>Ga0194061_1000550_pt1 | contig 22751 bp, 21 predicted proteins | sample SepL2221m_MetaG_FD_163423 | JGI IMG/M metagenome (GOLD analysis project Ga0194061, IMG submission 163423) | Anoxic zone freshwater microbial communities from boreal shield lake in IISD Experimental Lakes Area, Ontario, Canada - Sep2016-L224-21m | ecosystem: Environmental > Aquatic > Freshwater >... | reverse complement strand
AGATGGACGAGGTCACGCGCTTCCGCATGACCACGCACCCGATTGAGTTCGACATGTATTACAGTTTGTAATTAACGAGTTAGGTTTTTTCCCAACGGGGGCGTTACAGCCCCCGTTTTTATTAAAATTAGGGTAAAAAGGTTTGAAATCAGGTGGTTTCTAGCCTAGACTTAATGTCCACTCTTGAATTGTCGCCAACACGATCGCTTTATGAATGTGCTGCGCCATCTGACCGGACTCGTCTTGTTTTGCGCCAGCTTTGCTACGTTGGCACAAAGCCCCGACACGACTTATTTGTGCAAGGACGAAAACGGCCGCTCGACCTATACCAACGTCAAGGAAGAGATGGCCGGCAAGAAGTGCACGGCGGTCAGCCGCGAGGTGTCGGTGGTGCCGGGGGTGCCGGTGGTGCCGGGGGCTCCGCCGGCCAAATCCGCCGCAACGACGACGCCGGCCAACTTTCCGCGCGTCGATTCGGCGACGCAAAAGTCGCGCGACGACGGCCGGCGCAAGATCCTGCAAAACGAGCTCGGTTCGGAGCAGCAAATGCTCAAGTTAGCGCAGCAAAAACTGGCCGAACAGGAACAGGTGCGCACTGGCGACGAGCGCAATTTTGCCAAGGTGGCCGAGCGCCTGCAACCATACAGGGACAAACTGGACCAGCACCAGAAAAACGTCGAGGCCCTGCAAAAGGAACTCGCCAACCTGAAGTAAGCGCAGTGGCGCGTTGCGCCGGCTGATCGCAGATGTCGGCAGCGGCTTTTTCCGGACTTGACCTGCTCGCCACGGCGGTGGTTGCGCTCGATGAGCGCTTGTCGGTGCAATACCTCAATCCGGCGGCGGAAAGCTTGTTTGAAGTGGGCGAAAAAAGCCTGCTCGCCCACCCCTTTCTCGACCTGTTTGTCCAGACCGCTGAGCTGGAGGCCAAGCTGCGCCAGGCCATTGCCAGCGGGCGAGGGTTTGCCGACCAGGAACTCATCCTCAATCGTGCCGGGCTCGAACCGCTGGTGCTCAACTGCATCGTCACGCCGGTGGAGGCGGGCACCGCAGTATTGGTGATGGAATTGCGCCATATCGAGCAGCAACTGCGCATCGAACGCGAAGAGCAGCAGCTGAACCAGCATCTGGCCAATCGCGAATTGATCCGCAACCTCGCGCACGAGATCAAGAATCCGTTGGGCGGGTTGCGCGGCTCGGCGCAGCTCTTGGAGCGTGAACTGGACCGCGCCGACCTGCGCGAATACACCCAGGTGATCATCAAGGAATCCGATCGCCTGCAGGCGCTGATGGACCGGCTGCTCACGCCGCACCGGCCGCCGCACATCGGGCCGGTCAATATTCATGAGGTGTGTGAGCGGGTGAGGACCCTGATACTGGCCGAATTTCCCAGCGGCATACGCATCCGCCGCAACTACGACACCAGCCTGCCCGACGTTCAGGGCGATCGCGAGCAGTTGATCCAGGTGATCCTGAATATCGCGCGCAATGCCGCCCAGGCCATCACCGCCAAACCGGTCGCTTCGGGCGAGATTGAACTTCGCACACGGGTAGTGCGGCAGGTGACCCTGGCGCGCAAGCGCTATCGCCTGGCACTGGAATTGCAGGTAATCGATGATGGACCGGGAATTCCCGAGGCAATCCGCGACCGGGTGTTTTATCCGCTGGTTTCGGGGCGCGAAGGTGGTACCGGTCTTGGCCTGACGCTGGCACAAACTTTCGTGCAGCACCACCACGGTGTCATCGAAGTGGAAAGTCAGCCGGGAAAAACCTGCTTTCGCATCGTCCTGCCTTTGATTTGATGACTTACTTATCGAGCATTTCATATTTCATGACAATTACCCTACCTTTTACCGTCTTCCCCGCGAAAGCGGGGACCCAGCGACGTTCGCTGAAAGTCACTGGATTCCCGCTTTCGCGGGAATGACGAACATTTGTTATGAATCCTGGAAACATTAATAGAAAGAGAACAAACACATGAAACCGGTCTGGGTCGTTGACGACGACAAGTCCATACGCTGGGTGTTCGAAAAAGCGCTGACGCGCGAGGGCATCCCTTACAAAACGTTTGCCTTGGCGCAGGACGCGATTGACGCGCTGGCTGGAGGCTCGCCGCAGGTGCTGGTATCCGACATCCGCATGCCCGGCACCTCGGGACTTGAGTTGCTGCAGACCATCAAGCAGCGCCACCCGACGCTGCCGGTGATCATCATGACCGCTTACTCCGATCTCGAATCGGCGGTGGCGGCCTTCCAGGGCGGCGCGTTCGAATACCTGCCCAAGCCGTTTGACGTCGACCAGGCGGTCGAACTGATCCGCCGCGCGGTTGATGAATCGATGCGCGAGGACGAGGTGGCCGAGGTGGCGCAGACTTCGCCGGAAATCCTCGGCCAGGCGCCCTCGATGCAGGAGGTTTTCCGCGCCATCGGGCGGCTGTCGCAGTCCAACGCCACGGTGCTGATCACCGGGGAGTCCGGATCGGGCAAGGAACTGGTGGCCCAGGCCCTGCACCGCCACAGCACACGCGCATCCAAGCCTTTTGTTGCCATCAATACCGCGGCGATGCCCAAGGACTTGCTTGAGTCCGAACTGTTCGGCCATGAGCGCGGCGCTTTTACCGGGGCGCAGGCGACGCGCCGCGGACGCTTTGAGCAGGCCGAGGGCGGCACGCTGTTTCTCGATGAAATCGGCGACATGCCGCCGGACTTGCAGACACGCCTGCTGCGGGTGTTGTCGGACGGTAATTTCTACCGCGTCGGCGGTCACCAGCCGATAAAGTCGAATGTGCGCGTCATCGCGGCGACCCACCAGAACCTCGAAGCCCACGTCAAGCAGGGGCATTTTCGCGAGGACCTTTATCACCGCCTGAACGTGATCCGGCTGCGCCTGCCGTCACTGCGCGAGCGGCGCGAGGACATCCCGCTGCTGGCAAAGCACTTTCTAGCCAAGAGCGCGCGGGATCTTGGCATGGAGCCCAAGCGCCTGACCGAGGCGGCGATGAACTACCTCAGCGCGCATGATTTTCCGGGCAATGTGCGCCAGCTTGAAAACGTCTGCCACTGGCTGACGGTGATGGCGCCGGGCCAGTCGGTGGAAGTGGGTGACCTGCCGCCGGAGTTGCGCGAGGAGTCTTCGCGCGTGGTCGGTACGGACTGGCTGGGCGCGCTGGCGCGCGAGGCGGAAAAAATGCTTGCCCGCAATGAGTCGGGCATCATGGATTCGCTGTCGCGCGAATTCGAAAAGGTGCTCATCGCCAAGGCCCTCGCGCATACCGGCGGGCGGCGTATCGAAGCGGCGAACCTGCTGGGCATAGGGCGCAACACCATCACGCGCAAGATCCAGGAACTGGGCCTGGACGAAAAGGCCGATCCGGGCGAGGCGGCCTGAAGTTAATTTCGGGGAGTGGGGGCGACGCGGCAAAGACAATCCGTCTGCTCGCCTGGAGCCGGTTTCCAGCCTATGCCCGGAAAATACCGCCTAACGCAGTTCGCATATTACCGGCGCGTGATCGGACGGACGTTCGAGTTTGCGCGGCTCCAGGTCGACGCTGCAAGCGGCGCATTTGGCGGCCAGTTGCGCTGACAGAAGGATGTGGTCGATGCGCATGCCCAGGTTGCGCTTGAAACCGTTCATGCGGTAATCCCACCAGGTGAAGGTTTTGTCCGGCTGCTCGAACAGGCGAAAGCTGTCGGTGAGGCCCAGGGCCATCAGGCTGCGAAAAGCGTCGCGCTCGGACTCGCTCACCAGCACCTGGCCGACCCAGGCGGCCGGATCGTGTACGTCCCTGTCCTCGGGTGCGATGTTGTAATCGCCCAGTACGGCAAGTTGCGCATGGCTACCGGCCTCTTCGGCCAGCATTCCGCGGAAGGCTTGCAGCCAGTCCAGTTTGTAGGCGTACTTGTCGGAGCCGACCGACTGGCCGTTGGGCACGTAGGCGCAGACCACGCGCACACCAGCGATGGTCGCCGCGATGACGCGTTTTTGTTCGTCCTTGTGACCGGGAATATTGTGCACCACGTCCTCGGCCGGAAGGCGCGACAGGATGGCGACACCGTTATAGGTTTTTTGCCCAAGAAACGCCGCGTGGTAACCGGCGGCCTGGATTTCGCCGAGCGGAAACTTGGCGTTCTCCATTTTCAGTTCCTGCAGGCACAGTGCATCCGGCTGATGTTGCGTCAACCAGGCAAGGACATGGGGCAGGCGGACGTTGAGGGAATTAACGTTCCAGGTGGCGATTTTCAAGGCCGGGCGTTTCCCAGGATTCCGCCCCGTAGTCTATTGCGGCGCTTTGGCATTGCCGGCCGGAGGTGTTGTGGTCGGTGTGACTGCCGGTGCCGGTGCCGGTGCAGCTGGGGCCGGCGCCTGAGCCTTTGTCACGCCGGGCAGATTGATGGCGGTTTTTGGATAGCCGCCCGTGTCAAGCAGGCTGTTGAGTGCGCCCGACTCAAAGCCGATTTGCACCAGCGAACCCACCGAGAGGGTCGGCACCTGGTTGGCGCCGGAGACTTTTTTCAGCAGCGCATTGCTTTGCTCGTCGGCAACGCTGACTTCCTTGAATGGCACGCCACGCTTGGCCAGCAGTTCACGCGCCTGCGGGCAGCCGTCCTTGCACGAGGGTGAGGTGTACAGCGTGACCGGGTAGTTGCGAACGGCCTCCTGCAACTGGAAGGGTAGCTGACTGGTTTCGATCACGCTGCCGCCGAGCTTTTTCTGCTCCACGCTTTTTGCCGCGGATGGCGGAGGCGGCGTATCGGTGTAATGGACTTTGCCGTTCTGGTCCACCCAGCGATACATCTGCGCCGATGCACTCGCGCAGGCGAGTAACAGCACAAGGAACAAGAGCCGATTCATCGTCACCCCACGTTCGCAAACGTCACGTGGAAATCATACCACTGTGACGCATCAGGGCATCGACGCTTGGCTCGCGGCCGCGAAATGCCTTGAACGATTCCATGGCGGGGCGGCTGCCACCGACTGCGAGAATCTCGTCGCGAAACCGTGCGCCGGTGCCCGGGTCAAGCACGCCGTTTTCCTCGAAAGCGCTGTAGGCGTCGGCCGATAGTACTTCCGCCCATTTGTAGCTGTAATAGCCGGCGCTGTAACCGCCGGAAAAAATATGCGAAAAATTATTCGGGAAGCGGTTCCAGGCGGGAGGCACCGCCACCGCCACCTTGGCGCGGATTTCGTCCAGGAGGTTTTGCGCGGTTTGTGTGCCATCGGCGTCAAAATCGTGGTGCAGCTGCATGTCGAACAGAGAGAACTCGACCTGGCGCACCATTTGCATGCCGCTCTGGAAATTTTTTGCCGCGACCATCTTGTCGAACAGTGCTCGCGGCAGCGTCGCACCGGTGTCGGCGTGCGCAGTCATGTGCGACAGTACCTCCCACTCCCAGCAAAAATTTTCCATGAACTGGCTGGGCAGTTCCACCGCGTCCCACTCCACGCCGCGAATGCCCGACACGCCGAGATAGTCGACGCGGGTCAGCATGTGGTGCAGGCCGTGGCCAAACTCGTGGAACAGGGTGATGACGTCATCGTGCGAAAAGGTGGCCGGTTTGTCGCCCACCGGCGAGGGGAAATTGCAGTTGAGGTAGGCAACCGGTGTTTGAACGGTTGTGCCTCGTAGCCGGCGTGTCACCGCCTCGTCCATCCACGCCCCGCCGCGTTTGGTTTCGCGCGCATACAAGTCAACGTAAAAACGGCCGATGAGGGTACCGCCGGGTTCGTCACCAGGTTCGCTGATGCGGTAAAAGCGCACCGCCGGGTCCCAGGCTTCGGCTACATCGGTTGTGATGCGCACGCCGTAGATGGTTTCGACCACGCGGAACATGCCCTGCATCACCTTGGGTTCGGGGAAATACTGCTTCACGTCCTGGTCCGAAAAGGCGTAGCGATTGACGCGCAGTTTTTCCGAAACGTAAGCCGTGTCCCAGGCCTGTACCTCGGCAATGCCCAGTTCCTTGGCCGCGAACGCCGTGAGCTCGGCCCAGTCTTTTTGCGCGAACGGGCGCGCCTTTGCCGCAAGGTCGTCAAGAAAACCGATTACCTGCACCGGCGATTCGGCCATTTTTGGCACCAGTGATACTTCGGCGTGGCTGCCATAGCCGAGCAGTTGTGCCGCTTCGCCGCGCAGCTTGAGTATTTGCGCGATCAGCGGCGTGTTGTCCCATTCGGGTTTGCCAAACTCGCTTGCCCGCGTGACGTGGGCGCGGTAGATCGTTTCGCGCAGGCTGCGGTTGTCGGCGTATTGCATCACCGGCATGTAGGAGGGGGCGTGCAGGGTGAATTTCCAGCCCTTGGTTCCGGATTTTTGTGCCGCTTCGGTGGCAACTTGCAGGCTGTCCTCGGGAATGCCGGTGACTTCTGCGGCGGTTTCCACTGTGATCGAAAAAGCGTTGGTTGCGTCAAGCACGTTTTCCGAGAACCTGGTCGACAGGCGCGCGAGCTCGGCCATGATCGCTGCGTAGCGCTGCTTTTTCTCGTCTGACAACTCGGCTCCCGAAAGGCGGAAGTCGCGGATTTCGTTTTCAATGATTTTTTGCTGCTGGCCCGTCAGCTGGGTAAAGGCTGGGGACGACTTAAGCGCCTTGTACTTGTCGAACAGCGCCAGGTTTTGGCCCAGTTCGGTCCAGTACTGGACGATGGCCGGCTGGTTGGCGTTATAGGCTTCACGCAGTTCGGGCGAGTCGAGCACGCCATGCAGGTGGCCGACCACGCCCCAGGCGCGGCCGAGGCGTTCGTTGGCGTCCTCAAGTGGCGCGACAAAGTTCATCCATGTGGCGGGAATGGCGGGATCGGTGAGGCGCGCGATCAGCGCGTTGTTCTCCGCCAGCAATGTCGTCACCGCAGAGCTGATGTGTTCCGGCAGGATGGAGGCGAAACGCGGCAGGCCGCCAAAATCAAGCAGCGGGTTGGTGCTCATAAGGGGCTTTCAAGTGATCAGTTCGCGTTGTGGTTCGGAATTTCGCAATATTCACTTTGCTGCTGCAATGCTGTTTTCCGCCGCCTGGACGGTGTTGAACAACAACATCGTCACGGTCATCGGACCGACGCCGCCGGGCACCGGGGTTATCCAGCCGGCCTTGCCGAGAAGACCGGCAAAGTCGCAGTCCCCGGCAAGCTTGCCTTCGGCGGTGCGGTTGATTGCGACATCAATCACTGCCGCGCCTTCCTTGATCATGTCCGCCGTCACCATGTTCAACTTGCCGACCGCAGCCACCACGATGTCGGCTTGGCGGGTGAAATGCCCCAGATCGGCGGTCTTGGAATGGCATATGGTGACAGTCGCCCCGGCTTGCAAGAGCAACATGGCCATCGGCTTGCCGACGATGTTGGAGCGCCCGATGACCACGGCGTGGCGGCCGGAGATTGCGATGCCTTCGTGTTCCAGCAGCTTCATCACCCCGTAGGGTGTGCAGGGCAGGAAGGCCGGCCCGCCGAGCATCAGCGCGCCGGCGTTTTGCGGATGAAATCCGTCGACGTCCTTGGCCTCGGCAATGGCATGTACGGCGGCATTGGAGGCGATTTGCGGCGGCAGGGGCAGTTGCAGCAGGATGCCGTGGATGCGCGGGTCCTGGTTCAGCGCGTCAATGTGCGCGAGCAGTTCACCCTGGGAAATGCCCGAAGGCAGGGAAACCAGCTGCGAGTGCATGCCCGCTTCAGCGCAGGCGCGCAGCTTGTTGCGCACATAGACCGCCGAGGCCGGGCTGTCGCCGAGCTGGATGACCGCGAGTCCCGGGACGACGCCGCGGGAGCCGAGGCGGGAAATACGCGGCTTGAGGCCGGCGCGCAGTTCGCGCGCGATGGCGACGCCGTCAATGATGCGGGTTTGCATGGGCGGGTGGATGGAATTCGGGGAGGCGCCGGGGGTAACTTGATGGAAACAGCGGGGCGCCGATTGTAGCAGTTGAAAAGCGCGGGTTGTCCGATAAGCTGCGGAGTGGCGGGGCTTGAGCCAAATGGGGGTTAATTGTATGATGCGCCATGGTGTTTTGCACCCTGGTTTGCCTCGTTGGAAACACCATTTTCCCCCGAACCGGCCGCACGATTGCCACACTTTTGGCCGCGTATTAAGCTAACCCGAGCAAGCACGTTGATTCCGATGTCATTCCCTGTGTTTCGCCGTCGATGAGGAAATAATGTCCGCGCTTCCAGAATTCCCCTCCGCCGCAAACGATCCCGATACGCTCGAAACAAAGGAGTGGCTCGATGCCCTTGAGACGGTGCTCGAGCGCGAGGGCGCGGACCGCGCCCATTACCTGCTGGAAAAGCTCATCGAAAAGGCCCGCCGCTCCGGCGCCTACCTGCCTTATAACGCGCAGACCGCCTACCTCAACACCATTCCGCCGCACTTGGAGCAGCGCTCGCCCGGGGACCACACCCTGGAAGAGCGCATCCGTTCGTTTGCGCGCTGGAATGCCATGGTGATGGTGGCCAAGGCAAACAAGGTCGAAGGCGACCTGGGTGGGCACATCGCCAGTTTCGCCTCGGTCGGTACGCTGTTTGGCATCGGCTTCAATCATTTCTGGAATGCGCCCCATGAAGGCCATGGCGGCGACCTGATTTATTTCCAGGGTCATTCGGCACCGGGTGTGTACGCACGGGCCTACATGGAAGGCCGCTTGACGGAAAAGCAGATCACCAACTTCCGCCGCGATGTCGAAGGCGAGGGCGTGACCTCCTACCCGCATCCCTGGTTGATGCCCGATTTCTGGCAGTTCCCGACGGTTTCGATGGGGCTGGGGCCGTTGCAGGCCATTTACCAGGCGCGCTACCTCAAGTACCTGCATGCGCGCGGGTTTGCCGATACCGCCAACCGCAAGGTCTGGGCTTTCCTCGGCGACGGGGAGACGGACGAACCCGAATCGCTGGGCGCGATCGGCATGGCGGCGCGCGAGAAACTCGACAACCTGGTGTTTGTCGTCAACTGCAACCTGCAACGCCTGGACGGTCCGGTGCGCGGCAACGGCAAGATCATCCAGGAACTCGAGGGCACCTTCCGCGGCGCCGGCTGGAACGTGATCAAGCTGATCTGGGGTTCCTATTGGGACCCGCTGCTGGCGCGCGACAAGGACGGGGCGCTGCTCAAGATCATGGAAGAGACGGTCGACGGCGAGTACCAGAATTACAAGGCCAACGACGGCGCCTTTGTGAGAAAGCACTTTTTCGGCAAAAATCCGAAAACGGCGGAGATGGTGTCGCGCATGAGCGACGAGGACATCTGGCGCCTCAACCGCGGCGGCCATGACCCGCACAAGATTTATGCCGCCTACGCCGCGGCCACCCAGCACAAGGGCCAGCCAACGGTAATCCTCGCCAAGACGGTCAAGGGTTACGGCATGGGCAAGATCGGTGAGGGCAAGAACACCACCCACCAGCAGAAAAAAATGGACATGGAATCGATCCGTCATTTCCGTGACCGTTTCAACATCCCGGTCCCCGACGACAAGCTCGAGGAACTGCCGTTCTTCAAGCCGGCGGACGATTCGCCGGAAATGATTTACCTGCAGGAGCGGCGCAAGGCGCTGGGCGGTTACCTGCCGCAACGCCGGCGCAAGGCCGATGTGGTGCCGCAGGTGCCCGAACTCGCAGCCTTCGACCAGGTGCTCAAGGCCACCGACCGCGAGATCAGCACCACCATGGCCTTTGTGCGCATTCTCACCGCGCTGGTGCGCGACAAGAACATCGGCAAGCACATTGTGCCGATTGTCCCGGACGAGGCGCGCACTTTCGGCATGGAGGGCATGTTCCGCCAGTTGGGAATTTTCTCCATCGAAGGCCAGAAGTACGAGCCGGTCGACAAGGACCAGGTGATGTACTACCGCGAGGACAAGGCCGGGCAGATCCTCGAGGAGGGCATCAACGAGGCGGGCGCTTTTTCTTCCTGGATTGCCGCGGCGACCTCCTACAGCACCACCAACGTCGTTACGGTGCCGTTTTACATTTTTTACTCCATGTTCGGCATGCAGCGCATCGGCGACCTGGCCTGGGCGGCGGGCGACCAGCGCGCACGCGGCTTTTTGCTCGGCGGTACCGCCGGGCGCACCACGCTTAACGGCGAGGGCCTGCAGCACGAGGACGGCCACAGCCACGTCATGTCCTCGGTCATTCCCAATTGCATATCCTATGACCCGACCTTCGGTTACGAACTGGCGGTGATCATCCATGACGGCCTGCGCCGCATGGTGACCAACCAGGAAGACGTGTTCTACTACATCACCGTGATGAACGAGAACTATACGCATCCGGCGCTGCCCGAGGCACCGGGCACGGCGGCTGACATCCTCAAGGGCATGTACCTGTTCAAGGCGGCCGGCAAGAAAAAGCACAAGGTACAGCTGATGGGCTCGGGCACCATCTTGCGCGAAGTCATCGCCGCGGCCGAATTGCTCGAAAAGGACTGGGATGTCGCATCCGACATCTGGAGCTGCCCGAGCTTTACCGAGTTGCGCCGCGAAGGGCATGAGGTGGAGCGCTGGAACCTGCTGCACCCGACCGACCCGGTGAAAAAGAGCCACGTCGAGCAGTGCCTGGAAAAGCACGACGGTCCGGTCATCGCTTCGACCGATTACATGAAGGCCTTTGCCGACCAGATTCGCCCGTTCATGCCCAAGGGCCGCGGTTTCCGCGTCCTGGGTACCGACGGCTTCGGCCGTTCGGACACGCGCGACATGCTGCGCCAGCACTTCGAAGTCAACCGCCACTGGGTGGTGCTCGCCGCGTTGAAGTCGCTCGCCGACGAGGGCGCGATCAAGCCTGCGGTGGTGGCCGACGCCATCAAGAAGTACGGCATCGATCCTGCGAAACCCAACCCGGTCCTGGTCTGAACGCCCCAGCAGACGGGGCGTGGCAAGTTGCCCTGACGCACCACTGACAGTAAAACCAATCAAGGAATAACAATGGCTGGTCTCAAGGAGGTGCATGTCCCCGACATCGGCGACTTCAATGAAGTCGATGTTGTCGAGGTTCTGGTCAGTGTCGGCGATACGGTCAAGCCAGAGCAATCGCTCATCTCGGTCGAGTCGGACAAGGCCACCATGGAGATTCCCTCGCCCGTCGCCGGCGTGGTGAAAGAGTTGAAAATAAAGGTCGGCGACAAGGTGTCCGAGGGCAGCCTGTTGCTGCTACTCGAGGAGTCGGCGGGAGCGGCCGTTGCTTCTGCCCCGCCGGCGGCTGCGCCAAAGCCGGCCGCAGTTGCGGCCCCTGCCGCTGTGGCCGCCAGCCTCGCGCCTTTGCCTGTTACTCCGCCCGCGCCGGTTCCCTATGAACCGGTGGTCGAGTCGGGTGCGTTCAAACCGCATGCCAGTCCGAGCATACGCAAATTCGCCCGCGAGCTCGGCGTCGATCTTGCCAGGGTCAGGGGTGGCGGACCCAAAGGGCGCATTACCCAGGAGGATGTGCAGTCCTTTGTCAAAGGCGTGATGAAAGGGGCGCCTGCCGCGGCGGTCTCCGCGCCCGCGAGCGGTTACGCCTTCAACCTGCCAGAATGGCCCAACGTGGACTTTGCCAAGTTCGGTCCGGTCGAGGCCAAACCCCTGTCACGCATCAAAAAGCTGTCGGGCGCCAACCTGCACCGCAACTGGGTTGGCATTCCGCATGTCACGCAATTTGACCATGCCGACATCACCGACCTCGAGGCGTTTCGCAAGTCGAACACGGCGGAAACCGAAAAGCAGGGCTTCAAGCTCACCATGCTGGCGTTTTTGATCAAGGCCAGTGTCACCGCCTTGCGCCAGTACCCGGATTTCAACGCGTCGCTGGACAAGACCGGCGAGAACCTGATCCTGAAAAAATACTTCCATGTCGGCGTTGCCGTTGACACGCCTGACGGGCTGGTGGTGCCGGTGATTCGTGATGCCGATCGCAAGGGCGTGTTCGACCTGGCGCGCGAGTTGTCCGAAATATCCAAGTTGGCAAGGGACAAAAAACTCAAGCCCGGCGACATGCAGGGCGGCTGCTTTTCCATCTCCAGCCTTGGCGGCATAGGCGGCAGCGCGTTCACCCCCATCATCAACGCGCCCGAAGTGGCGATACTCGGGGTGTCCAAGGCGGGCATGCAGCCGGTCTGGAACGGCAAGGAGTTTGCGCCCAAGCTGATGTTGCCGCTCTCGCTGTCCTACGACCATCGGGTCATCGATGGCGCCTCGGCGGCGCGGTTCACCTCTTATCTCGCGTCGGTGCTGTCGGACATACGCCGTACGCTGCTCTGAAAGGTGGTCGCGTATCGTCATACAGAGATGCGGCGCCGGCAAATTAAAAGTTCCGCCGCGCCAATGCCTGAGAGCGCCATCAAACTGAAAGCAAAGTCATGAGCCTGATTGAAGTAAAGATTCCCGATATCGGCGATTTCAAGGATGTCGATGTGGTCGAGGTGCTGGTCAAGGCCGGCGACCGGGTCGAGAAGGAGCAGTCGCTGCTCTCGCTCGAGTCGGACAAGGCGACCATAGAAATTCCCTCGCCGCATGCGGGGGTGATCAGGGAAATCCGCGTCAAGGTGGGCGACAAGGTGTCGCAGGGCACGCTGGTGCTGATGCTCGAACAAGCGGCCGCCGGTGCGGCTCCCGCCGTGGTGGCAACGGCGGCGGCTTCGACGCCGGCAAGCGCGCAGGCCAAGCCCGCGGTTGCAGCGGCACCGGCTGCCGCGGCATTTGCAGGAACGGCAGATCTCAATTGCGATGTCTTGGTGCTTGGCGCCGGTCCCGGTGGCTATTCGGCGGCATTCCGTGCCGCCGATCTTGGCCTGTCGGTGGTGTTGGTCGAACGCTATGCCACGCTTGGCGGTGTCTGCCTCAACGTCGGTTGCATCCCGTCCAAGGCCTTGCTGCATGTGGCCGCAGTGATGGACGAGGCGCAACACCTGTCCGAGCACGGTGTTGTGTTCGGCAAGCCCGAAGTGGACCTGGATAAATTGCGCGGCTGGAAGGAAAAGGTCGTGGGCAAGCTGACAGGCGGGCTGGCCGGTATGGCCAAGGCGCGCAAGGTGACGGTGCTGCAGGGTACGGGAGCATTTGCCGGCGCCAACCACCTTGCCGTCCAGACCAAGGACGGGCGCAAGGTGGTGGCGTTCAAGAGCGCCATCATCGCCGCCGGTTCGCAGGCCGCAAAAATACCGACCTTGCCGGATGATCCCCGGATTGTTGATTCAACCGGCGCGCTGGAGTTGCGCAGCAAACCCAAACGCATGCTGGTGATAGGCGGCGGCATCATCGGTCTTGAAATGGGCACCGTCTATTCCACGCTCGGCGCGCGCCTCGATGTGGTGGAGATGATGGACGTGCTGATGGCCGGCGCCGACCGCGACCTGGTAAAGGTCTGGCAGAGCTTCAACGCCAGGCGCTTTGACAAGATCATGCTCAAAACAAAGACGACCAAGGTCGAGGCGCTCAAGGAAGGCATCAAGGTGTGGTTCGAGGGCGAAAACGCACCGGCTGAGCCGCAGCTGTATGACCTGGTGCTGGTATCGGTGGGGCGTACGCCCAACGGTAAAAAAATTGCCGCCGAGGCCGCCGGCGTCAGCGTAAGCGACCGCGGCTTTATTTCCGTCGATGGCCAGATGCGCACCAATGTGCCGCATATTTTTGCCATTGGCGACATCGTCGGCCAGCCCATGCTGGCGCACAAGGCGGTGCACGAAGGCCATGTCGCGGCAGAGGTGGCGGCCGGGCAGAAGTCATACTTCGACGCGACGGTGATCCCGTCCGTGGCTTACACCGATCCGGAAATTGCCTGGGTGGGCCTGACCGAGGAAGAGGCAAAGAAACAGGGCATCAAGGTCGGTGTGGGCAAATTCCCCTGGGCGGCTTCGGGTCGTGCCATCGCCAACGGCCGCGACGAGGGATTCACCAAACTTATCATCAACCAGGACACCCACCGGGTGGTCGGCGGCGGCATTGTCGGCACCGGCGCGGGCGACCTGATCAGCGAACTTGCGTTGGCGATAGAAATGGGCGCGGACGCGACCGACATCGGCAAGACCATCCATCCGCATCCCACGCTGGGCGAGTCGGTTGGCATGGCTGCCGAAGCCTTCGAGGGTGTCTGCACCGATTTGCCGCCCGTTAAGAGAAAGACATCATGACCCAGGACGAACTCAAACAGGCGGTTGCGCGCGAGGCCATCAAGTATGTGCAAGACCCGATAGTCGGCGTCGGCTCGGGGTCAACGGCCAACTTTTTTATCGATGAGCTGGCCAAGATCAAGGGGCGCATAGACGGCGCAGTCGCGAGTTCGGAAAAGACCGCCGAGCGCCTCAAGGCTCACGGCATTCGCGTCATCGATCTAAACAGTGTGGACGTAATCCCGGTCTATGTTGATGGCGCCGACGAGATCACCGAGCACCTTGCCATGATCAAGGGCGGCGGCGGGGCGTTGACGCGTGAAAAAATCGTCGCCGCGGTCGCGCGCAAGTTTGTCTGCATCGCCGACGAATCCAAGCTGGTCGGCGTGCTGGGCAAGTTTCCCCTGCCGGTAGAAGTGCTGCCCATGGCGCGCTCTTACGTGGCGCGGCAGATGGTCAAGCTGGGCGGGCGCCCCGAGTTGCGCCAGGGTTTTACAACGGACAACGGCAATATCGTGCTTGACGTCTACGGCCTGTCCATCGTCAAGCCGATGGAACTCGAAGGCGAAATAAACCAGATAACCGGCGTTGTGACCAACGGGCTGTTCGCCCGCCGCGGCGCTGACATTGCCTTGCTGGGCACGCCGCAGGGTGTGAAAATACTGACGCGCAAGGCCTGAGTGAAATGTTTTTGTAACATACCCGTGTTAGTCTGAAAAAAATGAATACGACAGAGCATATTTCAAAGCAGTTTGACGCCGAACTCGAGGCGGTGCGCACCCGCGTGCTGCAAATGGGCGGGCTGGTCGAGGAACAGATCGTCAAGGCCATCGATGCCCTCGGCACCGGCGACATGGCCAGTATCGACCGCGTTATTGAGGACGACCATCGCGTCAACGCCATGGAAGTCGAGCTTGACGAGGCGTGCAGCCACATCATTGCGCGGCGCCAACCCGCGGCGAGCGACCTGCGCCTGATCATCGCGGTCATCAAGACCATCACCGACTTGGAGCGCATCGGCGATGAGTCCGAGAAAATAGCGCGCATGGCCAAGCTCATTCACTCGGCCGAAAAGACACACATGCCACGGCTCGAAATGAAACACATGGCAGAGCACGCACTGTCGATGTTGAGAAAGGCGCTTGATTCTTTTGCGCGACTGGATGCCGCGGCGGCCTGGCAGGTGCTTGCGGCCGACGAACTGGTCGATGACGAATTTCGTTCCGTCTTGCGCCAGCTCATCACCTTCATGATGGAAGATCCGCGCACCATCTCGGTCTGCCTGGAGATGTTGTTCATTGCCAAGGCGCTGGAACGTATCGGCGATCACTCCAAGAACATGGCCGAGTATGTTATTTACATGGTGGAGGGACGCGATGTGCGCCACCTTAGCTCGAACGGTTTCGGCGGCAAAGCCGCCTAGCCGGGGGCGGCTGTGGCAATAAAAAGGGCCGCTCGAAGTGGCCCTTTTTATTTGTCGCGCCCGGTGTTACTTGGTCGGCGGCACATAGCCTTGCGCCGCATCAGCACCGTCGCCGAAAAAATGCTTTTCCAGCTGTTCGGCCAGGTATTTGCGCGCGCGCGCATCGGCCAGGCTGAGGCGATTTTCATTGATCAGCATGGTCTGGTGCTTGATCCAGCCCTGCCAGGCTTCCTTTGACACGCTGTCAAAAATCTTTTTACCCAGATCCCCCGGGTAGGGCGGGAAATCGAGCCCTTCGGCCTCGCGTCCCAGCTTGATGCAATTGACCATGCGTGCCATCTGATTCTCCTGATTGTTGTCCTGATTGGTGTGTCTTGGTTGATGTCGGTGTTAGATGGCTTTGACCAGCACCTTGGAGCGGCGCTGCCAGTTATACAGAGACCGTTTTGGTTCCGGCAGCTGTTCCAGGCCGGCCTCGGCGAAACCGCGCTCGATAAACCAGTGCGTGGTACGGGTGGTGAGGACGAATATTTTCCGGTAACCAAGCTTTTTCGCTACTTTCATGCCGTGCTCGAGCAGCTTGTCGCCGTGGCCGAGGCGGCGAAACTCCGGTCGCACCGCGACCGCGGCCAGTTCCGCCGATTTGCCTTCCGGGAAGGGGTATAGCGCGGCACAGCCGACGATCATCTTGTCGTACTCGAGCAGGAAAAAACGCTGGATCTCGCGTTCCAGGCGCTCGCGCCCGCGATAGACCAGGGTTCCGTCCGATTCGAGCGGCTCGAGCAATTGCAGGATGCCGCCGATGTCATCGATGTTGGCCGGACGCAGGCGCTCGAGCTTGTCCGAGGTGACCATGCAGCCGGAGCCGGCATGGGTGAACAGTTCGATCAGCAGCGCACCGTCGACCTTGTGTGTGATCAGGTGCGAGCGCGCCACACCGCCGCGAACCGCCTCGACGGCGTGCGCAAGATAAAGCCGCGTGTCGTCGGTGAGCCCCTTGCCTTTTTCGAGCAGCGTGTCGGCCTCGTCGCCCGAGAGTGCAGCGATCGGCCTGCCGCGGTTGTCCTCGACCGGGGCATCGGTGAGGAACACCAGCTTTTCCGCCTGCAGCGCCCGCGCCGTGACCACGGCGACGTCCTCCATCTGCAGGTTGAACACCTCGCCGGTGGGCGAGTAACCGACATTGGAGATGATCACGATATTGCCGCCGTCGAGGCAGGACTCGATGGCCGCGGTATCGACCTTGCGCACGGTGCCCGAGTACTGGTAATCGACGCCGTCGACCACGCCCATCGGCTGGGCGGTGATGAAATTGCCCGACACGGTGTTGATCGGCGCACCTGCCATGGGCGAATTGGGCAGGCCTTGCGAGAGCAGCGCATCGATGTCCATGCGCAATATGCCCACCGCCTCCTTGACACACTCCAGTGTCGCCGGGTCGGTGATGCGAACGCCGTTGGCAAAGCGCGAGCGGGCGCGGCGCTGGCGCAGCTGCGCCTCGATCTGCGGCCGCGCGCCGTGCACCAGCACCAGCCGGATGCCGGCGCTGTAGAGCAGGTTGATGTCGTTGGCGAGCACGGCAAACTTGCCCTGCTCGACCACATCACCGCCGAAGGCGATGACCAGGGTCTTGCCGCGAAAGGAATGGAAATACGGCGCCGCCGAGCGGAACCAGGCGACAAACTGTGCGTTGGGTGTGGTGGCCATGGGGAACGATTCTACTGCAACAGCGCCGCAAATATGGCGTCCCGTCCGGGCATTACATATCCCCCCACATCGCCTGTAAGGCCGCGAGGGCGGCCAGTGGCGCGGTCTCGGTGCGCAGCACCCGCGGACCGAGGCGCAGTCCGGTAAAGCCCGCTGCCCTTGCCATTTGCTGTTCTTCCGGCGAGAGGCCGCCCTCAGGGCCGACCAGCAGGGTAATCGGCGCCGCGGGCTGCAGGTCGCGTAGTCCGATGGTTGCGTCGGGGGAGAGCATCAGGCGCATGCCTTCAGCTGGCGACGAAGCAAGCCAATCGACGAGGTCGAGTATCGGTGCCACGGCAGGAACGCTGTTGCGCCCGCACTGCTCACAGGCGGAAATCACCACGTTCTGCCAGTGGGTATGGCGGCGTGCCATGCGCGCCTCGTCCAGGCGCACGATGCTGCGCGCGCTTTGCAGCGGCTGGATCGCGGAAACGCCCAGCTCGGTGACCTTTTGCAATGTGATGTCCATGCGATCACCGCTCGCCAGGCATTGGGCCAGGGTCACATGCAGTGGCGATTCGCACGCCGAATCGGCAAATTCGCCCACGCTGGCGTGCAGGTCGCGACCGGCCTGCGTGAGGATTGCCGCGTACTCCCCGCCCGAGCCGTCGAAAAGGCGAACTGCATCGCCGGCCCGAAGGCGCAGGGCGGCGGCGTGGGCGCGTGCGGCCTCAGAAAGAGCGATTTCGGCACCTGGGCGCAAGCCGGTGCCGATGTAAAGTCGGGGTGCGGCACGGGATTTAACTGATTTCATGGAGGAATTCTATCAGGACGGGGAGATGGGTCGGATTCACCGTTAATGACGCACCGCACAATAAATACCGGCTGGGGCGCTATTTGCTGTAGAATTCGCCACCTTTTGACAACGGTAACACCCCATGTCCCGCGCCATTCGCAACATTGCCATCATTGCCCACGTTGACCACGGCAAGACCACCCTCGTCGACAAGCTGCTGCAACAGGCCGGCACCTTTGCCGCCCACCAGCATGTGACCGAGCGGGTGATGGACTCCAACGACATCGAGCGCGAGCGCGGCATCACCATCCTGGCGAAAAACTGCGCGGTGACCTACGAGGGCACCCACATCAATATCGTCGACACCCCCGGCCATGCCGACTTTGGCGGCGAGGTGGAGCGCGTCCTGTCCATGGTCGACAGCGTCTTGTTGCTGGTTGATGCGGTCGAGGGCCCGATGCCACAGACACGGTTTGTCACGCGCAAGGCGCTCGCCCTGGGCCTCAAGCCGATCGTCGTCGTCAACAAGGTCGACAGGCCGAGCTCGCGCCCGGACTGGGTGGTCAACCACACCTTTGATTTGTTCGACAAGCTTGGCGCCACCGAAGAGCAGCTCGATTTCCCGGTGGTTTACGCCTCGGCCCTCAATGGCTGGGCGGTCAATGACATCAAGGACGCGCCGTCCACGCCCGAAGCGGTGATCGAGGGCAAACACAGCATGCGCCCCCTGTTCGATGCGATCCTCAAGCACGTGCCGGTGCGTGAGGACGACGCCGACGGTCCGCTGCAATTGCAGATTTGCTCGCTCGATTACTCCAGCTATGTCGGCAAGATCGGCATCGGTCGCATCACCCGCGGCCGCGTGCGCACCCTGCAGGACGTGGTGGTGATGAACGGCCCCGGGTCCACGCCGATCAAGGGCCGCATCAATCAGGTGCTGACCTTTGAAGGTCTTGAGCGCGTGGTATCCGAGGAGGCGCGTGCCGGCGACATCGTCCTAATCAACGGCATCGAGGAAATCGGCATCGGCTCGACGATCTGTCATCCCGAGCACCTGGATGCGCTGCCGCTGTTGCGTGTGGACGAACCGACGCTGACCATGAACTTCATGGTCAACAGTTCGCCGCTTGCCGGGCGCGAGGGCAAATACGTTACCAGCCGCCAGTTGCGCGAGCGCCTCGAGCGCGAACTCAAGAGCAACGTGGCGCTTAAAGTCGAATTCACTTCCGACTCGGATACTTTTATTGTTTCCGGTCGCGGCGAACTGCACCTGACCATCCTGCTCGAGAACATGCGCCGCGAAGGGTACGAGATGGCCGTCGGCCGACCGCGCGTGGTGACCAAGGAAATCAACGGCGTGAAGCAGGAGCCCTATGAGCTGCTCACGGTCGATGTCGAGGACACCCACCAGGGCGCGGTGATGGAAGAACTGGGCCGGCGCAAGGGCGATCTCACCGACATGCAATCGGACAGCAAGGGCCGCGTCCGGCTCGAATACCGCATCCCGGCCCGCGGTCTGATCGGTTTTCAGGGTGAGTTCCTCACCCTGACGCGCGGCACCGGCCTTGCCAGCCACATTTTTGACGACTACGGCCCGATCAAGGGCGACATGGAAGAGCGGCGCAACGGCGTGCTGATCAGCCAGGATGACGGTGCAGCGGTGGCCTACGCATTGTGGAAGCTGCAGGATCGCGGCCGCATGTTTGTTTCGCCAGGCGAGGCCTTGTACGAGGGCATGATCATCGGCATTCACTCGCGCGACAACGACCTGGTGGTCAACCCGATCAAGGGCAAGCAGCTGACCAACGTGCGCTCTTCGGGCACCGACGAAGCGGTGCGCCTGGTGCCGCCGGTGGAGCTGACGCTGGAGAAGGCGGTCGAGTTCATCGCCGACGACGAGCTCGTCGAGATCACGCCCAAGTGCATACGCATCCGCAAGCGCCACCTGCTCGAGCACGACCGCAAGCGCGCCTCGCGCACCGAGTCGGGTATAGCCGCCTAGGCGGATACCGCGTTAGTGGGGAAGGTGACTAAATCGTCACCTAGAACGACCTGAAACCCGTGCCTGGCACGGGTTTTGCGTTTTAAATCCGGTGAATTACGTTTATGTTCCCAATTCCGCTATTTCGTCGCGGGCGTCCTTTTCAATGTTCTGGCGAAATGGTGAAATACCCTGATTCCCCGCATCTGGTGAATTCTGGTGCAATGTGGTGTATCCTGCCTCCATGTCGATTGCCGAAAAAACCGTCCGTCAGAGCGTAAGCCTTCCAGCGCATGTGGCGCGCCGGGTGAAATCCCTGGCAAAGACCAGCAGCACCAGCGCAAATCGCATCATTGTTGATTTGATCGAGACCGGTATCGAAGCTCGGGATCAGGAAAAGAAACGCTTCTTCGAACTGGCCGACCGCCTGGCGCGTTCCAGCGATGCGGAAGAGCATAAACGGCTCAAGGAAGAACTGGCCCGCATGACCTTCGGTGAGTAATGCCCGCCATCCAGTGGACCGGACTGCCTCCCGCGCTTCGCGACCATCTGTTTGACCGGTTGCGCGAACGCAAGATCACCGCAGAAGATCTTTACCAGCTCAAAGCGTGGCGAGAATCGGAGCCCGAAGCCCCGGACGGGCTTTGGTACAAGGACTTCGGTTCCTTCAAAGTCTGTGGCGAAGGGAAATATCCGAAAACCTTCTTGCTTGCGGGTCAAGCCGCCAAAGGGCAGAAGCTGTAATGTATGCCACGATAGCGGAAAAGGTGACTAAATTGTCACCTAAAACGACCTGAAACCCTTGCCTGGCGCGGGTTTTGCGTTTTAAATCTTGTAGATTTGTATTGTGCGGCTGCGATTTCTCGCCGGCTCAATGGACATTCAAAGCTTACACTATACTGCGCAGTATTCTGCAACTTGTCCGGGAGCCCCCATGCCGATTTCCTCCAACGATGTTGTGCCTTTTACCGTGGCGCGCGCCAAGCTCTCCGATCTGGCCGAGCAGGCCAAGGCCGGCGCCGAGAAGATCATCACCAAGAATGGCGAGAGTTATGTCGCCCTGATCGATGCCGGCAAACTGGATTACTACCATCTTCTGGAACGCGAGCGAATTCACCTGCTGGTGATCGAAGATGCGCGCAAGGGACTGGAAGACATCCAGGCGGGGCGGGTGCATGACGCCGACAAAACCATCGCCAAGCTGCAGCAACGCCGCAAGACCAAATTGTCCACCGTCGCCCGGTCAACCAAGCCGCGTGACTGACCCGATTCACCGGGTCGCGCTTCACCGGATCGAACTGACCGCCAGTTTCCTCGAACGACTCGATGCCGTTGAGGAATTCCTGGATAGCGTGGATGCGCATTTTGCCTATGACGATTTGCTCGCTGAACTGCGCGCGACTGTTTTTCCCAACCTGCGGCGCTTCCCGCGCATGGGCCGGCGCTACCTTGATCAGCCACCCCGGTCGGCCGAGGCCCTCACGCTGCTTGCCCGGCTTCCGGCCGGCGCGGCAGATGCGTTGCGCGAATACCTTTCAGGCGATTACCTGATCCTCTATACCGAGGCTGCTTCGACGGTGTACCTGCTGTCTATCCGCCATCAGCGCCAATTCGCGTTTGAGTTTGCGCGTCCATAGGCCCGCCCAAACACATCCACCTTTCCGCCTGGTGAATTCTGGTGCGATGTGGAGTATCTTGTTTTCATGTCGATTGCCGAAAAGACCGTCCGTCAGAGCGTAAGCCTTCCTGCGCGCGTAGCGCGCCGGGTGAAATCCATGGCAAAGATCGGCAGTACCAGCACCAACCGTGTCATTGTTGATCTTATCGAAATTGGTATCGAAGCCCGGGATCAGGAAAAGAAACGCTTCTTCGAGCTGGTTGACCGCCTGACGCGGTCCAGCATCGCCGAAGAGCATAAAGGGCTCAAGGAAGAACTGGCCCGCATGACCTTCTGGTGAGGAATGCCCGCCATTCAGTGGATCGGACTGCCGCCCGCGCAGAACGACGTAGTCAAGAACGAATTGACGTAGCATTGCGCATTGATTATTTGATTGCCGATTTGAAAATGGCATTCAACGCAATGACATTGATGTCAGGTGAAAGCGGCTAGATGACGCGCAGTCAACATCCAGATACTCGAGGGAACATATGAAAATAGAACTCGTAGCCATTGCCATATTCACCGCTGTTGTTTCTCTACCGACGATTTTATTGGCGGCAGATGATCATGCGGTCAAGGGGCATGTAACGAAGAGCGGCACATACGTGGCACCTACCAGAGCAAAAAATCCCAATGCTACTCAGCGTGACAACTACGGATCGAAGCCGAATCTCAATCCGGCGACTGGCAAGCAAGGAACGCGCACTCCAAAGAAGTAGTGAACATCAGCGACTGTTTTTGCGATTCAGTAGAATCGAGCATTGAAAAAACGTATATCGCTAGGAAGAAATTCTGAATTCGGTTAGGTAAAAATGGTTAGGGTTTGATGGCAATTTCGGCTGCGCCTGCATATGGCTTGCGCAATTGCTAACAGATATTGGTAGGCTAAAGGATATTCTGAACAATACGCGCCATCCGAGCCCGGACATACTCGGCAATCTGTTGTTGAGAAATATTTCGTCCACCTGCGTACACGGCAATCTTCGTCGTTAAGGTTTGTTCGAACGCCTTTATGCCAGACCGTCGTTCTTCTTGTAAAGGCGGACTTGAAGAAAAGACAATTGTTTTCTTCGTAGTACCCGTTTGCTGATCCGCGATAGCAATCGTCACCTCGGTAACGACGATATAGGTGTCTTCGCGCACATAGCTGCC
>Ga0194061_1000549_pt1 | contig 22752 bp, 24 predicted proteins | sample SepL2221m_MetaG_FD_163423 | JGI IMG/M metagenome (GOLD analysis project Ga0194061, IMG submission 163423) | Anoxic zone freshwater microbial communities from boreal shield lake in IISD Experimental Lakes Area, Ontario, Canada - Sep2016-L224-21m | ecosystem: Environmental > Aquatic > Freshwater >... | reverse complement strand
GGGGAGACACGCCGGGGCGCGTGATCATTCAGGCCTATGACCCCGGACATTATGCCATCCGTGCCGCAGCGGAGCATGATGCCGAATGTTTTTACCGGGAAGAACTGCAGTTTCGTGAGGAGGCTGGCTACCCTCCCTTCACGTTCCTGGCTGCGTTCTCGATTTCCGGTCTTGCAGAACAGCCGGTGCGTGATCAGGCCGATGAAAGCGCCAGGCTGTTAGCGCGCCTCAAGCGGGAGATGCAGCTGCGTACCGAAATCCTCGGGCCGGCGCCGTCACCGATCTACCGTTTGCGCAACCGATTCCGCCGGCAGATCCTTGTCAAAGGCTACACGAGGGGTGACCTGCACCGGCTGATTGGAGCTTGGCGCCAGCAGTCACGCCATACATCAACGGTGCGGATAACCGTTGACATTGATCCGCTTGATTTAATGTAGGTGTCAGGTGCGGGGGGCTGAAAACTGCGGGTGCTTAGCTGGTCTGCACAGAACAGCGCGGCATTACGTTACGAACTGAATTTTCAGGGATGAAGCGGGGATAGTTTCAATGCATCACGGCGGTATCTACGAAGAGGAAATTGCGGGTAAAGCTTACGATTGGGCAATCCTTGTCCGTTTTTTCCGTTATGTGGCGCCCTACCGAACCCTGGTCATGATTGTCCTGCTGATTCTGCCGCTGGTTGCCGCCTGCCGTCTTTCACAACCCTGGATCATCAAGCTGGCCATTGATGGGCATATCACGACCGGCAGAATGGAGGGGCTGGAGTCGATTGCGTTGTCATTTCTCGGCATTCTGCTCGTAGAGTCGCTGCTCTCATTTATTGAGGTCTATCTGCTGCAAATGGTGGGTCAGCGGGTGATGGTCGACATCCGCTCCCAGTTGTACCGTCACGTCATGGGACTGCCGGTCCACTGGTTTGACCGGGTGCCGGTAGGGAGCGCCGTCACCCGGCTGACCAGCGACATCGAAGTGCTGGGGGAAATGTTTGCATCGGGCATCATCACGATAATCGGCGATATACTGCTGCTGGCCGGGATTGTGTCGGTCATGCTCTGGATGAACCCCAAGCTGTCGCTGGTCACGTTTTCCGTGCTGCCTGTTCTGCTGTACGTCGCCTATACGTTCCGGCGCCGGATGCGGCAGTCGTTTCGCGAGGTGCGTGCCCGCCTGGGACGCTTGAACTCTTTTCTGAACGAGAGCATTTCCGGAATCAGCATTATCCAGATTTTCAGCCGCGAGCGTGATGAAGAGCGTCGATTCGGCGATCTGAACGCCTCGTACCGCGACGCCAACATGCCGGTTATCTTCTGGGATGCCTCTCTTTACGCCGTGGTGGAAGCGCTTTCTTCTGTCGCCGTAGCACTGATTATCTGGTACGGCGGCGGACAGATAGTTGCGGGCGCGCTGACATTCGGCGTACTGGTGGCCTTTATTCAGTACATTGAAAAATTCTTCACTCCGATCCGCGATCTGTCGGCGAAATATTCGGTTATGCAGGGAGCGATGGCTTCGCTGGAGCGGATTTTTGCACTGCTCGACACGCCGTCTGCAGCAGAAACTGCCGTATCAGCCGCATCAAACTCTGAAAAACGTCTTTCAGATGAGTCCGGCCCCCTCATCGAATTCCGTGATGTCTCCTTTTCTTACCGGGATGGCAAGGATATTATTTCCTCATTCAGCCTTTCCGTTCAGCGGGGTGAGCGTATTGCGCTGGTTGGAGAGAGTGGTGGCGGCAAAACCACCATTACACGCCTGTTGACACGGCTGTACGAGATCGAACGGGGAGAAATCCTGCTTGAAGGGCGTGACATTCGCGACTATACGCTGATCGAGATTCGTCGCCGCATCGGTGTGGTGCTCCAGGATCCCTGTCTCTTCAGCGGCAGTATCGCGTTCAACATCGGCCTGGGAGATGATCAGGCCATGCAGCGGGTCCGGCAGGCGGCTGCAGCGGTCGGTGCCGACCGATTCATCGAAAGGCTGCCGCACGGCTACGACGAGGATGTGCGCGAGCGGGGGAGCAATTTTTCGGTCGGCGAGAAACAGCTGATTTCGTTCGCCCGAGCCGTGGCTTTCGATCCGGAGATTCTGGTGCTTGACGAGGCCACCGCCAGCGTCGATTCGGCATCGGAACAGATGATCCAGGAGGGAATCAAAGGGATGATGCAGGGGCGCACCTCGCTGGTGATTGCCCACCGCCTCTCAACCATTCAGGATGCCGACCGGATTGTGACGATCCATCGCGGAGTAAAGGCTGAGGAGGGGACCCATGATCAACTGATGCGGGCAGAGGGAATTTATTACCGGCTGCACCAGTTGCAGTTTAATGGGGTGTAGAACCCTTCACGCAGCTTCTTTCAGAATTTTCCGGCAGTAGGTATTCAGGCTTTCTCCCTGCTGCATGGCCCGTATGGCGAGACGCTGATGCAGTTCCTGATCTACCCGCAAAACGAATCTTCCGGAATAATTTCGGGCTGCAGTCGGCTTTGGAAGAGGCTTGGCATCGGCGGCGTAAAGTTCGATAGTTTCGGCAACAACCTCGCACAACTCCTTATAAACAGCAGCTTCATCAATACCATGCACACCACCGTGTAAAAGGCCGGGACAGGTTCCCACATAGCAGCCGTCTTCCTCCGACCACAAAACAATTTTCAGATATTCATCACCCGGTTTCATTGTCTTGCCTCCTCAAGTGCCAGACGCACTGCCCGCTCCTGGTACGTTTTTGCATCATCGCCGGTTTTCCCCGAAATTGTAACCGGCATTGAGCAAGCCGGGTGGGTAAAGTTTCGATGGCTGCCTTTCCCACCCCTGTTGATAAATCCGGCTCTCTTAAGTTCTGCTATCAGATCTCTGATTTTCCGAGGCATGCGACGATGATACTGTTTTGATACTATTCGTGTCAATCTAAGAATCTCCAGCATTTTTTCGCAACGTGCAGAAACAAACAGCCCCTCCCGGATGGTATCCCGGAGGGGCTGTTTGCTTCTAATTTTCAGCCGGAGGTTACTGGCAGTTAAAGTTGGCCTCGATACGGCGGTTCTTGGCTTTGCCTTCCTTGGTCTTGTTGTCGGCGATTGGTTTTGTTAGGCCGAAACCCTGGGCGGTGATGCGACCGGCATCGATGCCGAAGTTTTTGATGATGTAGCTGCGGACGCTCTCGGCGCGGCGCAGTGAAAGCTTCTGGTTGTACGCCTTGCTGGCAACGTTGTCAGTGTGGCCGCTGATGGTTCCTTTTGCGTTGGGGAATTCCTTGAGGAAATCGCCGACTTTCTTGAGCTCAGCGTTGTACTGTGGTTTTATATCAGATTTGTCGGTATCGAACTTGATGTCCAGAATGGTCGGGCTACAGAGTTTTGGAGCATCGGTCACCTTGATGCTGGTTTTGCTGTCAACAGTACCCCCTTCGCCTTTGCAAACAAGCAGGTACGATGTGTCGTTGGCAGGAGTAATTTTCTTGCTGCCTTGCGGCGAAACCGCTCCGAGGCCCGGCTGGATAGTACAGTCGGAAGCATTCTGAGATGTCCAGGTCAGATTGGCACTCTGGCCTCTAAAAATCGATGCGGGATCGACGGATATGTTGCATGCAGGAGACTTGGGGGCAGGCGGAGCCACGACTGCGACCGGTTTTGGCGGGCAGAGAGCATTTGCCATCGCCGTGGCTTTTTTGGCGAGGGCGGCGCCTTCTTCAGTATGACAGGCTCTGAACACGTCATATGCGTTGTTTTTGGCAGCTTCGGCAGCCTTGAATTCGTCAGGACAGCTCTGGTCTTTTCCTGCAGCGCGGGCTGCCTCTAGTGCTCTGTCGGCTTCCTGCATTTCATAGCGGATATACATACCCGGAATGTTGCCCCGCTTTGTGTTCACTTCATAATTTGCGCATCCGGCCAGCGTGCCGGCCAACGCAGCCACGGCCAGAAACGACACCACTCTCACGTTTTTCCTCATTTTTGATTCCTCCACTTTGAAATGTAAGCCATATACACTGATGGCAGAGACCTGAAATAGATCTAGGCGTCATAGATAGCACCAGACTCGCCAAAATTCAAGCAGTACTTTGCCTTAGCCGTGCGGCGATGATATCGGCCATCTTGATTCCATCGATTGCTGAACTCATGATTCCGCCGGCATACCCGGCTCCTTCACCGGTCGGATAGAGCCTTTTTACGCCGACCGATTCTCCGGCGTCGCGCAGAATGCGCACCGGTGCCGAAGTGCGCGACTCGATGCCGATCAGGGTTGCCTCAGCGCTTACAAAACCTTTGAGGCGCCGATCGAAGTCAACGATCCCCTCCCGCAGGGTTTCGATGATGAATCCAGGCAGCACATCAGCCAGGTCGGCATCCCGCACGCCGGGGCGATAGCTGGTTGCGATGCCGCCGCTCCCCGGACGTTTCAGGAAGCGGAGCAGGTTCTGGGCCGGGGCGTGATAGTTTCCGCCGCCGGCTTCAAAGGCCCGCTGTTCCCATCTCCTCTGAAGTCGCATGCCGGCAAGTGCCCCGCTGCCTTCGAAGTCATCCTCCCGGACGTTGACCACCAGGGCGCTGTTGGCGTAGGGAGAATTGCGCTGCCGTCCGCTCATGCCGTTCGTTACAACACCGCCAGGTTCCGACGTCCCGGCAATAACGACTCCGCCGGGGCACATGCAGAACGAGTAGGCGCTGCGGCCGCTGACAGGGTTATTCCACGTGGCAGCATAATCGGCAACCGGAACGGCAGGGTGTCGTGCGCAACCGTACTGTATCCGGTTGATCAATTCCTGAGGATGCTCGACGCGTAGCCCCATGGCAAACGGTTTTCTCTGCAGCGGAACCTGGTGTCGTTCAAGCATTTCGTAAGTGTCGCGGGCGCTGTGACCGCTGGCCAGGATCAGGTGATCGCATGGAATCTCTATCCCGTCATCAATAATAAGCGACACAACCCTGCCGTCATTGATGACCAGATCGTCCATGCGGCAACCGAAGCGGATCGTGCAACCCCGTTCAAGCAGATGCCGCCGGATGTTTTTGACGACAACTTTCAGACGGTCGGTTCCGATATGGGGCTTGGCCAGATAGCGCAGTTCCGGCTCGGCTCCGAACGTCACCAGTTGCCCAAGCACCCAGGGTATCAGAGGATCTTTCGAACGGCAGGTCAGTTTACCGTCGGAAAACGTGCCGGCTCCACCCTCGCCAAACTGGACATTGCTCTCCCGGTCAAGTGTGCCATCCTTCCAGAAGCGTGCTACTGTCGATGCCCGCTGTTCTACCGGTTCACCCCGCTCGATGATCGTCGGGGTCAGGCCGTAGCTGTTCAGGCGCAGGGCCGCGAACATGCCGGCGGGGCCGCAGCCGACAATCACGATCTTTCCATCGGAACGGACCGGCGTGAACGCTTCAGGTTGTGGTTCGGGACACAACTCAATGTCAGGGAGCGCGCCGAGCAGGTGGTACAGGTTGTCGTCCGCTAGAAACGACAGCGTGTAGACCAGCTTGATCTGCCCTTTCTTGCGGGCGTCCACCCCTTTGCGGATAATCGTGAGATCGTGGAGGGCCGTAGCGGGAACCTTCAGTTTTTCGGCGAGCAGCAACAGAAGCGACTCTTCGCCACTGCCGGGGGGGAGTGCGAGGTTACGGTACACAAAGGGCATCTCACCCCCCCTGATATTTTTTTCGTTCGAGGAGTTGTTCGACGATGATGACGACGTCAAGCGGCTTGGTTGACTTGGGGATATGTACTTTGGCCCCCATCTCAGCAACGTCGTGTTCGTGGGGGGGCTCGCGGAACATCGATGTGAGCAGGACGATAATCGGCTGGGAATTTCCGGCTAAACGGGAGATTTCCATGCAGGTACTGACCCCGCCCATGCGAGGCATTACCAGATCAGATATTACTACGTTGGGGGTTTTTTCCAGAAAAACCTTGATTCCTGCGATGCCGTCGTTGGCGTTGAAAACGGTGAAGCCGTTGTCGCTAAAGCTATCGGAGAGTACCTTCAAAAAAAAAGGATCATCATCAATGATCAGGATTTTGCCCCGCGAACTGTCCATGACTGCCCTGAATGTCACCTTACGTGTCTATTCTCGTCAGCGGGGATGATACACCACTTTCAATTCAAAAAGAAAGGAGGAAACCGTTTCCGGTCAACTGCAGGCTGGAAATTCCAGACGGAAAACCGTACCGTTCGGTGAGGTGCGTTCCAGCGACATGCTTCCTTCATAGATGCGGGCGATGCGGTGGGCGACCGGCAGCCCCATACCCGTACCGCGGCTTTTGGTGCTGAAAAACGGTTCGAAGATGCTGTTTTGTATATCCTCAGGTATACCGCGTCCGTTGTCGCCGACCAGAACGATAACCTTCCCGTTCTCTTCACTGATATCGATTTCGATCCGTCCCCCATGGCTCAGTTCATCCATCGCGTTAAGCAGCAGGTTGGTAAATATCTGTTCAAGTTCGGCGGGATCTGCCTCGATAGGGGGGGGGACGCAGTGGTAGCGGCGCTCAACGTGAATGCTTCTGGTTTCAATCTGCGGTGCGAACACTTCCAGAGCATTGTCAACAACCTGATTTATCTGAACATCGGGCGTGATGGTGCGAATCCGGCGTGAGGTATCCAGCAGCTTACGGATGATCACATCAATTCGTTCGACCTCCTTGAGTATCTTGTCCTGATATTCAAGGTGATCCGGATCGGTCGTGCTCTGCCTGATCAATTGGACGAAAAGGGAGATGGAGTTAAGGGGGTTACGGATTTCATGGGCCATGCCCGCGGAAAGGTAGCCGAGTGATGCAAGTTTTTCCGACTGGGTTATTTCGTTCTGTGCCCGCTGGAGCGCGTCACTTTTTTCAGCAACCCGCTGCTGCAGTTCCCGGTTCCACTGCTCGATTTCGTACAGCAGGCGCTCCTGCTCTTTCTTCAGCTCCCGGTTGTGTAGCTCTATTTCCCGGATGCGGAGGACATTTTCCAGCCGCTCGACCAGATTATTGTTGTTAAAGGGTTTAAGGATGTACTCGGCGGCGCCGTTCTTCATCAGTTCAACGGCGACCTCTTCGCTCCCCTTGCCGGTGAACATGACCACATACGAGTCGGGAAAACGGGTTCTGATCTGCTGCAGAGCGGAGAGTCCATTCATCTCCGGCATCATGTAGTCAAGCAGAACCAGTTCGGGGGAGTTGGCCGCCACAAGTTCCAGCCCTGTTGCAGCCAGTCCGGCCGTCAAGACGCGAAACCCCCGACGAGTAAGTACGATGGATGTAAGTTCGAGAATATTTGCGTCGTCGTCGATAACAACTATGGTGGCAGGTGATGCCGGGTTGTGCCGGGTGGAGAGTTTACTGGTCACGTTGAACTCCGCGGTTGGAATCAGCTGGCCGGCTGTCTGACCGTCAATACGGGACAGGGAGCCTGCCGGACGACCCGCTCGGCGGTGCTGCCGAAAAGGATGTGATCGAGGCCGGTACGGCCATGGGTGCCGAGCACAATCAGTGATGCGTCAATTTCCGCCGCTGTCCTGACAATTTCATCGCAGGGGATTCCGCTTACCAGAGTAGTCGTGAAGTTAGTAAAGTCGGCCATCCGCGAACTGCAGAAGTTTTTCATCATCCGGGCGGCCCCTTCCTCGATCTCCTTTTCCAGTTGCTCAAAGGAGATATGCGGCACATAAAACCCGCGCAGGTCGACCGGTTCGTTGATCACATGCATGACTACAATTTCGGCGTCGAACTTCCGTGCCAGTGTCAGTGCATAGTCGAATGCGGTTTCGGCGTTCTCAGAAAAGTCGATGGCCGCCAGAATTTTTGTAAATGATTTCATGCCGTGGCCTCTCCATTATTCAGGATTTTACCGATCACCTTTTTTAATTCATCGTACTTGACCGGTTTGTTTATGTACTCGAAGACTCCCAGTGTCATGGCTTCCAGGTAGGACTCCACCTCTCCGTAAGCGGTGACCATGATAACATTGCTGGCAGGATGACAGCTGTTGAGCTCCCGCAAAAAAGCGAGGCCGTTCATTTCGGGCATATTGAGGTCGGTGATGATAAGATCGACATGTTTACACCTCAGATATGCCAGCGCCTCGGTCCCGTTGCCGGCCGAGACCACGTCATATCCTTCGAGCACAAGGATTTTCGAAAGCGCCATACGGGCGTTTTCCTCATCGTCAACCACAAGTATCTGCTTTTTCACGTCCGACACGTCGTATCCCCACCTCGGCAATAATCTACAGTATGGCGAGAGTCTAACATGGAGTGGAGCGCTGTCAAGCAGAGGGCCAATTTTTTCTTCGGGGTCAAACTCAGTTGTGGGAAAGCCACCTGGATGCCGATGAAGGTTCAGGTGCAGTCCATAATTGATACAATCACTGTTCGAGGGTACTTCGAGGGTACAAGAGGGGTCACTGCTTGATGCCGTCGGCATCAAATTCGATGTACAACTGTTTGCCCGCCGGACCGATGGATCTGTAGGGTTTCCCGTTGATTTCTATTTCGACCCCTCCGGCATTGCTCAATTCAAGAGCGACGCTCCGTTCAGCCTTCCATTCGATAACATCTCCTGCGGTCAGCTCGTAGGTATGTCCGCCGGAGCCATCAACGGCTGCGGTCAGCGTTCCGTTGAGAATCACTTTTATTTTCAGAATGAAGCCGGCTGAATTCTCAGGAGATTTCTTTACCGATGGCTGCTCTACTGCAGATGGGGCAGCTGGTGCTGGTTCTTTTGTTGCCGGCTCAGGTTTGCGGTCGGCCCGTTTCAGCCGTCCTGATGATTGGAGCGTCTGAACAGCGGCATCTAAGTGCGGGACTGCAACTGGTGCAGCAGATGGAGGTGCGGCGGGAGATGAGGGTGCTTTTGAAGGTGGCGGTGGTTTGAAAAAAATTGAGACAATCAGAATCGCGGCAAGCAATACTGCCGGCAACGTCAACTTTTTGAGAAATGCAAGGCGATCGACCGGCCTGACGTTTTCCGTCAGCTTGCTACGGGAACCTTGGTCAGCGGCGTCCGGAGAGCCGTACTGCTTGTCATACATGCGGGCCACGTCGTCAGCATTCAGCCCCAGATAGGCTGCATAAATGCGCAGGAACCCCTTCAGGTAGACCAGATTGGCAAATTCGGTGATCTGGTCTTCTTCAAGCGCCCTGAGATAGGAGACGCCGATTTTAGTTGTTTCGGAAGCTTCTTCAAGGGAAATAGCATGAAATTCGCGGCAGCGTTTGAGAATCGCTCCCGGTGAGGTGGAAGCCGGTTCTTGAGTGTATGGTTCCATCTCGGCCATGCAAACCCCGTCTATTTCAGCAGATCCAGGTATTCCTGAGCCGCTCGCCCCAATTCGGTGTCCGGTATGAGCCTGACGGCCTCACCGAATGCCGCGCGCGCGGCCTCATTGTTGTTGAGTTTCAATTCTGCCTGGCCCAGGTAATGGTACGCTGCACCATAGTCATGGTACAACTGCAGGGCCTTACGGTATTCAACCACGGCCTGTTCGGTCTTTTCCATGGCGTAGAGCACTCGACCGAGGGAGAGGCGAACCACCGGGTTGCGGGGGTTGCTTACGGCCACGCTTTTCAGTTCTGCCAGCGCCTTTTCAAACTCTCCCTTTCCCAGATACGCCAGCCCCAGGTTGATGGTAGCGTTCTCGTTACTCTCGTAGAACAGGTCATCCTTGACGATCTTGAACTGTTGGATGGCATTATCCCAGCGTTTCATTCCGAGGTAGGCTACGCCCAGGTCGTTACGGGCCGCGGAATAGTTCGGCTTAAGTATGATGGCCCCCTGCAACTTGGCTTCAGCCAGGTCCGGTCTTCGTTTGCCCATGTAGGCGAGCCCGAGATTGTAGAGAACTTCAGGGTTCTCAGGGTCAAGTTTTTCGGCTTCGGTGAGATCGATCAGGGCGGCGGTGTAGTTGCGTTCCCCCAGGTAGGAGAGTCCCATCTGGAAATGATACGAGGCGGGATTCGGCTTGCTGATCCCTTGACCGCGTCCGGAGGAACACCCCGAAACGGTTATGAGGATCAACAGCAGCGCCAGACGGCAGATTAGGTGGTTTCTGTTCATATTGAGATGTCCCTGAAACTGGTCAGGGCCTTGAAGCTTCTGTAACGGTTTTCGATTTCCGCATAGTTAAGACGCTTCATCCGTTCAAGACTGAAGTCCTCTACGTTGAACGACGCCATCACGCTGCCGAAAACGATCGCCTGGCGGATGCCCTCTTCAGTGAGGTCGCCGGTGTTGGCCAGATAACCCATGAACCCACCGGCAAAGGTGTCTCCGGCGCCGGTCGGGTCGAACACCTCTTCGAGGGGATAGGCCGGGGCAGCAAAAACAGTGTCGGCAGTGAACATCAGCACTCCGTATTCGCCCCGCTTGACAACCAGTCGTTTGCACCCCAGTGCGATGATCTGCTGAGCGGCCTTGACAAGATTGGCCTCGCCGGTAAACTGACGGGCTTCACCTTCATTGATCACGACGATATCGACCTTCTGCAGCACCTTTTTAAGCGCTTCCGGCTTGGATGCTATCCAGAAATTCATGGTGTCGCAGGCCACCAGCCTGGGTTTTCTGACCTGTTGCAGCACGCTCATCTGAAGATCCGGATCGATATTGGCCAGAAAGAGGTATTCGGAATCGCGGTAGGATTCCGGCAGATCCGGCTGAAATCCGGTCAGTACGTTAAGCTGGGTGTCAAGCGTCTGCGCCTCATTCAAATCGTAACCGTAGCGGCCGCTCCAGTGGAAGGTCTTGCCGGCACTGCGCTGCAGGCCGGTGGTATCAATGCTGCGCGACTGCAGAAACCGAACATGTTCTTCAGGAAAGTCCTCACCGACAACCGCCACCAGGGCCACATCGGAGAAAAAACTGGCCGACGTCGAAAAGTATGTGGCCGATCCACCCAGTACATTTTCTCCCCGCCCGAAGGGGGTTTCGACGGTGTCAAATGCTACGGTACCAACGACAACTATACCCATGTCACTCTGTCTCCATTACTATTTCCACACACGTTCAGGAAGCCAGGTATTCGCTGATTTTTTCTGCCAGCGTCCGGTAGATGCGGCGGCATTCATCTTCATTCTTCTCCAGCAGCGTTACCCGGAAACCCTGCAACGGCGTAGAAAACGATGAGAGCGGAACGATGCAGATGCCGGTGGCGGCCAGAATCTGGTAGACGAATCGTTTGTCAGGGGAAACGCCGGGCTGGCAGATCAGGCCGTCAACAAGGGCCTTAACCTCTGTGTTGGCAATCGGGATGGTCTGACGGTTATTGAGCAGCCCGTCCTTGAAGGCGACCGCCATGTAGAAGGCTCCGTTGGTGCGGTTGACCTGCAGCGCCGGCACCTGGCTGAGGAATTCGTAGGTGATGTTGCTCATCCGTTCATAGCTGGCAATCCGCTCGGCCAGATAGCCGGCATATTCGGGGTGGCGTATGATTGACGGCATCACGGCCTGCGGCAGGGTCGTCGAGCAGACTTCGTTCATTTTTCCGGTCAGGATCAGGTTGACGTATTTGCGGAAACGCTCGTCAGAGTTGCCGTTATAGACCTCAATCCAGCCGCAGCGGGAGCCGGGCCAGGGGAATTCCTTGGAGATGCCCTTAAGCGAAATGGCCGGCACGTCGCCAATTACGTCACTGATCGGTACGGTACTCTCGCCGTTGTAGACGATGTTGATGTAGACCTCATCGGCAATGATGAACAGGTCATTGTCGCGGGCCACTTTGACGATTTCCTGAAGCGTCTCCTTCGTGTAGACCATGCCGGTCGGGTTGTCGGGATTGATCAGCATGATGGCGCAGATATTCGGGTTGTAGCGCACATGATTTCTCAGATCATCCAGGTCGGGGTACCATTTGTTGTCAGGTTGCAGCTGGTAGAGTGAAGGTGCCGAATGGGCGTGACCGATCTCTCCGAGCGTATGGGTTGTGTAGGAGGGGGAAGGCATCAGCACCCGTGCTTCGGGGCGCAGGCAGCCGTAAATCTTGGCGATGGCGTCACCCAATCCGTTGAAAAAGATGATGTCGTCTGGCGTGATCTGAGTCCCGCCGCGCCGGTTGGTCATATCGCAGATGAATTCACGGGTCTCAAGGACGCCACGGGTATGGCAGTAGCCCCACGTGGTATTGTCCATGACGGTTTCGGCAACGATCTCCTTCATCCAGAGCGGGATGATCTCCCCCTTGACAATCGGGTCGCCGATGTTTTCCCAGTTGATCTTGACGCCATGCTTCTGAAGTTTTTCGGCAACATTGACGATGTTCCTGATTTCGTAAGTCAATTCGCCGGTTCCGGGGGGTATAAGGTCAATTCTCATCAAGCTACCTCACTAATGGGATAGGATTCTCACGTTCATGTGTGTGCCGCCTGCGGATCATTTGCTGACCCCGATCAGCAACCGGCCATCTTCGTCGCGCCAGCGCAGCCAGCCGATCTGGGACTGACTGATAAGTACCATACACCAGTCCTGCTCCAGTTTCAAAACCCTGAAAGCCTGTTTCGCTTTCAGCGTGGCCAGTGGCGTTCGTTCCGTCTGATGAAACAGCTGGTAGTAACGCTTCTGAAGACCGGGAAGCATAAAGGCGCTCCTCTGCTTTAAAAACCACTCCCAGGTTACGAACTGCGCCCTGCTGTGCGGATCGACCCACGCCTCCCGGCCGGCGTCATCATAGTATATCCGCAGCCACTCTCTCTTGCGGGCTGAGACAATAAGCGGCTGTGTTTCGCCGGGAAGTTCAAAAACCCATTCGTTTCCGCGCAACCGTGGGTCATTCAATGCACCGACCCGCACCAAGCCCGGTTCTGCATAGAGCGTCAAATCAAGATTGCGGATTGCGGTGGTATGCTGCGCGAAGAGAACCAGGCCGATTCCCGAATACGGTCGCATTTTCGGGGGAGGGTTTGCCCCCCCGGCAGGACTGACAACCACAAGTATGAAAAGAATAAACGTCAGACGGGCATACAGACAACTCAAGGATAACTCCGCAATCAGCAATCGCCGAACGCTCAGATTACATGTTGTTGGAAGCCGTTCTCGCCAACTGTCTAGCGGTCAACCAGGGCGATCATGTTGCCGTCAAAATCGGCAACCACCGCCATCCGTCCCCAGGGGCTTGACTCCAGCGGTTCGATGAAGCGTGCCCCTCCCTGAACGAGGGACTCGCAGACGTCGGCAATGTTTTCAACCTTCAAGGTAATGCCGGTGTGGCGCCCTACCAGTTTTTTGGCGTCTTCGTGGAGGGCGAGCGATACACCCAGAGTTGTCGCTGCACCGGGAAAAAATTCGATCAGCATCTCGCTCTTGCCTGATACCGGCAGTCCGAGCAGTGTGGCATAAAACGACTCTGCTCTGGCGAGATCGGATACGAAAATTACCAAATTTTTCAGGGTAACTGCCATGATTCCCTCGCTGCTACTGCTGAGACAGGCGGTGTACGCACTCTACCATGAATACTGCGTTTTCGGGTGGCACGGTCGGCAGAATGCCGTGCCCGAGATTGAAAATGTGTCCGGGGCGACCGGCATTCTCGTCCAGAACCCTTTTGACCTCACGCTCAATGATTTCACGGGGGGCAAACAGTACAGTCGGATCAAGGTTGCCCTGCACCGCCATATCCGACCCGAGCAGGTTGCGGGCGGCGCCCAGGTCCACATGCCAGTCAAGCCCCATGACGTCGCCGCCGGCCTCTTTTACGGTATCAAGCATAACACCCGAGCCTTTGACAAAATGTATAATCGGGGTTTTGATCCGGTCGAGGGCGTTGATCAGCCTGGTAGTGTGCGGCAGCACATAACGCCGGTAGTCGGCGGGGGAGAGGATCCCTCCCCAGGTATCAAATATCTGGATGCACTGGGCGCCGGCGGCAATCTGGGCGTTCAGGTATTCGATGCTCATGGAGGTGATTTTTTCCATCAGCGCGGTGTAGACATCGGGCGCCGCATACATCATCCGCTTGATGTGGGCAAAATCTTTGGAGCCCTTTCCCTCCACCATGTAGCAGGCCAGCGTGAACGGTGCGCCGCCGAAACCGATCAACGGCACCTTGCCGGCCAGCTCCCGGCGCAGGATTCTGATGGTTTCGAGAACGTAGGGCACATCCTGTTCCATCTGGGGGATGCGCAGCCGTTCCACATCAGCCATACTACGGATCGGGCTTTCAAATACCGGTCCCGGCACAAAGTCGAGCTTCATACCCATCGGCTCTACCGGCGTTAGAATGTCGGAGAACATGATGGCAGCATCGACACCCAGAATATCGACCGGCTGAATAGTAACCTCGGCCGCCAGTTCAGGGGTCTTGCACAGCTCCAGAAAGGTGCATTTCGACCTGACCGCCATGTATTCGGGGAGATAACGGCCCGCCTGACGCATCAGCCAGACCGGGGTGCGGTCGGTCGGTTTTCCCCAGCAGGCATCCAGAAATCTTGTATTCATTATGCACGTCTCCTGAACTAACGCTCGAAAGCAGAAAGATTTGATTATAAAGGCGGACATTCTAATTTTACCGGTGTGATATGTCAAATCATTTGAATAACCGGTCACAACTGTTATACATCCCGCTCTGTTTGTGATAATGCCTATGCCACGGGCGATTTTGTGAATTTCATTGAGGGGGATACGAATATGTTGCGTACAGCGGCTCAGATCATCAGCCAGGCGGAAGTGTTTGTCATCACCGCCGGGGCCGGTATGGGTGTCGATTCCGGCCTGCCGGATTTTCGTGGCGACCGTGGTTTCTGGAACGCCTATCCTGCCTATTCCCGTCTCGGCCTTTCATTTGTGGACTGTGCAAATCCGCAGCATTTTGAGCGGGATCCAGCATTCGGCTGGGGTTTTTACGGGCACCGGACCAATCTCTATCGGGAGACGACTCCCCACGAGGGGTTCCATATCATCCAGAAGTGGATTGCGCGGAACCGGGCCGATTATTTTGTCGTGACGTCCAACGTTGACGGACAGTTCCAGAAGGCGGGTTATGCTGATGACCGGATACTGGAGGTACACGGTTCGATTCACTGGTTGCAGTGCCAGTCTTCGTGCAGTAGCGCCATCTGGCATAACGATGAGATCATTACCATTGATGAAGCCAGCATGCGTGCACGCGGCGTGCTTCCTGTCTGTCCTGACTGCGGTGAGATCTGTCGCCCCAATATCCTCATGTTCGGCGACTGGAGCTGGTTGCCGGACCGTACACGAACCCAGGAACATCGCTTTGATCAATTCCTGCAAGATCACGCGGACCGCCGTATCGCAGTTATTGAAATGGGGGCCGGAACCGAAATTCCCACCATAAGGGCACTGTCCGAGCGTATCGGATGGAGCCTTGAAAACGCCCACGTTATCCGGATAAATCACCGTGAAGCGGAGATTAAAGCGCCGCACCTTTCGATTCCCTGCGGTGCGCTGGCCGGACTGCAGGAAATTGATGCGGCACTTGTCGGTTAATAGGACTATTAAAAAATAGTACTGCTTATATATTCCGTTCACCCTGAGCTTGTCGAAGGGTTGCTGCACATGGTTCGACAAGCTCACCACGAACGTAAATTTGTCTAATCTAATGGTTTTACAGCTCCTTATGTATTGAGGTCAGTGCGCCCTTTGGGGTAAAATGTCGCATACATGTCATTGCCGGAGAGGAGGATGGGAGAGCATGTCAACGGCAGATTTGCAGCGAACGGCTGTCATGGTGGAAAGATTTCTTGATATGAGCGGGGTTCCGGATGACAAGAACCGGGCCGTTATGGAAGAGGAGCTTGTCAGAAGGATGATGGCCGATACTGGCAAAAAGCCGTTTGCGGTGTACTCGCCGCAGGGTGTCTTCCTTCACAGCAATAACATGGTCGTAAAAAGCTATCCGGTCATCGGGACGCAGGAGGATCAGGTGCTGCATTGTGACGGTCGAAAAATTTCCATCCTCGACCGGAACTCCTACCTGAACGGCAGGAACGTCATGATTATCGGGGCGGTCGCTCTGGGGGCGGGCGCCATGATGGCTGCCGATGCCGAGGCACGGCGGAGAGCCGGGGTCGATGTTTCCTGCAATAACAACAACAATAACAACAACAATAATAACAATAACAACAACGGATAGAACTGCCTGTTGCGAGCAGCGTTTTTGTGCAGCTTACCGTCGGTTGAGTGGTCTCCTTTCGATTTCATTTGATGTGTTGGTCATCCGCATTTCCCTGTTCCCCTTGTCGTGCCAGCCGGTCAATTCATATGTGTCGGGTCCGGTTCGCTTATATGTGATGTGAACTGCGGGCTTGTCAGCAACGTACCCGATTTCGGAAAGTCCTTCCGGCGCCTGTCCGGTTTTTTCAATCCGGCTCAAGAGTTGAACGTGTACCGTTCTGACGGCGCTCATGGCATCCGCGTCGGCTGCGCGGTGCATAAACGCACTATACTGCATGACCCCCATGGTGGTGATTGCTGCGGAAAAAAGCCCGAAGACGACGGTGAACCAGACGATTTCACGGCGCCGTGACGGACGGTTGAGCTCTCGATGGCGCCGGGAGACGAAATAGAAAACCAGGGAACCGAGCAACGGGACAAGGATGATCGCCAGAAACCAGGCGGTTCCTTTCAACGGGCCGAAACGGTATGAGAACAGGGCAGAGACACACCAGCAGTGGAAGGCGGTCAGGAAAACCATAGAGAACAGAACGAGGATGTTTATAAGAAATTCCACAGATTCCCCCCCATTTTGTTCTGAACCGCCACGTATTTCCTGAGCGGACTGGACTGTAGCACCCGCTGTGAAGGCCAGTCAAATCAAATATTCATAGGCTTACGAGGCATGGTTCCGGGAAAACGGGCTGCGCACGTTATCAAAGATGGTTGTAAGTCCGCGCAGAAAGGTGATAGCTTTACCCGGCGGGTTGGTTGCTGGACCATGTCTGATTTCGTCACGTGAGGTGCTTGTGCTGCTCTGGAAAATTTTCGTTCTTTACAGCCGTGTTTCCCTGTTCTCCTGGGGAGGAGGCCCGGCATCGCTGGCTCTGATGCAGCGGGAGACCACCGAGGCCATGTGGATTCCACCGGGCGCTTCTGAGGCAGCGCCGTGGGCTACGCCGCTTGAGTTTTCAGATGCGGTGGCGGTTGGCAACGCCCTTCCCGGGCCGATAGCACCGCAGGTCTCAGCGTACGTAGGGTACAAGCTGGCAGGATTTCCGGGAGCGGTTGCTGCTGCGGCCGGTACCGTGCTGCCTACCACGCTTCTGATGTTGGCCATGATAGTCTGGTTCTTTAAAATCAAGGACAGTCTGCTGGTTCAGTCTATGCTTAAAGCCGTTCGGCCGGTAGTGGTGGGCCTGCTGCTCTGGACCGCCTACGATATGGCTTTCAGCGTGTTCGGCGTCAAGCGTCAGGGGTGGGGTGGGGCGCTTACGTTTGGCTGGGACAAACTTCTATTTGTTGCGGTAACCTTTGGCCTTCTGACAATGACCAGAATCAATCCGGCAGTGGTCATACTGGCGGCCGCCTGCGTCGGAGGGGTGTTCTACCGCTGAGAGCGCCTGACATTTCAGGTTATCAACAATCCATATTATGGCGAGGGGTCTAATTGTATGAACGGTCGAAATTTGCTGCTCGACCCGATCTGGCGTGCCGACGAGCTGGGGAGCCCACTCCCCGATTCGCTGCATGCCGTTTCGGTAGCCCTGCCGCGCTGGCGGGATGTGATTGGTTACGAGGAAAAATCTCCCGAGGTGATCAGCCGGCTGCAGTGCGGTTACCCCCGTTTTGTGATTCATCGGCTGGTGCAGGAGCTGGCCCGCTTTATTGCCGGAGACCGCCCCTGTCTTCCCTTTCCGTCGCAGCATGCCGCCCATTTATGTGTTGCGTTTATCCGTAAGCAGTGCGGGGAGGAAGCGCATCCGGTCGAACGTGATGGACATTTTGGAGTGGCGACGACTGATGCAGGATATGACAGCCTCAAAGCGTTCTGGCAGCATACCGGGCTGATCGTCTCAACCCGACTCGCTGCTTCTGCTTTGAAAGGCAATTCGGCGCTGCTGAGCGATGACAGTGAAATCCGCGTTTCAATGCGCCGGCAGCTGGCGGAACTCTACGACTGCTCACCGGATGACGTGTTTCTACAGCCCAGCGGCATGGCATCCATGTACGCTGCTCTGCGGACGGTCATGCTGCGGACGCCCGGCGCTCCGACGGCCCAGATCGGTTTCCCCTACGTGGATACGCTCAAGCTTCAGGAAAAGTTCGGCCACGGTGCTACGCTGTTGCACGATCTTGGCCGCGCGGCTTTCGATCTTCAGGCACTGGTGCGGCAGGGAAGGCTGGCTGCCTGTTTCAGTGAAATTCCGGGCAATCCGCTGCTCGGGTCTGCCGATGTCCGTCAGATCACCCCGATCCTCCGCGAACACGGAGTTCCGCTGGTGGCCGATGACGTCGTCGCCACTCCTTTCAACGTCGATCTGGGAAAACATGCCGACCTGATTGCCACCAGTCTGACCAAATACCTTGTCGGTACGGGGGATGCCATGGGCGGAGCGTTGATCTGCAATCCCCGCTCTCCCTATCATGCCGAACTGAAGGCTTTTGCTGAATCGCTGCATGAAGAGCTGTTGTGGGGTGAGGACGCTGTCGTCCTTGAATCGCAGATCGCCACATTTCCGGAGCGGATGAAAACACATAACCGCAACGGACTGATCATCGCCGAACGGCTGCGCCAGCACCCGGCCATCGAGGATGTCTGGTACCCCAGGTGGTCGTTCGGCGATTCATATGAGGCAGTTCGCCGCCCGGACGGCGGCTGGGGGTCGCTGATTACCTTCCTCCCCCGCAATGCCGAAACGGCTTCTCCGCGAATTTACGACAATCTTGAACTCTGCAAAGGCCCCAGTCTGGGTACCAGTTTCACTCTGGCCTGCCCCTTTACGCTGCTGGCCCATTACACCGAGCTGGAGTGGGCGGAATCGTGCGGTGTGCCGCGCAATCTGATCCGGTTATCGATAGGGCTGGAGGATGCGGACGAATTATGGGAGCGTATTCGACGGGCCATCGAGGGATAATACGTGTGGAACGTAGAAAGGGCGGAGAATCCAGAGAGATTCCCGCCCTTTCTGCACAACGGAATGGCAGTCAAGTACTATTTTTTCTTGGCAGCGACCTTTTTTACTGGCTTTGCGGTCAGGTCTTTGAGTGCCTTGCCGGGTGAAAACTTGCCATTGGTCTTGGCAGCGATTTTCAGAGCCTTGCCGGTCTGGGGATTTCTGCCGGTACGGGCGGCGCGGGTTACCGCACTGAAAGTACCAAAACCTACGAGCGTGATTTTATCGCCGGCCTTGAGTGCAGCAATGGTTTCCGCGATGAAGCTGTTGAGTGCTTTTTCAGCCTGAACCTTTGTAAGTTCAGCGCCTTCAGCGATTTTTGCAACGAGATCCGATTTGTTCATATACACCCCCCGTGTGGAATTTTTTGACGTTATATACTTGAAATAATGTAATGTCTACATCATTTATGCATCATCAGGAAAAAATTATCATAACGGTTCTATCGTGCAGCCGGGAGAACCGACGTAAATGTAACGATTTTATATTGACACGGTATACCCTCAGGTTCACTATCCGACGCCATGGAGGTCGTGGCGTTCCCCTCCAGCAGCCGTTTCCTTCTATACGATTCAAGGAGTTGCCGATATGCAATCAGTTTTGCAGGGCTTTACTCCACCTGCAACTGCGGTAGTTGTTTCTGCGCTTATTATCGGTTGCGCCGGTGTTCCCGGTCTGGTTATGAAAACTCCCGGTCATGGTCAGGTAATGGCTGCACTAGTGACAATCCCGGCCGCACTTGTCGGCCTGTATTCCGCACTGCTTCTCCTCTCCAGGCCTGCAGCAGCAACGTGCCGGCTTGACTGGGGACTCCCGTTCGGCCCGTGTGAAATTGCCATTGATCCACTCTCGGCTTTTTTTATGCTGCCGGTTTTTCTGGTTTCAGCCTGCGGTTCCCTCTATGCACTCGGGTATTGGCCTGCGGTGCGCCATCGCCGGACGGAACGGGGACTGACGTTCTTTTACGGCCTGCTGGCCTCGTCGATGGCTCTTTTGCTTGTGGCCCGCAATGCGGTTCTTTTTCTGATGCTATGGGAAATCATGGCGCTGGCCGCCTATTTTCTGCTGGTCACCGAGCACGAGCATGAGGATGTCCGGCGTGCCGGAACCGTGTACCTGATAGCCACACACACCGGCAGCGCGGCCCTGCTGCTCTTCTTTTCTCTGCTGGCCGCCCAAACCGGGTCGTTTATCCTGCCTGCAGCCGGGTCACTTTCTGCACTTCCGCCGATGACCATGGTACTTGCGCTGGCCGCCCTGGCCGGTTTCGGTGCCAAGGCCGGTATCGTACCGCTCCACATCTGGCTTCCCTCGGCTCACGCCAACGCTCCCAGTCACGTTTCGGCACTGATGTCGGGAGTCATGCTCAAAATGGGGCTCTACGGCATCTTTCGCAGTCTGACTTTTTTTCATGATCCTCCGCTTATCTGGGGCGGTGTTTTAACGGTGGCCGGTATTTTCTCCGCACTGCTCGGCATTACGGCGGCCATCGCCCAGCATGACCTGAAGCGTCTGCTGGCCTGCAGCAGCATTGAAAACATCGGCATTATTACGACGGCCCTGGGGGTTGCCCTGCTGGGCATCTCAAGCCACAACGCGCCGCTGGCCTGGCTGGGCATGGCCGGCGCCCTGCTGCATATCCTCAACCACAGCCTGTTCAAGCCGCTGCTGTTCCTCGGGTCAGGGGTGATTATCCATGCCTGCGGTACCCGCCGGATGAATCTGATGGGGGGGCTGGCAGTCGGTATGCCGCGTGCGGCATTCCTGGTGCTGATCGGTTCAGTTGCCATTTGCGGTATCCCGCCGTTGAACGGTTTCATCAGCGAATTCCTGCTCTACTTCGGCCTGTTTAAGCAGCTTCAGGCGAACAGCCTGGTCTATCTGGTCATGCTGGTTCCACTGCTGGCCCTGGTCGGCGGCCTGGCGGTGATAGCTTTTATCAAGCTGTACGGGTCGGTGTTTCTCGGCGCGCCCCATTCGACAGCAGCCTCCCACCCGCATGAACCCGGTATTACTATGCTGCTGCCGATGGCCGTATTCGCCCTGCTTGCACTTCTGGTCGGTCTGTTGCCGAACTACGCGCTGAAACTGGTTACGCCGGTGGTCTATTCCTTCTTGCCCGTAATGGCTCGTTCCTATGATGCATCTGCTGTCGCCATCGTTTTAAGACAGATTTCGCTGGCAGGCTTCTTTCTTATATCTGCTGTGGCTGTTGCGGCTGCACTCTGGTGGTGGCGGTTACGCCGGTCTCCGGTCGGCACGGCATCCACCTGGGGATGCGGTTATCAGCGTGGCACCGCGCGCATGCAGTACGTTGCAAGCTCCTTTTCCGAGCTGGCTGTGATGGTCTTTAACGGCACTATTCTGCAGCGGATTGAGCGTCCGCTGCTTCAGGGCCTGTTTCCCGGTCGGGCCGCCTGCGTCGATCAGTCGACCGAGACGATTCTGGAACGGATGATTTATCCGCTCTTTCAACTGACCGGAATGCTGTTTTCGTTTCTGCATCGCCTGCAGCACGGCCAGATGCACGTCTACATGATCTATATTTTTGCCACGTTGTTAATTTTGATGCTGTGGGCACATTAGCGAGGATCTGAACAGCTGCATTTCAATTGTATTGCCTGCTCCAATAAATCGTGTAAAATATGATTATCATATTTTTCGGAGGTTGCTATGCAGACAGCTATCAGTTCAACCGAGGCGGTGAGAAATTTTTCAGAACTGCTTAACAATATTAAATACCGTGGAGACCGGTATACCGTTATCCGTGGTGGAAAACCGGCTGCGTCCCTTGTCCCGGTGGAAGCAATTCGCAGTGGCGCAACTCTGGCAGACTTGCGCGGGATTGTTCAGGCCTTACCGCACCTCGACAAAAATGATACCTCATTTGAAGTTGATGTCATAACTGCGGCTGCTTTGCAGCCTTCAATGCCCGAGACTCTGTCGTGGGAGTGATTCTTGATTCCAGCGAGATCATTGCACTGGAAAGAAACCGCGGGATAGTTGAAGATCTGGTGGCAGGTCGTGAAGATGAGCCGTTCGGTATCAGTGTGGTAACAGTGGCCGAACTTCTTCATGGTGTCGAGCGGGCTGACACGGAAACCAGAAAAATAAGACGTCAGGCCTTTGTGGAAAAAGTGATTGAAATGATCCCGGTGTTTCCGTTTGATTGTGGTGTCGCCCGCATCTACGCCAGAATATGGGCATCGTTGGTGCTACGAGGCTTTACAGTAGGGTCGCATGATCTGATTATTGCAGCAACGGCCATTTCTTTGGATTACACGGTTATTACTGCCAACCGGCGAGATTTTGAGAAGATTGAGGGATTACGCCTTGAAGTGCGGCAGTCAGGATAAATGTTCCATTTGGGAGGATCCCCGGTTCACGCGCGTGCGCGCGCGGGGCTGGTCAATAATGAGTTGAACCACAAACACTGAAATAGGCGGGACTTCTGAAAATTTCGGAAAGTGACCTGCAAAATTATCTGGCAGAAAAGTTGCGATCTTTGAAAAAAGTACTTGACACTGTTTTTGACGGAGTTTTTGAATTCCGTTGCCATTTTTTGTGCTGCCCGCAATGCGTACCATGACGCCAGGAGAGTTGCCTGAAGGCCGTCAGAATCGCTAGGAGTCTGTCGGGCTTTCACCGCCTAACACGACTGACTCAGTATATGGATATAACGACCTGATATTATTGATATATCGGTTGTTTCTTGCTTGAT
>Ga0194061_1000548_pt1 | contig 22785 bp, 15 predicted proteins | sample SepL2221m_MetaG_FD_163423 | JGI IMG/M metagenome (GOLD analysis project Ga0194061, IMG submission 163423) | Anoxic zone freshwater microbial communities from boreal shield lake in IISD Experimental Lakes Area, Ontario, Canada - Sep2016-L224-21m | ecosystem: Environmental > Aquatic > Freshwater >... | reverse complement strand
AACCCTGAACGACCGCGAAACGGCGGTGGAATGCATGAAAATAGGGGTCAGCGATTTTCTGATTCACCCGCTGGACATTAACAAACTGATCAAGAGCGTGCGCAGCTGCGTCGAATCTTCGCAGGCAGGCGCCCGGAACCGTCAGACCCAGGCGCGCCTGCCGCACGAAACACGGGATGTCGGTGAAGTATTTGCCCCCATAGTAACCCGTGACAGAAAGATGCTGACCATTTTCAGATATATCGAAGCGATCGCACCCACCACCCAGGCGGTACTGATAACCGGAGAGACCGGCACCGGTAAGGAGCTGATTGCCCGTGCCATTCACAATGCCAGCGGAAGAAACGGCGAATTCGTGACCGTAAACGTGGCCGGGCTTGACGACATCATGTTTTCCGATACGCTTTTCGGACACGCCCGCGGCGCTTACACCGGCGCCGACCGGGAACGCAAGGGTTTGATAGAAATGGCCGGCAGCGGCACTCTCCTGCTCGATGAGATTGGCGACCTGAGTATCGCATCGCAGGTCAAGCTGCTGCGCCTGCTGCAGGAGGATGAATATTATCCACTCGGGCTCGACAGGAAAATCATCTCCACGGCGCGAATTCTGGTGGCGACTAATTCCAGCCTTGAAAGCAAAATGGGCAGCGGCACCTTCAGGCCTGACCTGTTCTATCGTCTCTGTTCGCATCACATCCACCTACCGGCCTTGCGCGAGCGGATAAACGACATCCCGCTACTGGTTGAAACTTTCTCAGCCTCCTCTGCCAAAGAACTGGGACGCCAGCTGCCAGCTCTGTCAGCCGACGCCCTCGACATGCTGATCAGGTACGAGTTTCCCGGCAATGTCCGCGAATTGAAAGGAATGGTCAGCAATGCCGTAGCACTCTCAACCGGCGGATCGCTCACGTTTCCAAAGCTGAAGCCCCGCTTTACCCCTCCCCTGCTTCCTGCAGCCATTGCCGATTTCAGCACGCTTCCCCGTTCGAGCGGACGAATGCCGACCCTCACCGAGGCCGAGGAGTACCTGATCCGTGAAGCACTGCGTGCCACCGGCGGCAACCAGCGGGCAGCCGCAGTCATGCTGGGTGTCTCGCGCCAGGCACTTAACAAGCGGCTGATTCGCGATCCGTCATACCTTAAAGGCACGTAGAGATGGGAAAATCGTCATATTCATACGGCAGAGCGCTACTGATTCCCCTGCTGCTGGGGGCCATCGGTTTCCTGGGAAACTGGTTCAAGCTGTCGCTCTTCTTCAACGTAGATTTTCTCTTCGGTTCTTTTTTTGTCATGCTTGCAATTGCGCGCTACGGCGTTGCTGCGGCGATGGTAAGCGGTGTCATTGCAGCATCCTGTTCCTACCTGCTCTGGAATCACCCCTGGGCGATCATCATCTTCTCGGCTGAAGCACTCTTCGTAGCGCTGTGCCACCGCCGCAAGCCGGGATACCTGCTGTTGCACGATACCCTCTACTGGCTCTTCATCGGCATGCCGCTGGTCTGGCTTTTCTACCATGTTGTGATGGGTATTCCGCTGCAGGCAACCTATCTGATAGCCCTCAAGCAATCGATCAACGGAATCGTCAACGCACTGCTGGCAACGCTCGTGATGTACGGCTTCCAAGTCTTTCGTTCCACTGCGGCGGGTGACCGGACGCTTATCCCGCTGCGGGAAATTATTTTTACCACCGTCGTCTCCGTCACACTGCTCCCTACCCTGGCATATTTTGTAACAGGTGTCCGTGAACGGGTCAGAGACGAAGAGAGCGTCCTCTGCGATAAAGTTCTGTCGGTTACTGAAAGCGCACAGGTATTTCTCGGCACCTGGCTGTCGAGCAATCACCAGACCGTGATCGCACTTTCCAAAAGCGTCGGTGATCCGGCCAGTTCCTCTTTCGATGCAATGCAGCAGCAGGTTGCCAACATTAAACTCTCCAACAGCAACATCATGCGGCTTGGCGTATTCGACGCCAATGCCCGCAGCGTTGCTTACCAGCCGCTGGTGGACCCGAGCGGTGCAACAACTCTGGGAGTTGATTTCTCTGACCGCCCGTACATTCCAACCATGAAGACGAATCTCGCCCCATTGGTACCTGATGTGGTTATGGGTAAATTGAATCCGCCAATGCCGATCCTGCCGCTGCTGGCACCGATAGTGATCGGAGGCAGCTACCGCGGCTACTGCGCCGGAGTGGTGGATTTTGCCAAACTGGGTGAACAGCTTAAAATTCTTGCCAAGGGACGCAACAGCGATATAACACTCATTGACCGAAGCGGAAAAGTGGTTATCAGCACCGCTCCACAGCGTGCCTCACTGCAGAAATTCGAGCGACCGGCCGGCGGCCAGCAGCGCAGCATGAAAAACGGCGTCTATCACTGGATTCCGCAACCAGACAAAAAAACCAGCATTATGCAACGCTGGAAGTCTTCACTGTTCGTAAAGGAGGCTACGCTTACCAGGGACACCCCCTGGACTATCGTGGTAGAGTCGTCACTGCTCCCCTTCCTGACATTTCTGAACCAGAAAACCATCGACGAATTTCAGCAGCTCTGGATAATTCTGCTGATGACCCTGATAACGGCTCACTTTCTCAGCAAAAGAATTTCATCATCGATTAACTGTCTTGCGCTGACAACCTCGGAGCTGCCGCAGAAACTCACAGGAAAAATCAATCTGGAGTGGCCTGACAGCAAGATTGAGGAAATTAACAGTCTGACTGCAAATTTCAGAAGCGTATCAGCAGCTCTGGGAGCATCGTTCAACGATCTGCGGGCATGGAATGAGCAGCTCGAACAGCGCGTCAAAGAACGCACCCATGAATTGGCGGATATCAACGAACAGCTTGAGCTTGAAATGGCCGAGCGACAGGAGGCACAGGAAGCGCTGGCCGAAAAGAGTAACCAGCTGCAGGTACTCAATCTTTCTCTTCAGCAGCGTATCGACGAAGCGATCACTGAACTGCGTCGCAAAGACCAGCTGATGATCAGCCAGGGGAGACAGGCTGCCATGGGGGAAATGATCGGCAATATTGCCCACCAGTGGCGGCAGCCGCTCAATGCTCTTTCGATGGTCTTCGGTAACATATCAGCCGCCTACCAGTACAACGAACTCACCGCATCATACCTGGAAAAGACCCTTGAAAACGGCAGTCGCCTGATCCAGAAGATGTCCACAACCATCAACGATTTCAGGAATTTTTTTCGCCCGGACAAGGAAATCGTCACCTTCTCGGCACGCACAATGATTTCTCACGCCGTAGAACTTGTCGATGCCAGCCTGGTTGACCAGAACATAACGGTTGAAATCGACGCGCCGGACGATCTGCTGCTGACCGGGTACCCGAACGAATATTCGCAGGTTCTGCTCAACCTGATATCAAACTCACGCGATGCCATCAAAGCGTCTTCAGTCGCAGCCGGGAAAATATCGATCCGCCTCTCCTCAGAGGACGGCCAGGGTATTGTTTCTTTCAGCGACAACGGCGGAGGCATCCCGCCCGATGTACTCGACAAGATTTTTGATCCCTATTTTTCGACCAAGGAAATGGGGACCGGCATCGGTCTCTACATGTCGAAAATGATCATAGAGCGGAATATGAACGGCACAATTACCGTACACAACATCAACGCTGGGACTGAGTTCCGCATCGTAACCCCGCTGGACGGACGGACGATATGAACAACAAAAAGAATTTCTCTATGTATGCCTGTATCGTCAGTATCACACTTCTCTGGACCTTCATCTGGTTCCAGTACAGCTACGATAGCAGACAGGCTGTCAGCTCCGTCAACACGACGGTCTCAAACCTTTCCAAAGCCTTTGAGGAGAACATCCTCGGCACCATTCGCCACCTGGACGAGTTCCTGGTGACCATCCGCCGCGAATACCCCTACCATCTTGAACAGATTCCGGTTCTGATCGCCTCCTACAACCGTCACTCCGACAAAGAACTGATCATCCAGTTAAGCATTACCGACGAGCACGGCATCATGACCTACAACACCAAAGAGATGCCCGACAAACCGCTGGATCTGAGCGATCGCGAGCATATCCGGGTGCAGCTGAACAGCAGCGAAGATAAGCTCTTCATCAGCAAGCCGGTGCTGGGGCGGGTCTCAAAAAAATGGAGTGTCCAGTTCACCCGCAAGATCATGAAGCAGGACGGCTCACTGGCCGGCGTGGCTGTGCTCTCCGTAGATCCCGATTACTTCAGCAGTTTTTATCGCAACATCGACATCGGTAAACAGGGCGTTATCACCCTGGTCGGCATGGACGGGATTATCCGGGCACGCTCCACAAGCGCCATCGCCGGGGCCGACCCGATAGGAAAAAGCATTCCCAGCACCAATGCGGTTCTTGACAGCAGCAAACCACCGGTCGGCACCTACCACGCCCCCAGCAACATTGATGGCGTTAACCGCATCGCCTCCTACCGCCGCCTGAAAAGCTACCCGCTGCTGGTCATGGTTGGTCTGGCCGACGAAGAAGCATTCAGCGTACTGCGCTGGCACCGTAACGCCCTGGTCATGATGGGAATACTGACCACAGGCGGCCTGATACTGATGTTCTGGCTTGCGCTCCGCTTTGACACCCGTCAGCTGCTCTTCACCAGAGAACTGGAGGACGTCAACAATTCGCTCAAACAGCGCATCGACGTGGCAATTGCCGAAATCCGCCAGAAGGATCAGGTCATGATCAGCCAGAGCAGGCAGGCCGCCATGGGGGAGATGATCGGCAACATCGCCCACCAGTGGCGACAGCCGTTAAATGCGCTTTCAATGGTGCTGGCAAATATCCAGGCTTCATTCCAGTACAACGAGCTTACAGCGGACTATCTGGATTCATCGGTCAATAAAGCGAACGGCCTGATTCAGAAGATGTCGAGCACCATCAACGATTTCCGCAACTTCTTCCTCCCCGACAAGGAGATCGTGGCGTTTTCGGCGATGGAACAGATCAGACATGCGGTCTCGCTGGTGGAGTCCGGACTGAAAAGCCAGAACATCACCGTCCAGCTGGATACACCTGCCGACGTGACGCTAAACGGTTTTCCCAACGAATATTCGCAGGTGCTGCTGAACCTGTTTTCCAATTCACGGGATGCCATCAAGGAAGTTGATCTCAAGGAAGGAAAAATCACTATCAACCTCTACGAGCAGGATGGTCGTGGATGCGTCGTCTTCGCCGATAACGGCGGCGGCATTCCTGCAAACGTCATAGATAAAATTTTTGAACCCTATTTTTCTACGAAAAGCATGGGGACCGGTATCGGTCTCTATATGTCTAAAATGATCATCGAACGAAGCATGAAAGGCACCCTGGAGGCGCGCAACATCGAAAACGGCGCAGAATTCACCATATCCATACCCAGCTGCACATCTGAAGGGAGGCGTCCATGAGCATCAACAGACTTGACCAGAACTACCTGAAAACCCTCACCGTGCTTTACGTTGAGGATGATGACGACACCCGTGAACAGTTCCGCGAGTTCCTCAGCCGTCCGGTCGGCAACCTTATCACCGCCACCAACGGAGCAGAAGGGCTTGAAGCCTTCATCAGGCACTCTCCTGACATTGTGGTCACGGACATCCTGATGCCGGTGATGGACGGCCTCACCATGGCTTACGAAATCAGGGGACTGGTCCAGACGGTGCCGATTGTCGTGGTGACCGCCTTTGAACAGACCGACTACCTGAAACGGGCTATCGACATCGGAATCGACAAATATGTCACCAAACCGGTCAACAGCTATCTGCTGTTCGAATGCCTGCTGGACTGCGCCCACCGCCTGCGCGCCGAGGAAGAGCTCAGGCTTACCCAGCAGCGCGAGATCAATGCCATGAAAGCGAAGCATCATGAAATTATCGCCATGCTTGCAGGGGGACTGGCTCATGACTTCAACAACCTGCTGCAAGGGATTCTGGGCTACGTGACACTGGCCAAAACCAAGCTAGAACCTGGTTCGCAGGCATGGAAGTATCTGGAATGCTCCGATCAAAGTTTCGAGCAGGCCCACAATCTGGCAGGATACTGAAACTTCTCGGCAAAGTGGAAGACGACTACATGATTTCGGCCCCGCTGATGCCGCTGATCCGCGAAACCCTGGAAGCCTCCCTGGCATCGACCAACGTCACCCTGATTTGTGACTATCACGACGATTGCCCGGATGTCACCTATATCGAACAACATATAATACTGGTGTTCACGCGCCTGGCAGCCAATGCCATTGAAGCCATGCCGGACGGCGGCATGTTGCATCTCTCGGCCCGCACGTCCGAAATATCGGAATTCAGTATGCTGCCGATCCTGCCGGGTGACTACCTGCACATTTCACTGGTCGATTCGGGCAAAGGGATCCCGCCGGATGCGCTGCCGAACATTTTTGACCCCTATTTCAGCACAAAAGACAGGGGAAGTCAGCGGGGAATGGGGCTCAGTCTGGCTCTCTGCCACACCGTCATCATGAAACATGGCGGAATCATCACTGCTGAATCATCCGAAGGACGTGGCACCACCTTCGACATCTGGCTGCCGATCGCATCGAAGTAACGGAGAATCCGCATGACATCTGAAGTGATGTATCAGGAAATATTCAATTTCATCAGTGACGTGGTTGTGCTGGTTGACACCGAAAACGGACTGATTCGTGAAGCCAACCGGGCGGCTGAAGAGATGTACGGTTACAGCCGCGAAGAGCTGCTGCAGCTGAAAAACACCGATCTCTCGAACGAACCGGAGAAAACGGCGGCCGACATGGTGAACCAGCAGGCCAGAATTCCGCTGCGCTACCACCGCAAAAAGGATGGCACCGTCTTTCCGGTAGAAATCAATGCCCGCCATTTTGATTTTCACGGAACGACGGTTCATCTCTGTGTAATCCGTGACATAACGCACCGTATCAGCGCCCAGCAGGACCTGCTCAGGAGCATCGAACGCTTCAGGCTGATTTTCGACAATTCCGACGATTCAATTTTCACAGCGGATCTGCAGGGGAAAATCGTTGATGTCAACCAGCAGGCCTGTGTGAAATATGGTTACAATCATTTTCAGTTCGTCGGAATGTCGATTTCAGACATCAACGACCCGGATAATGCCCCGCTGGTCAGCAAACGTTTAAAGCGCACGATCAGCGAAGGTTCAAACCGCTTCGAGACTGTTCACCGGACAGCGGACGGTCATTGTTTTCCGGTGGATGTGGCCGCCCGCATCGTCACCATTGGCGAGGAACGCTTTATTCTTGCATCCTGCCGCGACATCACCGAACGAAAACAGATTGAAAACGAGCGGATCAAGCAACGGGCCGATGCTGCCAGACTCAAGAACTGGGAACGGCTGAGCGCGATCAGCGCTGCCCATGTCGAAGTTGAAAAGAAGCTGGTACATAGCCAGCGCAGGCTCTTCATGGCCATGAACATCGCCAGGCTCGGTTCGTGGGAATACGACAACACCGACCGACAAATCACCATCTCCGATGAATTCCTCGATATTTACGGCACATCAGCTTCGGCACTCGGCGGCTGCACCATGCCGGTCGACCGGTTCATGAAGCTGTTTGTTCACCCCGAAGACCGGGAACGCATTCTGGAGGGCCTCAAACAGGAACTCAGTTCAGAGATTCTCAGATACAGCATCAAATTCGAACACCGCATCCTGTATGCCGACGGCAGCGAAGGCTTTGCCTCGGTATGGCTCCAGGTTCAGAAAAACATCGACGATAAAGTTCTGCACGTCTACGGCCTGACCCAGGATATGACCGAAAACCGGAAGATCCAGAAAGAGCTGGAAATCAGCCGTGACCGCTTTTCACAAGTTGCCGAACAAAGCGGTGAACTGATCTGGGAAGTTGACCCGAATGGCCTGTATACCTATGTAAGCCCGAACTGTAAGGATTTGCTGGGTTATGATGACGGCGATATTGTCGGCAAGCTCCATTTCTATGATCTCTTCCCGGACAGCCTTCGACGTGAACTGCAGCATCAGGCATCAATTGTTTTTGAAAAGAAACTTCCATTCAAGGATTTCTGTAATCAAGTCATAACCAGTGACGGCCGGGTTATCACCGTTATCACCAATGGGGCGCCATTTTTTGATACTGACGGCACTCTGATTGGCTACCGTGGCTCAGACCGGGACATCACCGAACAGCAGCGACTCGAACAGCGGCTCACCCAGGCTGCTCGAATGGAATCCATCGGCATGCTGGCCGGCGGCATAGCCCACGATTTCAACAACAAGCTTTCGGTTATCATGGGGTACTCCGAGGTCGCGCGGACGGAGCTGCCCGACACCGCCAACCTGGATGGCTACCTGCAGGAAATCACCCGTGCCGCTCGTTTTTCTGCCGACATTACCTCACAACTGCTGGCTTTTTCCCGCCAGCAGATAACCAATCCGCGCATCCTGGCCGTCAACACGATCATTGAAGATGCCATGCCGTCACTTACTCGTCTGATCGGCTGCGACATCAACCTTGAATTTAGCTCCGACGACACCCTCTGGAGCGTCTATTGCGATCCGGTTCAGATTGAGCAGATTATCATGAACCTGACGGTGAACGCACGGGACGCCATGCCGCGGGGTGGTTCCCTATCGATCGAAACGGCAAACTGCACGGTCGATGAATCCACACCGCCCGCTGCGGAGGCCCGACCGGGCGAGTATATCAGAATCACCGTCCGTGACAGTGGCAGCGGCATGGACGAGGATACCGTAGCTCACATTTTCGACCCGTTCTTCACCACCAAGGAGGTCGGCAAAGGCACCGGCCTGGGGCTGGCCACCGTCTACGGTATTGTCACCCAGAATGACGGTTTCATAACTGTCGACAGCACTCCCGGCTGCGGTACGGCGTTCCGAATCTACCTGCCGCGCCATGAAGCCGAAATTCCGGATTCTAACGGACCGAACGACACACCCGCTCACAAAACGGCCACACTCCTGCTGGTGGAGGATGACAATGCGGTACGTGAAGTAACGGCGCTCCTGCTGAAGTCTACCGGTTATACAGTGATTCAATCGGAATCACCGTATAAGGCGTTAGAATTGTTCAAACAGCCGGATTTTCAGATTGATCTGATTATCAGCGATGTGCTGATGCCGGGCATGAACGGCCGCGAAATGGTTGACCGGATCCGTACTATCGACGAAAACGTTAAAGTTCTCTTCATCACCGGATATGATTTTGACATTCTTTCAGAAAAGGGTATAAATACCACTGGAATTGATTTGATCCAGAAACCGATCAACATGCATGAACTGAACATCATGATTCAAAAACTTCTCAGCTGAGCATCAGGAAAGGATTCCCGTGGCACGCATACTCTTGATTGACGATGACGCCCAGCTTCTGAAAGTCATGGAGATAACCCTCCAAAAAAGCGGACATGAAATATTTCCAGCTCCTGACGGAAAAGTTGCGCTTAATCTTTTGAAAACCCAGCCGGTAGACCTTATCATTACAGATATTGTCATGCCGGAAGCTGACGGCATTGAAGTAATATCCTCCTTCATCGGCACGGAGTCACGCCCCCCCATCATCGCCATCTCCGGTGGCTCCCAGCGCCTCGATCCCGACAGCCTGCTTAAACTGGCCAGGGCTATGAAAGTAGACCTGGCAATCGCAAAACCGTTCACTCCGCTGGAACTACTCAAGGCGGTGGATACCGTGCTGGCTAAATTATAAGTTCAACTTTCGCACCGAAACTAATCGATTTCAGGATGTTCAGAGCTTGAGACAATAATTGCCGGATGCAACGGAAGTTGCACCGGTTTTTTTATTTATTTTCAGATAGTTATCAATTTTATCCTTTCATCTGTCAACCTACGTTGCTCACCATTAATTCCGCCATCCTCAGAATAATATTCGTAACACCCTGATATTTAAAACTATTTATCCTCTCATCTTCTTGGCACCGCTCTTGTAGAGCAATGGTGGAGTGTCGTGATTTCCTGTGCGCTCGTAGTCCAAATATGCGCGGCTCAATATGATCCGAAAAGGAGTATCAACCATGGGAAAAGCCAGAATATTTTTCAACGGAGTAAAAAGCGGCCTGCTTACAATGACCAATGCCAGCGGAGCGGCACTGGTATCCATGTACGACACGGCGGTCTCTGCGGCGGGAAGCGCACAAACGCTGATGAAAGCAGCCGGCAGAAGCGCCACCACTCTCTTCAGGAGATCCCAATGACAGACACTACTTTGAACATGTCGCCACAACTGATTAATCCCGGATTGTTAGATCAGGCCGCCGATTTCATTCAGTCGCTGCTGCAGGCGTTCCAGCGGACCGGCTATTACCTGCACGAGCATCCTGAAGCTCAGAAGGCCAAAGCCGGACTCTACGAGAAATTCAACGCTCTGGCTGGAACCACCGGTGAACTTACTTTTCTGAAAGGGGAAGACCATGGCCGCCCCGTTATTCTCGTAGAGGGAATCCTTCACGAATCGCTGCGACTTGTTGCAATCATGAATCGGAGTGTTGCCGAAACATCTACCGCCGGTTTCATGAAATTCTTCGAGCGCAAAGAGATTATCAGCATCAGCCTGAGCAGCAGACTTGACCAGACAGAGTTTTCCAACTTCATCGACGTTATGAGCGAGCAGCAGCAGGCAGTCGAGGGAGAGAACGCTCGGGAGCGCTTCATCAGGTCACTGCAGGAACTTCAGATCTGCAATATTTCGGTTGTTTACAGCGAGGACGTGGTCATCACCCGTGCGAACCTGCCCTGGCGGGCCAGGCTGGCCCTGTCGAGACTGAAAAAAGATGTCCGCATGCTGCCGATCTTGAGAAGCCTGAGCGTTGAAAAACTCCGCCAGCTCAAGCAGCAGATTCTTGCTGACATCCTGAGACCGATGGGAATGCCGGATACGCTCTACGCGTTTCTGATCAACCTTGACCTGGCTGCATCACCGCTGATGACCGAAGAAGATGCGGAGGCCGGCTTGTTCTCGGTCTCTTCAGACCGCATGTTGACGTCATTGGGTGATATCTTCATGAAACAAGCACTTACGGTAAATAAAGGATTCCCGGAACACATTACCAACAATAAAATCGGCCGTATCCTGGCAGGGCTGTGCCAGCGGCTCAACAGCTCAAAGGATCCGGAAGCAGCCGCTCTGCTCGAAACGCTGTTTGTCAAAGGGTTAATCTCCATCAACAGCCTGCCTCAGTCGGTGCGCATTCATGTGCTTACCATCAAACGACTTGCCACGTTCCTGACAAACCCGGAGAAGTTTCTGCGCGCCTTCGATGGAACCACTGATCCCGGTACCTACGCAACCCTGTCGAACACGCTGGCAGCTTTCGTACCGCTGCTTGTTGAGAAAGAGCACTTCGTGGAAGCCGAAGCCATCGTTCGGACCTTCAACTTCCATGCGCTTGAAAAATCGGACCGGGGTGTCTGCGCCATCCAGAGACGCGGCGAGATAATTTTCAGCAACACTCTGGCCAATGCCTCGCAGATTTTTCTGACCGCCAGCAAGGAGACCCGCACCCGGATCGGTTATCTGTTCCAGCAGTTCGGACAAAGTGCCGTACCTCATCTGCAACGAATTCTGATCGAATCCGATGATCCCTGGCGCAGCAAACAGGCTGCGGAAACACTCATATCAATCGGAGATTCTGCGGTCGTAGGTCTAATTAATTCCATCGAGAGCAACCTGCTGAACAAGACGTCGCTGCCGGTGTCTCTGCGCGTACTGAGCGAAGTGCTGGACAGCAGCTACAAAAACGAAATCGTAGCTCTGCTCAAGAAATATTCCTCATCGATACAGGAGCAGGTTCGACGCGAAGCACTGTCTGGACTCGTCCGCCTCTGCCCGGCCAGCGGATTTGAGAGATTCTGTTCAAACCTCAATTCGGAAGATTACGGCATCAGAAGAATTGCCGTACGAGGTCTTGGAATGGCTGGTGACAACCGCGGCTTTACTCTGCTCAAGCAGGTCATTGACACTGCAGAGCAGAGCAGCTGGAATGAAGGTTCAGGACTTGCCGTCCAGGCGGTTGAATCATTGGCCGTCCTTGCAGGATGCTGCCCGGTGGTACACAGCAGCGTAGCCACATACATAGGTGAACTGGTCGAAAAGGTCTGCAAACGGCAGGCCTGGAAGCAGATTATTCCTGGTGCTACGGTGATCCCGCCGCAGTTCGTGCTTGCGCTGATTGAGGCAATCAGCAGGCTGCGCGGCCCGACGGTTCAGAGCCATCTCACACGGCTGGCAGACCACCGGATACCCGAGGTCGCCCGGCGCGCCACGGAGCTTTCCAGACTGCACTCCTGCATGAATCTGCAGGCCGCCTGAATGTGCGTGACTCATACCAGTTTCCGGACAGGAGTCGTACCGTGTTCAGTTCCCTAACCGCCAGACTCTCCATATTCATCTGCGCATCGGTGGCAGTCATCCATCTGCTGGCGTCGCAGCTGCCTTTTTACGAGGACATCAGGATATTTACCGAACTGCTTGTCGTACTGATCGCCGTTGAAATCTTCATTGGCAGGTTTGTCTCGGTTCCACTCGATACGCTGACCAGAGCCATGCGCCTTTTGGAACAGGGAAACTCCGAAGCCAGCATCAAAATCAACGGCAGCAGCGACATGAGAAGACTGGGTGAGAGCTTCAACCTGATGGTTGACCGGGTGATCATTCTTCTGGACACCACCGCCCAGCAGGTGTTCGAGCTGGCCCAGGCCCAGGAACGTACCCAGCACGACAATGAACTGCGTGCCAAAAACAGGGAACTTGAAACATCACTGGCCGAAGTTCAAATGTTGAACTCGCGACAGGAATCGCTCTTCATGGGAACCATCAACGCCCTGGTAAAAGCCATCGAAGCCAGCGACAACTACACTCACGGCCATTCGGGCAGGGTCACTTCCTACAGCATCTCGCTCGCCACGCGCATCGGCCTGCCAACCGAACGTATCAAAGTGCTGGAACAGGCTGCCATCCTCCACGACATTGGCAAAATCGGCATCGACAAGAGCATCCTGCACAAGCAGGGCAAGCTGACCGATGAAGAATTCGACATCATGAGGAAGCACCCCGCCATCGCTGTTGATATCCTGCGTAACATCATCCATCTATCCGAAGTGCAGGAATGTGTCGCCAAACATCACGAACGCTACGACGGCAAAGGATACCCCTACGGCGTAAGCGGTGATGACCTGCCGGTCGAAGCTCGGATCATGTCGATTGCCGACACCTTTGACGCCATGACCTCCCACCGCCCCTACCGTCGGGGATTACCTGTCAACGTTGCCATCAGCGAACTTGACAAGCACGCCGGCAGCCAGTTCGACCCTGAATTGGTGAAACAATTCATCTCCCTGGTAAAAAACGGCGAGCTGACCGACATCTACGACGACTACCTTGCAGATCAGAACAGGGAGCCCGTCCCCCGTATTGAAAAAATGACCATCCGGCAACCGATCAGCGCGCTGGTTGTTGAAGATGACCCCTTGAGCTCGCTGATGGTGCGTGACTACCTGACGCAGCTGGGGCACCAGGTGGACGAAGCGGTCACCGGCAGTGGCGGAATTCAGATGTTTTTAGACAAGCGCTACGATCTGGTGCTGCTGGATATCGGGCTGCCGGACTATGACGGCTACACGATCGCACGCGGTATGCGCCAGCTGGAGCAGAATTCAGGCCGGACCGCCGAAAACCGCGCGATCATCTGCGCACTGACCGTCTGTTCCCGCGAGGAGGGTGGGGAAATGGCACTGGCCAGCGGCATGAACCTGTTCATCGAGAAACCTTTCACCTCCTTTGTCATGGAGGACATCATCTCACTTGCCGGACAGGTCGCCGAGAGGAATCAATAATTAAAATATATATTTGAACGGGGGCATCACATGAAAAACATGAACATCGGAACACGCATCGGATTTTGCTTTTCGCTCATTCTGCTGATGCTGATCACCATCACAGGGATCAGCTACTACAATGTCACCACGCTTGAAACCGAGAACAACCTGCTCATCAAGGACGAGTGGGTTAAAAACAAACTGCTGAAAGATGTTAACGACAATATGGACGATATTTTCATCGCCTCCCACAGTATGGCGCTGGCTGCGGACCCGGAAACTCTCAAGCGGGAGGACGCTCATATCGGCGAACTTTCCGATAAGACAGTTCAGGACATGGAGCGGCTGGATAAAATAATCCTGTCTGACAGTGGCAGACGCTTCATTGCCGCGACCAAGCTGAGCCGCGACAGCTACAAAGAAGAGTGCAACAGGTTCCGCGAATTGCTGAAAAGCGGTCTGCACAAGGAAGCTGTCACGCTGCTGACTGGCCCCGTTACAACGAAAAAAAAATCATTCGATAAAGCGGTCCATGATTTTATTATCTTCCAGGAGCAGGAGGTGGAACGCATCGGGCTTAAAGCGGTGAAACTCAGCTCAACCACCAACACCGTCAGCCTGCTGCTGGCCGCCCTCGCTGTACTTGCAGGAATCATACTGGCGCGGTATCTGGCAAATTCGATTACAAAACCTATTGCTATCTGCAGCGATGCCGCCGAGCGGATCAGCAACGGTAATACGAGCGTGGATGTCGATGTTTCCGCCCAGGATGAGATCGGCGCTCTGCAGCGTTCAATGGCAAAAATGTCAGACTCGCTCAAGATGATGATCAATGACGGCACTGCCCTGGCATCAGCAGCTGTCGCCGGCAAGCTCATGTTCCGCAGTGACGTTTCGAATCATCAGGGGGATTTTCGCACCGTCATTCAGGGATTTAACGACACGCTGGACACTGTCATCACACCCATCAACGAAGTCCGCAGCGTCATGGAGGGGATGGCCGTCGGCGATTTGAGGCTGCGCATGCAGGCCGATGTGCAGGGAGATCTGGCCGTACTGAAGCAGAGTCTGAACAATGCCCTCGTCGCAATTTCAACCGCCATCGCAAATGTGACCCAGAACGCCCGTCAGGTCGCTGCAGCCTCGGCCCAGACATCCGGCGCGGTGGGCCAGATTTCTGACGGTTCCCAGAACCAGCTCCACGCCATCGGCCAAGTGGCGACCGCCATCAAACAGACAGCCTCCGCAATAGCCGACGTGTCCCGCAACACCGAAGAGGCCAGCAGACGGGCAAAAGAATCAGTCGCAATCGTCGGCGACGGCCAGGTAAAAATGGCGCAGATGATCAAGGTGGTCAACAATATAGCCGCCAACAGCGAGAAAATTAACAAGATAACCGACGTCATTGAAAAAATCGCCAACAAGACCAACCTGCTGTCACTGAACGCCGCCATCGAGGCGGCCCGTGCCGGTGAACATGGCCGCGGGTTTGCCGTGGTGGCCGAAGAGGTCGGCAAGCTGGCCGCCAACGCCGCCGAATCTACCCAGGAAATTGTCGCACTGGTCAATCAGGCGGTCAAGGAGGCCAATCACGCCGTTTCGACCGTCAATGAGGTCAGCGAGGGAATGCGCATGATCAGCGATGGCGCCCTGCAGTCTGAATCGATGCTGCAACGTGTTGCAACTGCCCTGGAAGAACAGAGCGCCGCCGTCCAGGAGATCAACGTCAACATTGCGTCGTTGAACAAGGTTGCCGAATCCAATGCCGCCGCATCGGAAGAAATCACCGCCACGGTGGTGGAGCTGGCGCGCATTGCCGACAATACCCGGCGGGAAGCCGAGCAGTTCAAGTTGTAGGGTGGATGTTCCAAAGCATTTCAACCGAACTCAACGCAAGGAATCCGGTATGTCAACGCAATCTTCACCATCCACTAATATCGACGCACTGCTGGCAGGGCTAAAAATCAGAACCGGCGAGCTCGGCAAGGCAATCAACGAGTCTCAGGTGGTGACACTCAATCGTGTGCCGACACGGCCGCTGAACACCAAGCAGGATATTGTGCATGCCTTGATGCAGGTGGTTGAGCGCCGCTACGGCATCGCCACCGGAGAATTGGTGGAGCGGAAACTGGTCCGCATCTTCGAGCCGATGTCATTTGCCGAACTGGAAAACTGGAGCCAGGCGCTGCTGTCCCCCTACGCCGTGGAGGCGGAATGGCTATCACTGGTGGAATGTCTGACCAACCACGAAACCTATTTCGATCGCGACAAGGATCAGCTGGCAGTTCTCACAGAGGAAATTCTCCCCCGCCTGATTGAACGCAAAAACGAATCGGGAGATTACCGGCTGCGCATCTGGTCGGCCGGCTGCTCAAGCGGTGAGGAAACCTACAATCTGGCGATGCTGACGCTGCTTGCCATGAAGGACGCCGGTTTCGCCATTGAAAAAAACGACGGCGCAATCCATTCGCTGCCGACCTGGAACATCTCGGTACTGGGAAGCGACATCTCATCCCAGATGCTCCGCACCGCCCGTGAGGGGTATTACCAGGCCGCAGAGATGGGATCCTTCCGCAGTATGGATCTCAAATTGTGGCGCTTTTTCGAAGCTCCACCCGAATCAGCCAACTGGTCTGGAAACGGCCACGGCATGCACGTCAAACGCTGCGTATCCGCTATCTGCCGTTTCAGGAGCCACAATCTGCTGGAGCCGCTACCGGAGGCCCCCTTCGATCTGATTCTCTGTCGCAACGTGCTGATCTATTTCAATCCCGTACATAAATCCGAAGTGCAGTCAAATTTAAGCCGCAACCTCGTTCACGGCGGAGCAGTCATGTACGGCGCAGCCGATCTTGTGCCTTGCGACGAAAGTCTGGAGCGGTGCCAGCGGAACAATATTTTCTGGTACGAAAAACTGTGAGGATTTAAACGGGGAAACCATCGTGGATGTAATGATATTTCAACTGAATGACGCACATTATGCCGTTCCGGCCAGCTGCGTCAGAGAGATCGTCGAGTCGCTGCCGGTGACACCACTCCCTTTCGCGGCGGATGAAATTGACGGACTGATCCACGCCAACGGCTCCGTTATCCCCCAGTTCAGCGCTGCTCGGCGCCTGATGCACGATGACCCTGTCGATGAGCGTGCACGTGGAACTGTCATGATCATGAACGTCGGGTCTGCGGTCTACGCCTGTCGTGTCCTCAAAGTTATTGCCCGTATCTGGATTGATCCTGACAGCGTTTCACACACCTCCGCAGATGAATCTGACAACGGCACCTCGATTCTGACCGGCGAATTCTTCTGGAACGAGAGCCTGGTACTATTGCTGAATCCGGAACAGCTGGTGCCGAATCACCTGCAGCAGGACAGGCTCACCCCGGACGCCCCAGGGCTGGTTTCTGAGACGTGGAACATGCAGGAACATGCGCTGCAGGCACACCACGTCGATGAATTCCCCTGCGTGCTGTTCATCTGCGGCGGAGAACTGTTTGCACTTCGTTTCAAGGACGTTACCGAAGTGGTGGAGAGTACGCCGCTTACGCCGCTTCCCGGCTCACCGGCCGAGCTTGCGGGGGTCACGCTGCTGCGAGGAGAGCCGGTGCCGGTGCTTTCCATGCACACCCTGCTTTTTGGGGTTCCCGGCGCAGAAGGCTCAGGCACGGTGATCGTTCGGTTGCATGGATTCAGAGTCGGATTGCTGGTTGACCGGGTGGTGGGAATACGCCGGTTTGCCTGCGATTCCCTGCGTCAACTGGCCGAAGGTAAAACCCTGCTGGAGGGTTTTGTCACAACCGGTGACAATCAGCTGGTGGCACTGGTCCGCTTTGACGCCCTCGGCGAGCCGCAGCGTTTTTCCGCCTGGCACCCCTGGCTGACAGCCGCTGCCGCCGAAACCGTCCGTTCGGACGAGCAGCATCGTCACAGTCGCGCAGCACGCAGGTTGCTGCTTTTCAGACAGGGGAGCGAACTGATGGCTCTGCCGCTTGAAGCGGTAGAGCGCATCGAGGAGTACTGCGAACCGACCGTGACGCCTGGAGATGACAACGGATCTGTCTGCGGTGTGACCCAGATTCAGGGTCAGATCATGCCGGTATTCCCCTCCGCGCGGCTCAGCAGCGGTTCAGATGGCGCGGCGTCAGTGTATCTGGTGGTCATCAGCGGTGATAAACGCTGTGCACTGCCGGTTGAAAAGGTTGAGCGGCTGATTGATATGGAAGAGAGCGCCATCGAGCCGGTTGCTTCATCACACAACTCCTATATATGCGCTATCGGCACCTGTAACGGGTCGCTGGTCTCACTCATCGATTGCGAAAGGCTGACACTATGAAAATCAAACTGCTGGTGGTCGATGACTCGGCTTTCATGCGTTCCGCAATCAGACTGATGGTCAGGGACGACCCGCAGATCGAAGTAGTCGGCGAGGCCCGCGATGGCCGGACCGCCCTGCAGATGGTCGAGACGCTCAATCCGGACGTGATCACCATGGATGTAGAGATGCCGGGCATGGACGGTGTAACTGCAACCCGAAAGATCATGGAGTTTAGTCCGCGACCGATCATCATGCTGAGCAGCCAGACCGATAAAGGTTCCGAGACCACTATTCGAGCGCTTGAGGCCGGCGCCGTTGATTACATTCCGAAAAAATCATCCTTCGTGCAGCTTGACATCGTGCAGATCAGCAACGACCTGCACAAAAAGATTGTCTACTGGGGTGAGCAGCACCTGCTCGGTCGTGCCGGTGCGCTCAGACAGCGCGCCGAGTGGCAGGTGAAAGGGCCGGCAAAGTGGACGAGGGATTCGGCACCCGAACTGGTCGTGATCGGCGCCTCAACCGGTGGGCCAGCAATTGTTCCTTTACTGCTGAGCGCCATGGGGAGATTGTCCTGCCCGGTGATCATAGCGCAACATATGCCGCCGCTTTTCACTGAAGGTTTTGCCAGACACCTCAGGATTTTTACCGGCCTGAACGTGCAGCAGGCCCGTGACGGGATGGAACTGCTATCCGGCATGGTTGCTGTCTGTCCCGGCGGGACTGACACACTGGTGCGGGAACCGTTTCCCGGCAGGATGATAACTTCCCTGAAGGCCGACACCAGTTTACCGATTCACCCGTCAATCGATACCCTGTTCCTGTCCGTCAGCAGGCTCAGGCTCAGATCAGTGGCTGTGATTATGACCGGCATGGGACGGGACGGAGCGGATGGTTCGCTGGCAATGTCCGAACATGGCTCCCCGGTGCTGGTGCAGGAACCGTCGGAATGCGTTGTGGACGGTATGCCGGCGGCGGTCATTTCCCTGGGAATAGCCAGTGAAGTGCTGAGTGCGGAGAAGATCGGTAAACGGCTGAAGAAGTGGGCCGGAGTGAAGCTGTCATTTGTATCGGAGCGTTACGGCTGACGGGAGTGGTATCAAAAATACAATTTTAAAATATTTCACGATGAGAGGAACATTCATGGCAAAAAAAATTCTGGTGGTAGACGACTCGTTCGTCATGAGAACGCTGATCAAGGACATCATATCAGCCGATACCGATTTGGAGGTTGTCGGCGAGGCGGCCAACGGCAGCGATGCACTGGATAGGGTGCAGGATCTGAACCCCGATGTGGTACTGCTTGACATTGAAATGCCCGGCATGGACGGCATCGAGTTTTTAAAGCGCATAAAGCTTTTAAGTATCTGCAAGGTGGTCGTGGTTTCATCAGTGGCCCAGGTGGGCACACCCCAGGCCCTTGAAGCCCGTAAACTTGGTGCGGTTGATGTCATATCAAAACCATCGGGCGCCCTGAGCCTCGATTTGAAGGCTAAAAAAGGGAGTGACATCGTGCTCTGCACGCGGCGGGCTGCCGGACTACCGGAATGAACAATATGATCGAAGAGCTGTGGGCTCAGTTTGCCGTCGAGACCCAGGAACATATCGACGAGATTGAACTCAAACTGGTGGAGGCAGATCAATCAGGCTCTACACCGGAGCTCGTGGCGGCACTCTTCCGGGCGTTTCATTCCCTCAAGGGTTTGGCCGGAATCATGGAGCTGCGCCCCTTTGCCCGCGTTGCGCACCGGGCCGAAGATATCCTCGGCGTGATACGCACCGGAGATTTTCCGCTGAACGGTGACGTCATCTCGCTGCTGCTGGCCGCACTCGACGAGCTGAAAAAACTTCGCCAGGGTTCAGTGGCGTCACACACGTCTGTTGAAGCAGACCCCGGGCTGATCGAGTACCTCGAAAGCACGATCTCCTCAATCGAACAGAACCGAAAAACTGACGTAACTCCACCTGCCGATACCGTCGCACTCACCCCCGGCCCGATCAGGGCGGACAAGGATATGCTGGCCTATTTCATCGAACTGGCACGTGAAAAAAATGCCGCCATTTTCAATCTGCTTGAACCGATCTTTACGACCGACGGACCGATTCATCTCGACGATCATGCTGGTGCAATCGGCAGATCGATAGGTGTCATCGATGAGTTGATATTTGCCGCCCATGCAATGGAATTCAACAAACTGGAAGAGACGCTCAGCGAACTGCGCAGCGACCTTCTCGCCCAGGAACATGGCTATCCCGAGGAGGCTGTCAGCACCATCACCCTCCATCTGCTGGAACTCCACGACCAGATCCGCTACCTCGAATCAAACAGCGGCAACAGCGATGCCGGTTCTGAATCACTGCACTCGATTCTGACCGATGTGATGCACATAACCATTCAGCGGCGCTTTGCTACGGTGCTGGAGCAGCTGGATATGCTGCAGTTGGCCGAAAACGAGAGCGACAACCAGACCCGCTGCGCCCATGCGCTGCAGTCGGCGCTCTCCTCACTCAATTCCCATCTGTCGTTTTTTATGAACAGCACCACCTGCAGCACCATTCTGATGCTGGAAGACGTCTTCAGCAGGGGCGCCCGCGGCGAGCTGCACATTTTCGGTGAACTTATCGACCTCGCCCGTGCAGAGGTTATCCATGTACGCGACAATTTTCAACGGTGCGCCGCCGGTGACGGCATCTGCGAATGCGAATCCGACACCCAGCGGGTCCAGCGGTTCCACGACTACATCTGGGCCTACGAATCAGGGTGCGGTACCGGCAATCCGATTGACGTCTTCCGGCAGTTCATGGCCGGTTTGAACATCGAACCGGAACTGCTGAGGGTGTTGTCACCGGAGAATGTGCGCGACCTGATGCAGGCAATGAAGGATGGTGAACACATTTACGAGGTGATGGCACATCTGGAAACCGACGAAGAGATGACCGCCACGTTCCTGGCATGGATTGAGTCAAGCAAAAGCAGAATAATCACCAACCGTTCGATCTTCATTGAGGAGAGAAGCTGGTACGAGATGCTGATGGTCTCGACGCTTACCCGATCAGAAATTGCGGAAAACCTGACTCAGCTTGATCCGACCGGCATCAGTATCCGCTTGAAGTCAGGTTTTGAAGAGCTACCACCGAAGGATGACCTGCTGAAAGTGCTCAACGAAATTCCTGAGCCGCAGCGCCACGAACAGACACATGCCGATACATCCGGATCGGTTATCAGGGTGCAGGGGAGCGTGCTGGAAGGCTTCATGAGCCTGATCGGTGAAATGGTACTGACCCGCAGCCGCCTCAACCACCTCATCCATGACGACCTGCTCAGCCGGATGATTTCACGTCTGCGGCAGGGTGGTGATACGGATGAACTGGCAGCGGAGTTGCTGGAACTGGTTGACGAGCATCGCCACGAACTGCTGGAGACCGACCAGGCACTTCATAACGCCCTGGGAAGGCTCCAGGAAAGCGCCATGAGCCTGCGGGTCGTGCCGGTGGAACAGCTCTTCAGGCGCCTGCCACGGGTCATTCGCGATCTGGCCCGCCAGCAGGAAAAACAGGTTCGGCTCGTCATGACCGGCCAGGACGTCAGAATTGACAAGGCAATGGTGGAAATCCTCACCGACCCGCTACTCCACCTTGTTCGCAACTGCGTTGATCACGGGATCGAGTCCCCCGACCTTCGGAGCAGCACCGGAAAACCCCGCGAGGCCGTCATTCGTGTCGCCGCCATCCAGCGCGGCAACAGCATCGTTATGGAAATATCCGACGATGGCGGCGGCATCCGCAGCGAAAATCTGATCAGGCGGGTCGTCGAAGAAGGTCTGGCCAGCCGTGAAAGCTGTGAATCGCTTTCACGCGACGAACTGCTGCGCTTCATTTTCCACCCCGGATTTTCAACTTCAACAAACGTCACAGAAACGTCGGGACGCGGGGTCGGCATGGATGTCGTCATGACCAATGTCCTGCGGATGGGGGGAGATGTCGCTGTTGATTCGGTACCCGGTCGCGGCACCACCTTCACCCTGCGCATGCCGCTGTCAGCCGCTATTCAGGATGTGCTGATGGTGGAGTCGTCCGGCTGCACAATGGCGTTGCCGGGGCGATACGTCTCTGAGGTACTGGAAATCGGCGATGATGAACTTCAGACGGTCTGCGGCGACGAGGCTATTCTGCTGCGGGGCAGTTTCCTCCCGCTGCACTCGCTCTCCCGGCTGCTCGGTTATCCGGAATCGGCAGCGACACCGGGAGGGATCGCAGTGGTGCTGACCAACGGTAGCCGGACCATCGGCCTCAAAGTAGACAGGGTGCTGCGACGCCAGGAGTTGTTCGTCAAGGATATTCAGGAATCACTGGCGGCACTGCCGGGCGTGGGCGGTGCTTCAATTCTGGGTAACGGCAGGGTGGTGCTGATTCTGGACGGCGAGGAGCTGCTGCGGATGTCACTGTCCGGCGCAGCCAGGGTGTGACGGACATGGCCGCAACCTGTCTGCATGTATCCTGCCTGCCGTACCACCTCCTGATAGACGTCTGCCATATTCTGGAAATTTGCGAAATTGAAGCAGACGATGTCTGCCGCCCCTCCCGCAGACGAACAATCTGGCGAGACGGCAGTATTGAGGTGATTGACCTGCGCTCCGTTCTCGGCTCCACCACCCCTCCCCCGCCA
>Ga0194061_1000547_pt1 | contig 22825 bp, 18 predicted proteins | sample SepL2221m_MetaG_FD_163423 | JGI IMG/M metagenome (GOLD analysis project Ga0194061, IMG submission 163423) | Anoxic zone freshwater microbial communities from boreal shield lake in IISD Experimental Lakes Area, Ontario, Canada - Sep2016-L224-21m | ecosystem: Environmental > Aquatic > Freshwater >... | reverse complement strand
GAACCCGGAACCCATGGGGTTCGTCGTGCGGCTGGAAAACCCAACCCCATGGATTCCCGCTTACGCGGGAATGACGGCGTTTTCTTCCGGAATCGGTAAGTAATTCGTCCCTCCGGGGCCGGCAAGTTATTCGTCATTCCGGGGCCGGCAATTTATTCGTCATTCCGGGGCGCCGCAGGCGAACCCGGAATCCAAGGGGTTCGTCGATCGGCCGGGAAACCCAACCCCATGGATTCCCGCTAACGCGGGAATGACGGCGTTTTCTTCCGGAATCGGTAAGTAATTCGTCCCTCCGGGGCCGGCAAGTTATTCGTCATTCCGGAGTCGGCAATTTATTCGTCATTCCGGGGCCGGCAATTTATTCGTCATTCCGGGGCGCCGCAGGCGAACCGGGAATCCATGGGGTTCGTCGTGCAACGACACGTGTCGCCTACATTTCGGATGACAGATCCCGCCATTCCGGATTGCATCGGCCGATCAGCGCGAGCTTCCACGCCCGCCGCCATTTCTTAAGTGTCTTTTCCCGCGCAATGGCGTCGTACATCGTTTCATGCGATTCGACGTGGACGAGTATTTTCACGTCGTGCTGCCTGGTGAAACCTGCTTCAAGGCTGTGCTTGTGCGCCCAAACGCGATTGGCCAGGTTCGACGTCACCCCAATGTACAAGGTGCCGTTGCGCTTGCTGGCAAGAATGTAGACACAGGGTTGCTTTGGCATAAGCCTGTTAACGAACCCCATGGATTCCCGCTTACGCGGGAATGACGGCGTTTTCTTCCGGAATCGAGATTTATCCACCGTACCCGTCATTCCGGGGCGGCGTAGCCGAACCCGGAATCCATGGGGTTCGTCGTGCAGCTGGGAAACCCAACCCCATGGATTCCCGCTTACGCGGGAATGACGGCGTTTTCATTCCGGAATCGAGATGTATCCACCGTACCCGTCACTCCGGAGTCGGCAAGTTATTCGTCATTCCGGGGCCGGCAAGTTATCCGTCATTCCGGGGCGCCGCAGGCGAACCCGGAATCCATGGGGTTCGTCGTGCGGCTGGGAAACCCAACCCCATGGATTCCCGCTTACGCGGGAATGACGGCGTTTTCATTCCGGAATCGAGATGTATCCACCGTACCCGTCATTCCGGGGCGCCGCAGGCGAACCCGGAATCCATGGGGTTCGTCGTGCGGCTGGGAAACCCTACCCCATGGATTCCCGCTTACGCGGGAATGACGGCGTTTTCATTCCGGAATCGAGATGTATCCACCGTACCCGTCACTCCGGGGCCGGCAAGTTATTCGTCATTCCGGAGTCGGCAAGTTATTCGTCATTCCGGGGCGCCGCAGGCGAACCCGGAATCCATGGGGTTCGTCGTGCGGCTGGGAAAACCCAAGCCCATGGATTCACGCTTACGCGGGAATTCGAGCCAGCGCCCGTTTCAGCACACGTCGGCCAGCGGGCCGGGTTTGCCGATGCCAAAGCCCTGCACATAATCGACGCCCAGTTCCCCGAGTGCGCTCAGCGTGGCGTCGCTCTCGACCGACTCGGCGATGGTCAGCACGCCCATCTTGCGCGCCGTCAGCGTAATGGCGCGTACCCGCGCGACGTCGGCGCGGTTGCCGGGCAGCCCCTGGATGATGCTGCCGTCGATCTTGATGAAGTCAAACTGCATGCCCTGCAAGGGCGCGAACGACACCTTGGTGCTGCCAAAGGCATCCAGCGTGAAGCGGCAGCCCAGCGGACGCAGCGTGCCGATGAAGGCCTGCACCGCCGCGCGCTGCCCGATCAAATCCGGCTCGGTGATTTCAAAATTGATATTACCGCCCGGAAATTTCTGCCGCAGCAGCTCGGCCTTGACGTACAGCGCGAAATTCGGGTCGGCCAGCGTCGCCGAGGACATGTTCACGCAAAACAACGGCAGCGGCCAGTCCGCAGCAATGCGCCGCCGTGCCAGCGCCCAGGCCATGACGTTGCGCACCACCCAGCGGTCGATCTCGCCCATCATGCCGTAATGCTCGGCCACCGGAATAAAACCGCCCGGCGGCACCATGTTGTCCTCTTCCTGCTGCAGGCGCAGCAAGATCTCAAAGCAGCGCAGGTATGGCGCCGCAGCGTCCAGTGCGCGGATGGTCTGGCCGAACAGCACGAAATGATCCTCGCGCAGGGCCGTGACCAGCTGCTCGCGCGGGTCGGCCGAACCGAGCATCTGCCCGGTCAGCGACTCAAGGTACAGCAGTTCGTCGCCCCGGCCCGACCTTAGCACCTGGTCGCCGATATGCGCCGGGGCCGCGGTCGCGGCCACCTCGATCGGCGCCGCGGTATTTGGTGCGATCAGCAGGTAAAACCCGGCCGGGTGTTCGGTCGCGCCCGGAAACGGCAGCATGGCGACACTCAGCGGCATTTCCACGCCCTGTGCATTTCTCCAGGCCGCGTCAAAGCGCGCCTCCATGCCGCCCAGCACCGCGTCGCTGCGCGACTTCACATCCGCGTAGGCGGCTGGTGCCAGCACGTCGTGCAGCAGCAGGTTATGGATCTTGCTTGTGTCACGCCCGATCCAGCCGGCAAAGGCGCGGTTGTGATAGCGGCAGTACTCGATCCGGTCGACAAACAGCAGCATCACCGGCAGCGCATCGTGGATGAAATCGGCGCGCGCCTCGGTCATCTTGAGCGTTTCGGCCAGACGCTGGCGCCGCGTCACCTCCTCGGACAGCGCCTCCTTGGTGCGCAACCATTGTTTGGTGCGCCGCGCGATCAGCCACTGCGCGCGCGACGCCTGGCTGGCCACCGCCAGCACCGCGGCAAACAGCACGCCGCACAGGAACGCGATCCACTGCAAATCGAACAGCGTGAAATAAATCGTGGCGAGCAGCATCGCGCCAAGAATGACGGTCAGGCCGGCGGCCAGCACGTTGCGCAGTTTATTGGTCATTTTTTCCCGCACACCGACCCGCGCCGCACCAGTGGCAGGCCGGGCTCATCGAAAGACCGGGTGCCCGGCTTGATGTAGCCCACCAACTGCAATATTTCCATCGCAAATCCCCGTTTTAGATCGAGACACCGGCTGCGAAGCGCACCTGCGCGGCGAGCCTGCGCCGCCAATGCGGGCCGACGCGGGCGAAGATTAACCCGCTTCGCCCAATCCCCTCATTATTTTTGCCTGTGCGCCCTGAGATAGGCCATGTATTTGCTGTCCTCATGCTCGACATGGCCGGCAAGCCAAGCATACAGGTAAGACAGCACCTCCTCGCCGGAGGCCTTGTGGTGGATCACACGGCCGATCCGGACCGACAGTTCGCCCAGCAGTTTTGAATGCACCGCCTCATGCAGCGCCAGGCCGGGATAGCCGATTTCGAACATGAAGCACTCCTCGCTGGCGAAATGAAACTCGGCATATTTCCTGATCTCATGCATGACCCTGGCAACCGCCTCCGCAGAGCCCTTTTTTTCGATCAAGCCGGCCAGCCTGGAAATGATGTTAACCAGCATGCGATGCTGGGCATCGATGAAATCGTCGCCCACTTCAAAACGCTTATCCCAGGTAAGTTCCATACGCCCTCACTCGACAAAGTGTTCGCAACGGGACCACAAGCGCAGCATCCTGCCGAAGAGCCCCGGCGGCTTGTTTGCGCACACCGCCGCCCAGGCCATTAATACGCCATCCTCGAACCACATATTTGACCTGAATCAAGACTGCCGGCGCCGTAAAGGCGTCAGATGGGCGGACAGGCCAGCGGAACCGGAGACTATGGCACATGTTGCCCGGCCGGGCGCGGTTCCGGGCGGCGAAGCCGATGGTCCAAACTGACCGCCTGAAATCACTTTGGGGGGGATCGCATGAGCGCCACCGCAACCATCCTGCTCGTCGATGATGCGCCGGAGAATATCGTCGTCCTCGCCGAGTTGCTGCGCCCGCTCTATCGCGTGCTCGCCGCCGCCTCCGGCGAGGCCGGGCTGCGTGTCGCCGCCGGCCAGCCCAAGCCCGACCTGATCCTGCTCGACGTGATGATGCCCGGCATGGATGGCTACGCGGTGCTCTCGAAGCTGCAGGCCAGCCCGGCCACGCGCGATATTCCGGTTATTTTCCTCACCGCACTGGCCGCCGCAACCGACGAAGAGCACGGCCTGCAACTGGGCGCGGCCGATTACATCACCAAGCCGATCCAGCCGACGGTGGTGCTGGCGCGCGTGCGCACCCAGCTCGAGGCCAAGCTGGCGCGCGACTGGATGGCCGACCAGAACGCCGCCCTTGAGCAGGAGGTGGCGCGGCGCATGACCGAAAACGACCTTACCCAGCAGGTCAGCATACGTGCGCTGGCCCACCTTGCGGAATTGCGCGATCCGGAAACCGGCAGCCATATCCTGCGCACCGCGGCCTTTGTGCAGCGCCTGGCCGAGGGCATGCGCCAGCACGCGCCGCTCGCCGTCACCCTGAACCAGCACTACATTGACCTGCTGGCCCGTTCGGCGCCGCTGCACGACATCGGCAAGGTCGGCATTCCCGATCACATCCTGTGCAAGGCCGGAGCGCTCACGCCCGAGGAACGGATCATCATGCAAACGCACGCCAAACTGGGCAGTGACGCCATCGCACAGGCCGAGCGCGACATCGAGACGCCGCCGCCGTTTCTGGCCATTGCCAAGCAAATCGCCCACTGGCACCACGAAAAATGGGACGGCAGCGGCTATCCGGACGGCCTGGCCGGCGAGGCCATCCCGTTTGCCGCGCGCCTGATGGCCATTGCCGACGTGTTCGATGCGCTGATCTCACCGCGCATCTACAAGCCGCCGATGACCTTCGCCGAGGCGCGCACCATCATCATTGCCGGACGCGCCAAACATTTTGATCCGGACATGGTCGATGCCTTTGTCGCCGGCTTTGACGACTTTGTCGCCATCGCCCAGCGCCACCGCGAGGCGGGCTGAGCGCCGCGATGAGCCCGCTCCGGTCGAGCTACCGCTGCGCGGCCCGGTCGAGTTTTGCCAGCAAGCGCAGACCGCGTTTTGCGTCGCCGCGCGCCGCGCGAATGCGAAAGCGCGCCTCGGCATCGAACTCGGCCAATGCCGCTATGGAGAACTCCTCGATCAGCTTGTTCATGCTGATGCTGCGCGTCGTGGCAAGGTGCTTGAGCCGCTCGTGCGTATCGTCGGGCATGCGGATGGTGAGGGTAGCCATGTTTTCACTCACGTTTGCCATCTAAAAAAAATGAAAGCACATACGCCATCCGTTTTCAGCCGCTTGAGTGCACGGTGCCGCGCCTCATGAAGCCATCCCTTCTTTCACCAGCCCTTGCCCTGCTCGCCACCCTGTTGGCGGTGTCGGCACTGCTGGGATGGGTCCTCGATATCGCCGCGCTCAAGCAGGGCCTCGGCTTGAGTGTTGCCATGAATCCGGCCACGGCCGTGTGCCTGGCACTGCTCGGCCTTGAAGCCGTCCGCATGCATGCCATGAACACGCATGCCGCCCTGGCCAAAGCCGGACAACTGGCCATTCTTGTGGTGATCAGCGCCGTTCTTGCCAAGCTCTGCGACCTCCTCTTTGGCACATCCTTCGCCATCGATCAGCTGCTCTTTGGCCCCGCGCTCAACGCAAATTTGGCCTACCCGAGCCGGATGGCACCCAATACGGCGGCCTGCCTGTTGCTGCTCGGGCTGGCCATGCAATTGATGCGCAGCGACACGGAAAGTCGCGTACGTACCGCACAGCTGCTTGCCCTGCTGGTCCTGCTGACCGCATTGCTGGCCCTTGCCGGCAACCTGTTCAGCGCGCGCCAACTGTCCGGTCCGGTGAAGTACATCCCCATGGCATTCAACACCGCCATCGCCGTCTGTTGCATTGCCGCGAGCATCCTGTCCTCCAGCCGGGAAAAAGGCGTGTTGAAATTTATCCGCTGGCAATCCCTGCAGACCCGGGTGGTCCTGGCTTCAATGATCGTCTCGGTGACCAGCGTATGGACACTGACGCTCTATTCCAGCGCGGTGCTGCGCGAAGATTTGCAGCGCCAATTGGGCACGCAGCAGTTCTCGACGGTTTCGCTGCTGGCCGAGGAAATCGACCAGGAAACGGGCGACCGTCTGCTCGCGCTTGAAACCATTGCCGCAGAAATCACCCCCGCCATGCTTGCCAATGCGACAGTCCTGCAGAAGCTCCTGCAAAGCCGCCCTATTTTTACCAAACTTTTCAACGCTGGCGTTTTCGCCACCCGCCTCGATGGCATCTCGATCGCCGCCATGCCGCCGGAGGCGCCGCGGCTGGGTGTCGATTACGCGGCAAGAGATTTCATGGTCGCGGCGCTCAAAGAAGGCAAGCGCGCAGTCGGCCAGCCGGTCCTCGGCAAGGTGCTCAAGGTGCCGACCTTCGGCATGGCCGTGCCCATTCGCGATGCCGGGGGCAATACGATCGGCGCGCTGGTCGGCGCAACCAATCTCGCACAGCCCAATTTTCTGAGCAGGATTTCCGGAACCCGCCATGGCGACACCGGCGACTATGTGCTTGTCGCGTCAAAGGACCGCTTGATCGTCACCGGCTCCGACAAAACCCGCATCATGACAACGCTGCCCGCCCCGGGCATCATTCCACAGCTCGACCGTTACCTTGAGGGTGGCGAGGGGGCGGCTGTTTACGTCAATCCGCTGGGCGTGGAAATACTCGCCTCGGCCAAGCACACTGCTGTGGCGGGCTGGGTACTGACGGCCACCCTGCCCACCGAAGAAGCCTTTGCCCCGGCCCACGAGATGCTTCGCAATACCCTGTGGAGCGCATTTCTGTTAACCCTGCTGGCGGGCACCCTGACCTGGGTCTTGATACGCCGTCATCTCGCACCGCTGCTGGCCACCGTGGACACCCTGGCCGATCTGGCCAGGTCGGACCAGCCGATGCGGCATTTGCCTGTCGCAAGGCAGGACGAAGTGGGCGAGCTCATCGGCGCCTTCAACCGCCTGCTTACAAGCCTGGCAGAACGCAGCCAAGCCTTGCAATTGGTGCGCACCGGCATCGAGGCGGCAACCGATGCCGTGTATTGGATACAGGCGGATGGCCGCATCGCGGATGTCAACGAGGCGGCGTGCCTGAGCCTGGGCCAACACCGCGGGACGCTGCTCAATGCACCGGTCTGGCAAGTGGCTACGCACTGGACCGCGGAAAACTGGCCGCGTCACTTTGACGAACTGCGACATCGCGGCAGCTTGAAACTCGCGTCCACCCAAACGCAGGCGAATGGCCGCTTGATCCCGGTGGAAATCGTCGCAAGTTACGTGCAGACCGGCGGCGGGGAATTCAGCTGCGCCATTGTCCGCGACATCACCGAGCGCAATCTGGCCGAGACGGCCCTCAAGGACGCCGCGATGCGCTTCCGCTCCTATTTCGAGCGCTCCATGATCGGCATGGCCGAGACCTCGCCGGAAAAAGGCTGGATCAATGTCAACGACCGGCTATGCGACATGCTTGGCTATTCCAAGCAGGAACTGCTGCGCATGAATTGGCAGGAACTCACCCACCCGGACGACCTGGCGGCGGACCTGGCGCAATTCAAGCGCACGCTCGCCGGTGAGATTGACGAATACACGCTGGAAACGCGCCTCATCCACCACGATGGTCATGTCGTTCACACCCACATGTCCGTGCGCGCTGTTCGCCGCAAAGATGCCGCGGTCGAGTCTTATGTCGTCTTGCTCGAAGACGTTTCGGCTGAAGAGCAGGCCAGGACAGCGCTGCACGAGCACCACGCAATCCTTACCGGCATTCTGGCGACCACGCTCGACGGCTACTGGCGTATTGATGGCAGGGGCACTCTCCTCGATGTCAATCCGGCCTACTGCCTGCAGTCGGGCTACACGCACCAGGAACTGCTAGGCATGCAGGTCAGTGACCTGTATGCGCAGGAGGACGCCCTCGCGCATGAAAGGCACATCCGGCACATCCGGCACGTCCTCGAACACGGCAGCGACCAGTTTGAAGCGCGGCATCGGCGCAAGGACGGATCAATCTGGGATGTCGAGGTGAGCGCCACTCACCTCAAGTTTGCAGAACCGCAGATTGTCGTGTTCCTGCGTGACATCAGCGCGCGCAAGCTGGCTGACCTCCAGGCGATTGAGGCGGCAAGCCTGACGGTCCGCGAACAGGCCGCCGTCCTCGAACAACAGAACCAGTCGCGACTGGCCGCGCTCAACCTGCTCGAGGACGCCGTCGCCGCGCGCGCCGAGACCGAGGCGACGGCTGAGGCCCTGCGCGCAAGCGAGGCACGCAGCAATGCGATCACCCAGTCCGCCTTCGACGCCATCGTCACCGCCGACGGCGCGGGCAATATCGCCGGCTGGAACAACGGTGCGCAGCGCATGTTCGGCTACACCGAGGCGCAGGCCCTGGGGCAGCCCGTGACGCGGCTGATGCCGCAGCGCTACCGCGAAGCACACCTGGCGGGCATGCATCGGGTGGGTGCCGGCGAGGGAATGCGCCTATCGGGCAAGAGTATTGAATTGCACGGGCTGCGCCAGGACGGCAGCGAGTTCCCGCTCGAATTCACCCTGGCAAAATGGGAGAGCAACGGGCGCTGGTTCGTCACCGCCATCATGAGCGACATCACCGAGCGCAAGGCCGCCGAACATCAGTTGCGCAAGCTGTCGCAGGCGGTGGAGCAAAACCCCGCGAGCATTCTTATCACCGATGTCAACGCGCACATCGAATATGTCAACCAGGCCTTCGTCGATTCGAGCGGTTACAGCCGCGAGGAAGTGCAGGGCCGCAATCCGCGGGAGCTGCAATCGGGCAAGACCCCGCCCGAGACCTACGTGGCGATGTGGGATGCGCTTGCCAACGGCCAGCCGTGGCGGGGCGCGTTGCACAACCGCAAGAAAGACGGCGCCGAATACGACGAATTCGTCATCATCACGCCCTTGCGCGGGGTGGACGGGACGGTGACGCATTACGTGGCGGTGAAGGACGACATCACCGAGAAAAAACGCGTCGGCGCGGAACTCGACCGGTATCGCTTCCACCTGCAAGAGCTGGTGACCACACGCACCGCCGAGTTGAGCGTCGCGCGCCAGCAGGCCGAAGCCGCCAACCTTGCCAAGAGCGCCTTCCTTGCCAACATGAGCCAAGAAATCCGCACACCCATGAATGCCATTATCGGCCTGAGCCATTTAATGCGCCGCGCCGGCGTACCCCCGGAGCAGGCGCTGCGCCTGGACAAGATCGACAATGCCGGCCGGCACCTGCTGTCCGTCATCAACGACATCCTCGACCTGTCCAAGATCGAAGCCGAGCGCATGCAATTGAGCACTACCGATTTTCCGCTGCCCGCGGTGCTTGAGCACGTCGCCAACCTCATCAGCGAAGCGGCGCGCAACAAGGGGCTTGTCATCGCGCTCGACCCGGGCAACGTTCCGCTGTGGCTGCACGGCGACCCGACACGGCTGCGCCAGGCCCTGCTCAATTATGCCGGCAACGCCGTCAAGTTCACCGCAAAAGGCCGCATCAGCCTGCGCGCCAAACTGCTCGACGACAGCGCAAGCGGCTTGCTGGTGCGCTTTGAAGTCCAGGACACCGGCATTGGCATTGCCGCCGAAGCCCTGGGCCGGCTGTTCCAGCCGTTTGAGCAGGGGGACGCGAGCACGGCACGCCGGTACGGCGGCAGCGGGCTGGGTCTGGCCATCAGCCGCCGCCTCGCGCAACTGATGGACGGCGACACCGGCGTCGAAAGCACCCCCGGAATGGGCAGCACCTTCTGGTTCACCGCCCGCCTCGAGCGCGGCCACGGCAGCATGCCCACCATCGCGAAGCAAGCCGACGCAACCGATGCCGAGGCGATCTTGCGGCTGCGGATGGCCGGCGTGCGCGTGTTGCTGGTCGAGGACAACCCCATCAACCGTGAGGTCGCCGTCGATTTGCTGCATGACGCGAACCTGCTGGTCGATACGGCCGCCGATGGCGGCGAAGCGGTGCGCATTGCCAAAGCCGGCGCCTACGACCTGGTGCTGATGGACATCCAGATGCCGGTGATGGACGGCCTGCAAGCCACGCGCCTCATCCGCGCCCTGCCCGGCTGGGAAAACACGCCCATCCTGGCGCTCACCGCCGACGCCTTCGATGAAGACCGGCGCGCCTGCACGGCCGCGGGCATGAACGATTTCATCACCAAACCGGTGGAACCGGCCCTGCTCTATGCGACCCTGCTCAAATGGCTGCCGGCCGATGCCGCAGGCCGGCACGCAGCGCACGACGGCACATCGGCAGCTGCGGCAACCCCCGCGCCAATCGCGGCCGCAACGCGCAGCAGAGACGCAATGGCCCTGGCGCAACTGGCCGGCGTGCGCGGCGTCAAGGTCGAACACGGCCTGGCTGCGCTGCACGGCAACGCCGGCAAGTACCTCGACCTGCTGGGCCGGTTCATCGGCGCTCACGCCGATGACATGACTCGCCTGGCCGCGAGCCTTGCCCAGGGCAGGCAGGACACGGCGCACCGCCTCACCCACACCCTCAAGGGCACGGCGGCCACGCTGGGCCTCGAACATCTGGCGCAATTGGCGGCGAGCCTCGACGATGTATTGAGGCAGGCCACGGACAAGGCGCCTGACCAGGCCAGCCTTGCCCCCGCCGTGAATGCCATTACTGCGGCGTTTGTCGAACTCGCCGCCGCCCTGCCCCCGCCGCTGCCCCCGGTTAGTGCCGCCCAGAGCACCGACCAGACCGCCAGCGCTGCCCTGCTCAATCGCCTCGCAGCGCTGCTGGCGCAAAGCGACACCGGCGCCGTCGCCTTGCTCGATGAACATGCCGGCGCCCTGAAAGCGGCCATGGGCGTGGCTTTCGAGCCTTTTTCCAGCCAGCTGAAACAGTATGATTTTGCCGCCGCGCATGCCACGCTGGCCGCTGTGCGCGCCGCAGGCGCAGGTGAGACGTCCGGACTTTGATTCAGGTCAAAAGACTGCAACGCCAATCTGTCAGCATTCCACGGCAAGGTATCCGACCAAAGGATGAGCCCGTCACCTCACGCCATGCAGACCCCCGCCCTCCCCCGGTTGCAGCCAGGCAAGCCGGTAGAACCTGCGCCCACCTGGCGCCCGGCAGCCGCCGTGACGCTGCCGCCGCTGCTCGTCATCGTCGTAAGCCTTGTGGGGCTGAACGTCAATTACCTGGTATTTCATGCACTGGCGGAATTGTTTTCCATCACCATCGCCTTTGCCGCGCTGGTCATCGCCACCACTTCGCATCGCTTCCAGAAAGACGATTTCCTCACCTACATTGCCATCGCCATCGGCTGGGTTGCCATGATCGACCTGGCACACACAATGGCATTCAAGGGCATGAACCTGTTTCCCGGCGACAGCGCCAACCCGGCGACGCAACTGTGGATTGCCGCGCGCAGCCTGCAGGCGTTCGGCATGCTCAGCGCGCTGTGGTTTCTTCGCCGGCGCGTATCCCCCGCCCATGTTCACACCGGTTTCGGGCTGGCGGTGTTGGTGCTGCTGGCATTGATTGCGTACGGACTGTTTCCCGACGCCTACATCGATGGCAAGGGGCTCACCCCGTTCAAGATTTATGCGGAGTACCTGATCATCCTGGTGCTGGCCGCCACCATCTGGGCTCTTTGGCGCAAGCGCGCGCTGCTGCCGCGGCAGGTGCATCTTGGCCTGAGCGCCGCAATAACGGCGATGATCCTGTCGGAATTCGCCTTCACCCGCTACGTCAGCGTGGTCGCGACCGCCAACCTCGTCGGCCATGTGCTGAAAATCATCGCCTACTGGTTTATTTTTATCGTGCTGATCGAATGGGCTCTTCGCGCCCCCTATTCCCGCTTGAAGCAGGAAATGGACCGCTACCAACGCGCGGTCGACGGCGCCAATGAGGGCGTCTGGGAGTGGCTGCCGGGCAGCGGCAGCGCCTACCTCTCACCACGCTGGAAACAGTTGCTCGGCTTCGAGGACCATGAATTGCCGGATACGGCGAAGGAGAGCTTTTTTGACCGCATACATCCGCAGGACAAGGCGCGTGTTGAACTTGAGCTGCGCGCACACCTTGATGAGCACAAACCCTTTGAAACGGCGCTGCGCCTGCGTCACAAAAACGATGAATACCACTGGTATGCCTCGCGCGGCCAGGCCCAGTGGGACGCCGCGGGGAAACCGCTGCGCATGTCCGGTTTCATTTCCAACATTGACGCACTCAAGGCCGTAGAGGAAGAACTCCAGCATTCCAACCTGGCGCTGCGCGAGCGCGCCAAGGAGACGGCCTGCCTGCATGCTGTGTCGAGCGCGCTCCTCCATACGCAGGTCGATTCGGGCACGATGATCCAGTCGGCCGTTGCCTTGGTCCCGGCCGGCTGGCTTTATCCGGAAATTACCTGCGCCCGCATCGTCCTTGACGGGCGGACCTTTGTCAGCCAGGCCTTTCGCGAAACGCCATGGACCATGTCCGCCGCGGTTCCGGTCAATGGCGCGGTACGGGGCAGCGTGGAGGTGTTCTACCTCGAGGCGCGGCCCATCCTTCACGAGGGGCCGTTCATGAAGGAAGAGCGCAATCTGCTCGACACCCTGGCGCGCGAACTGGGGCTCGCTGTTGCACGCCTGGAAATCACCCTGAGAGCGCAGCAGCAAACCGCCGATCTGGCGCGGAAAAATGAGGATTTACACAAGTTCAACAAGCACGCCGTGGACCGCGAATTGCGCATGATAGGACTGAAACAGGAAGTCAATGCCTTGTGCCTGGCGCAAGGCGAGGCTGCGCGCTATAACGTCGCGCCAGTCGCCCCTGCCGATGCGTCGGACGCCCGCTCCTGACGGCAGCCTTCGAACAAGCGGAAAAAATCGCGGTCGGCGGTGAATAGATGACGCGCGACGATGTCGTTGGCAAGGAACTCGATCAGCCCTCCCGTTGTTGCCGTGCCGGCCGCGGCGTCAGCCCGCAGTTTTTCCGCCCGTGCCAGCAATCCGGCATGGGCGCGCTTGTGCGCGGCCAGGTCCACGGTGTGGCGTTGCTCGAGCAAGGCCTCTTCGTCGGCAAAGTGCCGCACGACGTGTGCGAGCAAGCGCTCGAGTGCCGCGACAAATGCGCCCGGTGCGCTCTGCTTGTCGAATGAGGCGTCAATAAGGATGTTGGCGAGGGAAAACAGCTCGCGGTGCGCGCCGTCAATGGTCGGCTCGCCGCATTCATAGCCAGGGGCAGTGGAAACTCAAGGACCAACTCGCGCACCGCGGGATCGGGATCGGTATTAATCGCGGGCCCGGCGGCGGAATTTGTCGTATTCAAGGTATTTGCCTGTTCTTCTGTCTCTTGCGTCGCAATCCCGGCGCCCTTGCGTGCACCCCACGTGCCGGCGCCTGCACGGCGGAGCTTGACACAAACCACTTGCGTTAAGGAAGCTCTGATTAAGTCCATAAATCGTCATTCCCGCGGAAGCGGGAATCCATTTTGACTCAATGAATCCACGCTTTAGGTCAAGGTGGATTCCCGCTCCCCGATTAAGGCATTCGAGGACAAGCTTCGCGGGAATGACGGACTTAATCAGAGCTTCCTTAACTTGATTTGAATCAACCCGCCGCCGCCAAAAATGCGGTCACATATAGCCAAGGGCGGTTACGCTGTCGGCGGTACGCGCAGCGGCGGTGTTGCACACGTATTTACTTTACGCTGATGTGGCGAGGGCTGTGGCTTATGTATGCACGCCAGGGCGCACAGGCAGGCACGCCTCAGGGAGAACCCAATGACTGTATTGAACGGCATCGACTTTTCACCCTACGTCGGCGACCAGCGCAGTCCGCTTGTCAGCACGCCCGAACACTGCCTGGTCAGCTTTTTCGACCGCCCGGAGCTCGAGTGCATGCTCACCGAATTCCTTCCCGAGCAAGATTGCCTCAGGGTGCGCCCGCGCGGTTAGAACGCAAGCGAGCGGCTTTCGTTTGACGATGTGCGCTCGGTCTGTTTTCTTGATCCGGTCGTGCTGAAAGACTCGATGGAGCACCTGCGCCAGCGCGGCATCGACGTACACGCCGTGCTGGCACGCATGCCCTTCAGCATCACATTTCGCAACAGCCAGAGTTTTTACGGTGAACTCTGCGGCTACGGTGCGACCACCGCCGGACTGGGCCTTTACGCCGCCGCGGACAACGGTGAAATACATCGCTACTACTTCCCCCGCTCCGGGTTGGAGAGCTTTGTGCTTGGCGATCCGCTGGGCAAAATGCTCGTCAGGAACGGCGATTTGAACGAAGCAGGATTAAGCAGGGCGCTGGCCGCGCAAAAGGCGCTGCGAACGCAGAAACTCGGCGACCTCCTCGCCGAACAACGCCTCATCGCCCCGGACGCGCTTAACGCGGCGCTGCGCCAGCAGGCGCTGCACCATCCGATGCGCCGCATCGGCGAGGTGATGGTTGAAATGGGCGTGCTCACCCAGACGCAGCTCGCCGCCGCCCTTGAGGAGCAAAAGCTGCGGCGCGACAAGTTGCTGGGTGACATCCTCATCGACATGGGCCTGCTCGACAAGGACTCGCTGCGCCAGGTGCTGGCGCACAAGCTGGGCATACCGCACGTCGACCTGAGGGCTTTTCACATCGACCCGGGCGTGTTTCACTCGGTGCCCTCCGACATGGAGTGGCAGTACAAGGTCGTACCGCTGTACTACTTTGAAAATGCGTTGATCGTGGCAATGGCCAATCCGATGGACCGGGCAGCCGTAAAGTCGATTTCCTACGCCATAGAAAAGAAAATCATTCCGGTGCTCGCGTCGCTCGACGATATCGAAAGCGTGCTCGAGAACGACCAGGCCGGCACCGGGACGCGCCCCGTCGACAGATGAAACACTCCAACTGGCTGCAAAGCGTCGCCAGCGCCAGCGGCACAGGACCGCTGACGGCCGATGCCAACCGGGAACTGGCGCAGCTCGACGAGCTGCTGTTCGGCGCCTGGAATCACGGCAAGAACATCCTGCTGGCATGGACGCAGGACGCAGCCGAATTGCGTTTTGTCGCCGTGCGGCATTACAAGATCCTCGAGCCCTTTGGCGACAACGCCGACGCGGGCATCGCGCACGCCGACCGCGACCTTATCAATAGCGTTCTCGCCGGCCCCAAATGTCTTGATGCGGCGGCCTTTGACGCCTTGTGCACGGACTTGCGCGGCGCGGCGCACGTCATCCGCGCCGACGCGGCCGCACTCGGCCGGCTGTCGTCCGAACTGATCAGCGTGCTGGTCTCACGCTACGGCATATCGCTGGTACGCGAACGGGCGGTGATACTGCTCGATATCGTCGGCTTCTCGCTGCATCCGCCGCTCGAGCAGGTGGCCATGATCAACAGCCTGAGCTATTCGGCCAACTCGGCCTACCTGCAGCTGATGTCAAAGAAAATCCGCGGCAGCTTCCCGCCCCCCTTGTTTGCCCGCACCACCACCGGCGACGGCTTTTACATCTGGAACCGCGACAAAACGCTGGAGGGCAACATCGCGCTGTACCAGCTGATGATGCTGCTCTTGACCGACAATGCGGTGGCGCAGCGCAAGGCCAAGCGCTTCCCGGTGCCGACCCTGCGCGCCGCCTTCCATGTCGGGGAGCATTACGAGTTCTTCCAGATGGAGGCGATGAGCCCGACCGCCTTCAGCTACATCGTCGGGCAGGTGACCATTGATCTGGCGCGCATCATCGACAAGGCGCTGCCCGGACAGGTGCTGCTCGGGGACTTCAACATCGCGATGCGCGATGCCGGGAGCGGCGCCCTCATCAACCAAAGCACGCCCGGCTTTATCGCCAAAACTGCGACAACCCTGCAGCGCCTGCACGGCATGAATGTGGCGTACCACCGTGTCGCGGAAATCCGCTGCTACATTACCGGCGAGCGCACAGCGGACGGTGAATTCACGGTCGAGCGCTACAGCATCCTGGACAAGCACGGCCGCACGCACGCGGCCTATAACGCCAAGATCAACATCCACCTGCAGCGCGGCAAACCGGTCTTTCTCGGACTGCAGCACAGGGACTTGCGTCATCCGGCCGCAGGCGGCCACGGTTGGCCCGCGGACCGATGAACGGAGCGGCTCAATCCCGCTTGTGCGTGCGCGTGCGGTAATTTCCGCCATTGCGCGGAGGCAATGCCGACGCGGTAATGTCGTGGTGTTGTGGTGTCGGTCACAAGGGTGACGAGGTTGCTTGGCGGCGCCCGCGATGACACGCACAATCGGCTGCAAAGCCACGACTGGCGGGCGTTTCCAGCCTGTCACCCGGGCTGCGCAGGACTTTTCTGACGGCACCCTCGCCGCGCTGCTACCATGCGTCTTTGTTTTGAGGCACGGCATCGTCACGCATGAGCAGGCCCCCTCCCCGCGCCGACGGCGCCTTTGCCGTCTTTCACATCCGCGACTATCGCCTGCTCATCGCCGGCTCTTTTCTCACCACCATCTTGCAGCAGACGCAGGCCGTGGCGCTTGGCTGGGATATTTATGAGCGCACCGGTTCGGCCATGGCCCTCGCCTTCATGGGGCTGGTGCAGTTCGTGCCGGTGATCCTGCTGTTTTTGCCGGCCGGGCAGATGGCCGATCGTTTTGACCGGCGCTGGGTCATGGTGTTGTCGCAACTGCTCTGGTGCGCCGGCTCGGTCGAGCTTGCGCTGTCCGCGTGGAATGGCGCGAGCGTCAACTGGATGTACCTCGGACTCGCGGCAAGCGGAACGGCGATGGTGATCAACCGGCCGGCGCGTGACGCGCTGCTGCCGCAGGTGGTGCCGCTGTCGCTGCTGGCGCGCGCCGTGTCCTGGAGCTCGAGCGGCTTCCAGCTCGCCTCGATCTGCGGCCCGGCCCTCGCCGGCATCACCATTGCGCTGGGCGGCGCGGTGCCGGTGTACGCGATCAACAGCATTCTCGCCCTGATCACCCTGGGCCTGACGCTGGCCATTTCCGCCCGCCCCGCCGCCACCAGGCACGACGCATTATCGTGGGGGCAACTGTTCGCCGGCCTTACACACGTCTGGCGCACCAAGGTGGTTCTGGGCCTGATGGTGACAGACCTGCTGGCCATTTTGCTCGGCGGCGTGACCGCCATGATGCCCATTTACGCCAAGGACGTGCTGCAAGTGGGGCCGGCGGGCCTCGGTTGGTTGTCGGCCGCACCCGCCCTGGGTGCGGTAACGATGGTACTGGTGCAAAGCTACCGCCGGCCCTACCAGCGAAGCGGCCGCGTTTTTTTTACCGCCATGGTGGTATTCGGCCTTTCAATGCTCACCTTCGGCTTGTCCGGCTGGTTCTGGTTGTCCTTTGTCGCGCTGGTGGTGGGCGGGGCCTGTGACCTGGTGGGCGCGGTGATCCGCCAGACGGTGATACAGCTGCAGACGCCCGATGCGCTGCGCGGCCGTGTTTCGGCGGTAAACCGCGTATTCATCAGCTCATCCAATGAACTGGGGGCGTTTCGCGCCGGCCTTCTCGCCTCGCTCACCGGGCCGCTGGTCACCGTGGTGGCCGGCGGAACACTCACCGTGTTGATCGCCATCGCCGGAACGCGCTTGTTTCCCGGACTACGGCGACTCGGGCGGGTGGAATAGGCGCGAACAACTCCGGCCGCTTACCAGGGTTCGGGCCTGCCCACCGCATAGCCTTGTACTCCCGACACGCCGAGGCGGGTGAGCACATCGATCGACTGTTCCTCCTCGATGCCCTGGGCAATAACGGCAATCTCCAGCGACTGCGCGATACGCACCAGCGAGCTGACCAGAAAGCGCGCCTCTGCACTGGTGAATAAATCGGCGGTCAGGCTGGCCGACAGCTTGAGGTAATGGGGCAGCAGGCTCTCCAGGCGCTTCAGCGATTCGCCGCTGACCATGAAGTTATCCAGCGCAAACTGCGCACCGAGTGCGCGCACGCGCGCGGCAAAGACCGGCACCGCCTCGAGGTTCTCGAGGAAGGCCGCCTCGCTTGTCTCGAACACCAGTCGCTTCGCCAGAGCGGGCGCGGCCGACAAGCGCGCAGCCAAATGGGCGAGGAAGGCCGTGTCACTCAGCGATGCGCCGCAGAGGTTCAGGGCAATGACCCCGGCAGCGCCGGCGCCGCCTTGTTTCGGCGCATTCGCGGGCCATTGCTCGCGTGTCAGGTGCTCGAGCGCAAGATCGAGCACCACGGCGTCCAGTCGCGGCCCCAGTTTATGCCGCAATGCCATCGGCACGAATAACCGGGCCGGCACCGTCTGGCCGGCCGATTCCTGCAGGCGCACATTGACCTCGGTGTGCAGCATGCGTTTTGCCGGCAGGCTGACAACCGTCTGGGCGAACAGGGTGAGCTGCCTTGCCTCGAGCGCCTGCTCGATCAAGCGCCGCCACTCGCCCGAGCCGCGCGCGCTGCTGTCGGCACCGGTTTCTGTCAGCGGGACGATCTCAAGGGCGCTGCGGCCGTCGCGACCGGCGCGCGCCAGCGCCAGGTCGGCAGCGGCAAGAAGGCCGTGGAGACTCTGATCCAGGTCGTCAAATTGCACCGCGCCCACCTGCACCATGGCGCTGCCCCCGGCACCGGCCTGTTCCAGCGCCGCCTGCAACTGGTGGAAAACACCGGACAGGGTCGCCGCGGCCCAGGCCGCATCGGTGCTGGTGAGCAAGGCGGCAAAGGTCGCGCCGTTCAGGCGTCCGCAGACAAAATCAGGCGGCTCACCGGCGGCGGACAATACCGCGGAAAAATGGCGCAGGAATTCATCGGTTTTCTGGAAGCCGCTTTTTTTGTTGAAGTCGGCGAGGCCGTGAATTTCGATCATCGCGAACACACCGAATTTTTCGATCGTCCCCGGTTCGAGAATCCGCTGTATTTGCAGATCAAGGCCGCGCCGGTTGGGCACCCCGGTCAAGGCATCGGTGAACGCTTCGCGGCGAAACTGCTCCGCGCGCGCCATCTCTTCGTCGATGACCAGACGGATTTTGCGTGACAGCTGGTTGAATGCCGCGACCACGCTTTTGAATTCGCGCGCCCAGGGTTTGATGGTGATGGTGCGGAATTTGCGCTCGCCTATGTCGTGCGCCGCAGACTCGATCGCCGTCAAGGTGCGCAGCAACAGCACCAGCATGGCGCGCAATGCCACCAGCGCGACCAGATACAGCGCGAACAGCCAGGCCAGCGTTTCGATGCCGCTTTGCCACAGGTGGGCGTAGGCGAGCGCCGGACGGCTGAGCACCGTGACCCGGCCGATCTGCCGCCAGCCGGCGCTGATGAGCGCCTCTCCGCCCGGAGACTCGATCGGGAAGACGCGCTGGAACCACTCGGGCACGTCCGGATCGGCCGGCTGCAGCTTGCGGTTGACAAGGACGGCCCCGCTGATGCCGATGATCTGGATGCGCTCGTATTGCCCGCGGTCGAACACCGGGTTGACGATGGTGGCAAGCAGCACCGTGTCGTCCGGATTGGCGGCCGAACCGATGGCCAGCGCGAGGGAGGTTGCCGTTTCCTCGGCGTGTGCGCCCAGTTGGTGCTCCAGGTAGTCGCGCGTGCCCGATACCGACATGTAGCCGACGCCGGCGAGCAATACGGCGAACAGCCCCGAGACCGCCAACAGCAGGTAATAGCCCAGTTTCATTTGCTTCTCCTGATCAGGTTCACAGCCTTGCCTCGCGTTCCAGGCGCCCGATCACGCTCTGCCAGGCGCGTATCGTCGATGCACTGCCCTTATAGTTGCCCTTCACCATCACCACATCGTCGTCGTTGAAACTGTAGACCGGGACAAGGTCGGCGCGTGCGGAGGCCGGGAGCACCCGGGCGTCAAGGTTGTCAAGGATCAGCGGCTCACCACCCGGACTGGCGTAATAGGCGAGCACCATGTGCGGCTGGTTGACCTTGCCCGCCCTGACGTAGGTGATGCGCAGGCGCTCGATCGGGACGCCCAGTTCCTTGAGCATAAAGTACTTGGCGATGGCGAAATCCTCGCAATCGCCGCCATGGCTGGCCATGGTCTCGGCCGGCGTTGCCCAGTAATCGACCTGCCCCCAGTGCACCTGGTCGTCGTACCAGGGTACGGTGTTGATGTAGTCATTTACCGATCGTAACTGCGCGTTTTCGGAGGCCGGCTGTGGTGATTTGGCCTTGCTCGCCTGCTGCAGAACGGCGAAATTGACCCAGGCGGCAAGGCGCTGGCGCGCCTGCTCGCTAAAGCGCCCGACCATGCTGGCAATGAGTCCGGGCGTGACGGTGGCGGTGAAACCCAGCTGGCTTGCGGCAGCGCACAGTCCGGAGCCGAAAGCCAGGGCAAAGGCCAGCGCGCACAGCATTGCCCGTGCGCCTCGCACCGATGAAAACCCGCTATGTTCATACTGCATCGCCCGAATTCCTGCCCGTCCAAGTTCAGGTTTGAGCTTACCATCGACTTTCGGGTAAGAATCGCCGATTGGGCGCGTTTATGCCGTCCTGTTCGCGCGGCGCTGCCAGTGCGGACCAAAGCAATCGCGGCTATCATCGCCCCACATGCCCAAGCTAAGCATCAGCCCCGGGGAACGCGGCGGCAAAACCGAGGTGCTCGTCCACGGCGCCTGGACGTTTGCGTCGCTGGCCGCGCGCGAAACCGAGCTCGAACGCACGGTCCATGCCTTTGGCGCCACCGGGCGGAGCGGGCTTGCCTGGAACCTGGGCGGGCTCACCGAACTCGATGATGTCGGCGCCCTCTGGCTGGTGCGCAAGGCGGGTGATGCGGGCATGCGCGCCGTGCCGCCGCAATTTGACATCATCCTCGTGCAGGCGCAGCGCGCCCTTGCCGTTGCCCACCGCAAGCGGCGGCGGCCGGACCTGCTCTATCCGCTTGTGCTGCTGGGCAATGCCGCGCTGCATGTGCTTGACCACCTGCGTTTTGGCATCGGCCTGCTCGGCCAGATCGTGCTGGACATCGCGCACACGATCCGCTGGCCGCGCGAATTTCCCTTGCGCGAAATATCGGCAAACATTTTCCGCTCCGGCGTGACCGCCCTGCCGGTCACCATGCTGGTGGGCTTCCTCGTCGGCGTGGTGCTGACCTACTTGTCGGCGCTGCAGCTCAAGAGCTATGGCGCCGACCTGCTGGTCATCAACATCGTTTCGGTCGGCGTGGCGCGCGAACTGGGGCCCATGCTCGCCTCCATCATCGCCGCCGGCCGTTCCGGCTCGACCATGACGGCGCAGCTTGGCGTGATGCGCGTAACCGAGGAAATCGAAGCTTTGCAGGTGATGGGCATATCGGTCACCGAACGGCTGGTCCTGCCCAAGCTCATCGGCCTCGCGCTGGCCATGCCACTGGTGAGTTTTGCCACCGACGTCGCGGCCCTTGCCGGCGGCATGCTGGCGGCAAGGGTGGTGCTGGGCATCCAGTTTGGCGCCTTTCTCGAGGCCCTGCCGCGGGTGCTCGATGTGGCGCATTTCTGGATCGGCATAGGCAAATCCATGGTGTTCGGCTTTGCCGTGGCCTTTGTCGCCTGCCACTACGGCCTGCGCATCCGCCCCAATACCGAAAGCCTCGGCGCCGGGGTGACCCAGTCGGTTGTCGCGGCGATCACCGCGGTCATCATGCTCGACGCCATTTTCGCGATTTTGTTGAGGAACATTCCGTGAGTCTCGGCCTAAGTGAACCGGCGGTCGAGGGCACGCTCGAAACACCCGAACTGGTCATAGACATCCGCGGCCTGCGCAATGAAGTGGCCGGCACCGTGTTGCACCAGAACCTTGATTTTGCCGTGCGCCGCGACGAGGTCATGACCCTGGTCGGCGGCTCGGGCAGCGGCAAGACGCAGCTCTTGCGCGTCATCATCGGCCTGAAGAGGCCGGCCGCCGGCACGGTGCACGTGATGGGCGTATCGCTCACCAGCGGCGACATGCGCCAGGCACGCGCGGCGCGCCAGCGCATGGGCATGCTGTTCCAGAACGGTGCCCTCTACAGCGCCTTCAACGTCTTTGACAACATCGCCTTCCCACTGCGCGAGCGCGGCGGCCTGGACGAGGAGATCATCCGCGCGGTGGTGTTCACCAAGCTCGAACAGGTTGAACTCGAACCGCACCACGCAGCGCTGTTGCCGGCCAATCTTTCCGGCGGCATGGTCAAGCGTGTTGCCCTGGCGCGGGCGCTGGCCCTCTCGCCCGACCTGTTGATACTCGATGAGCCGACCGCCGGCCTCGATCCGGACCGCTCCGAATCATTCGTGCGCCTGATCAAGATGCTGCGCACGCAACACCGCTTTGCCGTGCTGATGGTCACCCACGACCTGGACACGCTTTTCGAGCTTTCCGACCGCATCGCCGTTCTGGCGGATCAACATATAATCGCCTGTGGGCCGCTGGCCGAGGTTCGGCGGCTGCCGCACCGCTTTGTACAGAACTTTTTCGGGGGGGACCGCGCGCTGCGCGCTTTTGACGGCGTGGCCATCGTCTGATCATGGAAAACCGCTCGTTTGCACTTGCCACGGGTTTGTTTCTTGTCGGGCTCATTCTTGCCGCCATCGGCGTGGGCTACTGGCTGGGCGGTTCCTCGCTCGAGCGCACCACTTATCGCGTCATCGCCACCAAGCCGGTCACCGGCCTCAACCTGCAGGGCCTGGTGCGCTACCGCGGCATCAGCGTCGGGCGCGTCATCGGCCTCGAGCTCGATGGCAAGGACCCGCGCCGCATCCTCATTGACATCGAGGTCAACGACGGCATTCCGCTGACGCGCGGCACCTATGCCCAGCTCGGCCAGGAGGGCATCACCGGCATCGCCTACGTGCACCTGCTGGACGACCTGAACGATGCCGCGCCGCTCCCCGTCAGCGCCGACGGCGTCGGCGAGATCGCCATGCGCAGCTCGGCCCTCGATGACATTTTCGAAACCGTGGCGGCGCTGGGCAAGGATGCGCGCACGCTGGTGAGCAGCATGAATGGCGTGCTCAATAGCGAAA
>Ga0194061_1000545_pt1 | contig 22931 bp, 23 predicted proteins | sample SepL2221m_MetaG_FD_163423 | JGI IMG/M metagenome (GOLD analysis project Ga0194061, IMG submission 163423) | Anoxic zone freshwater microbial communities from boreal shield lake in IISD Experimental Lakes Area, Ontario, Canada - Sep2016-L224-21m | ecosystem: Environmental > Aquatic > Freshwater >... | reverse complement strand
CGCGTCTATCTCGCCAGGCTGCGGCGCAAAACCCACTGCTACACCAAAAAACTTGCCAATCTCGCCGCCAGCATCCTGCTCTATCTGCTCACAAAATTCTAATCAATACCTCATGAGCAATCCCGAATTTCGCAGAAGCCTTGGCCTGTCAGGGTTCGATTTCCCGATGCAGGCCGATTTCGAAGACCAAGTCCGACGGATTCGAGTCGCTCGTGCGCGGTGCGAGGTCGAGGGCGCGGTAGGCGGCTTCGAGCCGGCGGGCGTCGCCGCGCAACTCGGGGAAGACGGCGGCGAGGCGCTGTTTCGTCCAGTGCCGGGCGAAGCCGTGGTCGACGGGATGCAGCTTCGGCGGGTGGCCGAGCGCGCGCTGGATGAATTGAACGATTTTCATGACGTTGCGATTTTTAACACACCCGCCGGGCTTTCGTTTGAAACAATCCTGTTACGAAAACCACGTCTGCCGGAGCCGCGCCGCGATCGCGATCGCGTTCAGTGCGGCGAGCAGGATCACCGGCTTCGCCGACCGCGCGGCGGCTGTGGATGCGACGTCCTTTTCCCGCATCGCAAACGCCATCAGCCAAGCTGCGCCGAACCACACGACCGGGTTCGTCCAGGGCACGCCGGGCGCATCCGGCGGATGAGCCCACCAGCCGCGAAGCGCGCGCGCAGGCCATTCCAGATTTGCCTCCGTGAGCAGCACGAGCAACGCCGTGGACGCTGCCGCAAACGCGTGGCTCGCGCGCGGGCGCAGCCAGAGCACCGCCTCGCGCGCTCCGAGCACGAGTGCCGGCCACAGTAGCACCCAGCCCAGAGCGACGCCGAACAACTGTTTCCCAAGCCCCGCGCCGAACTGCATTTTTCCAAAAAGCACGCCGGTTTTCACATTCAGCACGCCGAGCGCGAACCCGCCGCCGACGGAAAGAAGCAGCCACGCGCGCGTGACCCGCAGGCCGTACCCGTGCGTGAGCACGCGGTGCAGGTTCATCACCGCGAGCGCGAGCCACACCGTGTCGGCATTTTCCGCAAGCAGCAGGATCGCGCGGCGGAGTTCCGGATTTGGCGGCGGTGGCGAGCCGGCCACGAAGCCCAATTCCCCGCTCCCCACGGGCACGATCCACACCACGGCGAGCCATGCGGTCCACAGGAGGAATACGCCCCAGAGCACCGCGACGAGCGGTTCGAGGGAGCGCGAGACGAGAGAACGTGGCATCGGGCGACAGTGGCGGATCGAGCGGCGCGGCGCAAAATGTTAGTTGCGCCTGCCGTTGCAAAGGTTACATGAAGGGTCTGATGATTTTTAAAGAGTTCGGCTTGTCCGAAGCGGTCGTGCGCAATGTTGAAGCCATGGGCTACCAGAATGCGACGCCGATTCAGGAACAGGCAATGCCCCTCGTTTTGCAGGGAAAAGATGTGATGGGCTCCGCCCAGACCGGCACCGGAAAAACTGCGGCCTTCGCGCTCCCGATCCTCACCGTGCTCGGTGAGCACGGCAAGCTGCGTGCGCTCATCCTCGAGCCCACTCGCGAACTTGCGCAGCAGGTCCACCAGAGCTTCGTGAATTACGGCCATGACACCGGCCTGCGCACCGTGATCATCCACGGTGGCGTCGGCTACGGCACCCAGCGCGAAGAACTCGCCAAGGGCGCGGATATCATCGTCGCCACGCCGGGACGGCTGCTCGATTACATGGAGGACGGCACGATCAAGCTCGGCGACGTGCGCCATCTTGTACTCGATGAAGTGGACCGCATGCTCGACATGGGCTTCCTGCCCGACGTGTCACGCATCATCAAGCAGACGCCGAAAGACCGGCAGACGCTCTTCTTTTCCGCCACGCTCCCGCCCGAACTCGAGACGCTGACGAAGTGGATCCTGCGCGATCCCATCGCCATCGAGATCGGCCGCCGGCAAAGCGCCGCCGACACCGTCGCGCACGCGCTCTATCCCGTCGCGAAGGATCAGAAAATGGATCTCCTCCTCGCGATGCTGGAGACCACGGAATACAAGAGCGTTCTCATCTTCACGCAGACAAAAGTGGCCGCCGACATGGTCACCAACCGTCTCGCGCGCACGAATCACCTCGTCGCCGCCATGCACAGCGATCGCAGCCAGGGCGAACGCACCGAGGCCCTCGCGGGATTCAAGAGTGGAAAATACGAAGCGCTCGTCGCCACCGACATCGCCGCGCGCGGGCTCGACATCGCGGGCGTCACGCACGTCATCAATTACGACGTGCCGCAGCACCCCGAAGATTACGTCCACCGCATCGGCCGCACGGGGCGCGCGCTCCAGAGCGGCGACGCCTTCACGATTTTCACCGCGGCGGAAATTGACGCCGTGCGGAAAATCGAGCGCTACATCGGCACAAAGGTGGAGCGGAAAAAGCTCGATGGTTTCAAATACGTTTACACCGCGCTCTTCGACGAAGCCTCGCTGAAACCCGGCGGCCCCGGCAAAGGCGTGCGCACGATGACCGGCTACAGCTTCGGCTGGCGGAAGTAGGCGGAGCCGTAACGCGAATAATCCTGTCCGCAGAGCCTGTGAATGGATCTGCGCATCGCGGATTCCATCGGAAAAATTTCGCGCCGATTCCGGAAACCCGCGGGCGGAATTCATGCCTTCATGATCTGCGGCTTCCCTGAACCTGCGGGAACTCCTCTCCCAAACTTTCAAAAATTCAGAGGACGCACGGAACCTCGCCCGGCGCCTTGGAGCGCGGCGGAAAGCGTAAGCGCCACGCCGCTTTCGGAGGGAATTTCGGGCGGGAGCAGGTGAGGCTTTCGCACTGCAAAGCCAGCCTCCCGCACATCATCGTTTCAGGGCAAAAAAAGTGCCGCCCCCCGGCGCCGATTGGCAACCGGAGGGCGGCTGTTCCCCCCAGAACAGTTGCCACTGTAGGGATCGATCCGCTCTTCGCAACAACAATTTTCAAAATCTTTTCCAGCCCCGGAATATCCCCGCCGAGCGGCCTCCGGTCGGCACGTGCGGCTCCGCGCGGTGTCACCCCGACGAGATTCCCATCGGTCCGACGATTTGAAATCGTCGCGCCGGCCACGCGCTGAACGCTGCGCTTTCTCCTCGCGATGAAGCGCGCAGCCGGGTTGTGTTTGGAGCGCCCCATTTTCGTCCCCATGAAACTCCGCAACGCACTCGCCGCGCTCACATTTTTCAGCTCCGTAGTTTTTTCCCCGCACGCCGCGCACGCCGAGCCCCGCGTGCTTATCGTCGTCGGGCCGAGCAATCATCCGCCGGGATCGCACGAAGTCGCCGCAGGCGGGCGGCTGATGAAGCATTGCCTCGAAAACGTGACGAACGTCCCCGGCGTGAAGGCGGACGTGGTGACCGAGTGGCCGAAGGACCAGGCGCTGCTCGACGCGGTGAGCACGGTCGTCTTCACCGGCGACACATTCCCGCTCGGGCGGATGCCGGAGGCTCCCGCAAATCTTGCGTCGCTCGGCGCGATGATGAAGCGCGGATGCGGCATCGTGTGCGTGCATTACGCGACCGGCCTGCGCGCGGAGGACGTGGCGGACGACGGCGCGCATCCGCTGCTCGGCTGGCTCGGCGGATATTTTGCGACGAAGTGCAAGCACCACCAGTCCATCGCAAAAATCTACGCTGCGGCGACGATCACACCCGCGGCGGCGGGGCACCCGGTGTCGCGCGGTTGGAAGGAATTCACGCTGAACGACGAGCCGTACATCAACAATTTCTTCGGCGGCGAAGGCAACGCGTTGCTCCCCGGCGTGACGGTGCTCGCGACCTCGATGCTCCCGCCCGAGTCGCCGAAAAGCGAACGCGTCGCGTGGTGCGTGGAGCGCGCGGACGGCGGACGCGGTTTCGGAATCGTGATGCCACACTTTTACCGCAACTGGAAAAACGAGGACCTGCGCCGGTTCATCCTGAATGGCATCGTGTGGACCGCGAAACTCGACGTGCCCGCGGACGGCGTGAAGACCGCCGCGCCGGATCTCGCATCATTCGCGCCAGCATCCGTCGAGCCGCTGCCGCCGAAGCAGAAGCCCGTCGCAGGTGCCGACACCGCCGCGGATCTCGCGAAGAAGATTGTCGCCGCGCATGGCGGGCCGGAGAAGCTGCTGCGCACGTTTCGATTTTCCGAGACGTACGTGCTCCCCGGGCGCGACAAGGGCACGGATCGCACGTCGGTGATCCAGCCGCCGAACCTCTGGTACGTCGGTAAGCGCGAACGCGTGTCTTCAGAGAACAAGGGCGGCGTGTGCCACGACGTGTGGATGTGGACGCTCGCGCCGCTCACCGATCCGAACACGAAGCTCGAGCTGCTGCCCGACGCGACCATCGAGGGAAAGGCGGTGCGCGTGCTGAAGGCGGGCGGCAGCATCGAGCCTGCGATGAATGTTTCCTTCGACGCGGCGACGCTCGACCTGCTGAAGATTGATTGGAAAGGGGAGCAGTTCAATTTTTCCGCACCCATCGAAGTGGACGGGACGCGCCTGCCCTCAAAGTGCATGCTAATCGGCAAGAACGGAAAGGAGCGCATGCACACGGAATTGAGGGAAATCGAGCGGCTCGCCGAACTTCCCGCCGACTTGCCAAAGCCGGAGGCCGGGAAGAAGCCGAAATAGCCGCCGGCGAAATCGTTCCAAAAATCCACGCCATGGAAACATCCCCCGACAACGAACCGCTCTCACGTCGCGCGTCCATGCGCGCGACTTCCGCGCTCGCGGGCGAACCCCCCAGGCAACGCGCCTTCCTCGAATGCACAGAATGCCGCGCCCGCTGCTCACGAAGGCGGGGAAGAGCAGCGTCGATGTACACAAGTTCGAGGTCAGTTAGCAGCCCGTTGAGAAAGCCTCACGCAAAGGCCGCAAAGGAGAGTTCCGTCAGAGGAGCCTTTGTGACGGTTGCGTCCTTTGCGTGAGGCTTTCCGAGTTTTTCAACAGGCTGTGAGCGCGCCGCGCCGTCACCGTGCCTCTGCAGAGCGAGAGGAAGATTTCGCGTGGCGGCGATTTGCCGGTTTCACTTTCTGCCGCTTCCCGACGAACGCCCGTCCGGCCTCGTTCGCCAGCAGCGCGAGAGCGGGATGTTCGATGCGGCGTTCGGCGGTGATCAGGTAGAGGTGGATCTGGCACTCGGCGGTCTTGCCCAGCGCCACAAAGCCGTAGCGCTCGATGGCCTCCGTGGCGACGATCGTGGGCACAACGGTGATGCCAATGCCCTCCGTCGCCACGATTTTGGCAAAGGCCGCATCCTCGAATTCCCCGACCACCACGGGCTCGACTTTCACCGCGCGAAACCACTTTTCCAGATCGCGCCGCAGCGCTGTATTTTGCGTCGGGAGCAGCAGCGGCGCGCCGTGGAGATTTCGCGGAAAGCGCACGGTGAGCTTTTTGCCGAGCGCTGGCGATGCGCAGAAGGTCACGCCGCTCGTACCGAGCGCGTGGCAGAAGGTCTTCACCTTGGCGCTCGATGGCGGCGGCTCGTCGGCCAGCAGGGCGTCGAGCCGGTGCGAGGCGAGCTGGCCGAGCAGATCTTCCAGTTTTCCCTCGTGGCACGTGACGCGCACGGGCGGCTGATGCGCAAAGGCGGGCCGGAGGATGTCTAGGCTGAGGAGCTTCGGGAATGAATCCACAATCCCGACATTCAGGCGCAGCGTGCGCGCGGTCGGTGCGCGCTTCGCGATTGTGAGCAGTTCGCTGCCGAGCGCGAGGATTTCGTCGGCGTAGCCGTAGATAAGGCGGCCAAAATCGGTGAGCACGATCGAGCGCCCGCTGCGCCGGTAGAGCGGTTCCCCGAGTGCGGATTCGAGCTGCTTGACCTGTGCGCAGATGGACGGCTGCGAGGTTCTGAGTTTCTCTGCCGCGCGGCTGATGCTGCCCTCCTTTGCGACGGCGTGAAAGTAGCGGAGGTGATGGTAATTGAGCCACTCGGCTGCGGCGTTTGAGGATTCCATAAAAACTAACTGTAAGTGCGAGAATGCGTATTTGTCGATTAAGGAATCGGCTGCGATTCTCGCTGCGTCATGAAACTCATCCTCAAACATATCCACCACAGTCCATCCGCTTCGTTCACCGCGCTCATCGAGCAGCACCTGAAGGAAATCGGCAAATCCCTCCAGATTGACGAGGCCCGTGTCGTCATCGAGCGCCGGCTCGAAGCGAGCCCGCCGTTCCACATCAGCGCACATCTGGTGACACCAGGGCCCGATGTTTTTGCCGAGGCGATGGACCACACCCTGCGCGCCGCGCTGCTGAAGACGGTCGGGCAAATCGAGGCGCGCATCGAACACAAGCGTACGAAACGTGCCGGGCGATTGCAGCGGCATACGAAGGCTGCCTCGCCCGGCCAGTTCGCAGCGGCCGGCGCACGGAACTGAACCCCCACCACCTCACCCAATCCGTCACCCATATGAAAATGACCATCGAACGCGCAAACAAACCAAACCCGCAACTCGCAGCCTACATGCACTACGTCTCGGACGAAGGGATCAACCTCGACCGTTTCGTGGAGCAGGGAGGACGGCTCCTCGGCAGCGAGGAGGCCGCGAGCCTCGCCGGCGAATTTCCCGCGCTCCGTGAAAAGATCAACGCGCTTCGCACCGAGCTTCCGCTCTTCGCGCGGCAGCTTGAATTCCTCGCAGGCTTCTTCGAATCCGACACTGGGAAGCAAGTTGAACAGGCCCGGAACGAGACAGCCTTCGCACTGCTCTACGCCGTGAAGGATAATGACATGATGCCAGATACTGTGCCGGGCGTCGGCTACCTCGACGACGCGGCGGTGACGAAGATTGTCCTCTCGCGCCATCCCGATGTCTTCGAGCGGCACTGCACGTTGCATGGCATCGCGTGGAGCGATCTCATCGAGACGGAAGACACTCCCTGATCGACCTCCGCAATTGGAACGCATGAGTGCATCAGCCCCAATATTCACATCGGCGCGAGACAGTCTGAAGCGCTTCGCGGCCCGGGCCCTCCCGCTGACCGTGACGCATGTCTTCGTCGGCATCGCCATCCTGCTTCTGGATTTGGTCACAGGCCCGTATCTGCTGTTCCCGATTCTCTTTGTCATCCCGGTGGCATTGGCAGCGTGGTATTGTGGGCCGCGGCTGGCCTATGCGCTCGCTGTCCTGTTGCCGCTGGGGCGATTCTTCATCGCCGAGTTTGTGGACCACCCGTCGCCGGTGGTGTTCATGGCTGCAAACTGCCTCATCCGCATCGCCGTGCTCGCTTGCATGGCGTTTCTGGTCAGTCGCACTGCACGGCAGACCCGGGAACTGGAGAATCGGGTGAATGCACTCGTCACCGTCTGCGCATGGTCGCGAACCGTCGAATACGAGGGCGAGTGGATCTCCTTCGAGAAGTACCTGCTCAAGCGATTCAACGTGAACACCAGCCACGGCATCTCCCCCGAGGAGGCTGAGAAAATGTTCGGAATGAAGGTGCCCGCTGACGACGAAGACAAACCGGTCGCGATGCCCGCTCCAACCGCCAGGCAAGCCGCTTGAAACGACAATCAACAACAACCCGTTACAACTCCCTGCATCCTATGAAATGGTCATTCAAAATCGGTCGCATCCTTGGAATCGACGTGTTCCTGCACGCGACGTTCCTGCTCATCCTCGCCTTCATCGGCGTGGCTCACTGGACGGCGCACGGCTCGATCGCCGCCGTCATCAGCGGGGTGGGTTTCTTCGTCGCGCTTTTCGCGTGCGTGTTGCTGCACGAATATGGGCACGCGCTCATGGCGCGGCGCTTCGGCATCGCCACGCGTGACATCACGCTGCTGCCCATCGGCGGCGTCGCGCGGCTGGAGCGGATGCCCGACAAACCAATCCAGGAACTCTGGGTCGCGCTCGCCGGCCCGGCGGTGAACGTCGTCATCGCGGCGGGACTCGCCGTCTGGCTCACCGTCACCGGTTCGTGGGAACCGCTTGGCTCGCTCAGCACGACCGGCGGCGGATTCGCCGAGCGCTTGCTCGCGGTGAATGTCGGCCTCGTGTTGTTCAATATGATCCCCGCCTTCCCGATGGACGGCGGCCGGGTCCTCCGCGCCCTGCTGGCGCTGCGGATGGAATATGCCCGCTCCACGCGCATTGCGGCGAGCATCGGGCGCGGGCTTGCCGTCGTGTTCGGGTTCGTCGGCCTGTTCTCGAATCCGTTCCTGGTCCTCATCGCGGTGTTCATCTGGATCAGTGCGACGCAGGAAGCTGCGGCCACGGACGCGAAGGCCACCATCGGCGGACTGCCTGTGCGCGAAGCGATGCTCACCGACTTCCGCACGCTCGCGCCTGAGGACACACTCGGCGACGCCACGCGAATGCTCATCCAAGGTTCGCAGCAGGATTTCCCGGTGCTCGATGGCGACCGTGTCGTCGGCGTCCTCACCCATGCCCGCCTGTTCGAGGCCCTGCACGAGCACGGCGAATGGATGTTGGTTGCCGAGGTGATGGACCGCGACTTCACCACGGTCACTCCGGATCAGAGTCTCGACGCCGCGCTCTTCACGAGCGAGCCAGGCTGCACCGTCATCCCGGTCCTGCACCACGGAAAAATCGTGGGGCTGCTCACTGCCGAGAATGTCGGTGAACTGCTCATGATCCGATCCGCACGCGTGCGCCGCGCCACGCCGCCGCCAATCCCGCGTTCGGGCTTTGCGCGCCGCTTCTGAATCCACATGACCTACATCCGCAAATTCTTCGTCGCCCTCGTGGGCGGAACTCTCCTCGTCGTCGGCATCGCGATGATCGTCCTGCCGGGACCCGCCATCATCGTCATCCCCATCGCGCTGGCGATCCTCGCGCTGGAGTTCGCATGCGCGCGGCGATGGCAGACCCAGTTCCGTGAACGCATCAAATCAATCGTGGGAAAGAAAACAAACTGACAATGACTGACAACCTATGGCTCTGGATCGGCTTCAACGCCTTCGTCCTCGTAATGCTCGCGCTCGACCTCGGTGTCTTCCACCGGAAGGCGCACGTCGTGAGCTTCAAGGAATCGATCGCGTGGACCGTCGTGTGGGTGACGCTCGCGCTGCTCTTCAATCTCGGCGTCGCGCACTACATGGGCGACCAGAAGGGCCTCGAATTCTTCACCGGCTACGTGATCGAGAAGTCGCTCAGCGTGGACAACGTCTTCGTCTTCGCCCTGCTTTTTTCCTACTTCACCGTGCCGCCGCTGTATCAGCACAAGGTGCTCTTCTGGGGCATCCTCGGCGCGCTCGTGATGCGGGCGGTCATGATCTTCGTCGGCGCGGCGCTCATCGAGAAGTTCGCGTGGATCATCTACGTCTTCGGCGCGTTCCTCATCCTCACGGGCATCAAGATGATCGTGAAGCGCGAAGAGGAAATCCATCCTGAGCGCAATCCGCTCGTGCGCTGGTTCAAGAAATTCATGCCGGTCACGAGCGACTATCGCGGTGACAAGTTTTTCGTGCGCGAGAATGGCATCCGCATGGCCACGCCGCTCTTCGTCGTGCTGCTGCTCGTCGAATTCTCGGACCTCATATTCGCGGTGGATTCCATCCCGGCCATCTTCGCCGTAACGAAGGATCCGTTCATCGTCTATACGTCGAACGTCTTCGCCATCCTCGGCCTGCGCTCGCTCTACTTCGCTCTCGCGGGAGTGATGGACAAATTCCACTACCTGAAAATCGGGCTCGGCGTCGTGCTGAGCTTTGTCGGCGTGAAGATGCTGCTCGGCCACACGCCGTGGAAAATCGACACGCACGTCTCGCTCGGCGTCATCGTCGGGGTTCTGGCCGTCTCGATCATCGTCTCGTTGCTGCGTCCGAAAAAGGTGGTGGTGAAAGCTGACCCGCTTCCCGCGGCGCCCGCGCCGCTCCCGCGATGAACGTCGTCATTGTTGAAATCCTGATCGTACTCGTGCTGTTCGTCGCCAATGGAGTCTTTGCCATGAGCGAGATGGCAGTCGTGTCTTCGCGGAAGTCCCGGCTCAAGGAGATGGCTGCGGCAGGCGACGAGGGGGCGAGTGCGGCCCTGCGCCTGGCCGAGGCTCCGAATCGTTTCCTGCCTACGGTCCAGGTCGGCATCACGCTGATCGGCCTGCTGGCGGGCGCATTCAGTGGCGCCACTCTGGCGGCCACGCTAGCCGGCACACTGAAGCCGCTGCCCGGGCTCGCACCGTATGCCGAGGCTTTGAGTGTAGGCATTGTTGTGATCGCGCTCGCGTTCCTGTCGGTCATCATCGGCGAACTCGCGCCGAAGCGAATCGCGCTCTCCGCTCCGGAAAAGATCGCCAGTCGCCTCGCGCGCCCCATCGAGCGCCTCAGCCGCGTCGCGCAACCCATCGTCCACGTCCTCAGCGCCGCGACCGATTTCCTCCTCCGGCTCCTGCAGATCAGACCGTGCAAAGTGGATAGCATTTCGGAAGACGAAGTCCGGCTGCTCCTGCGCGAGGGCTCGGAAAGTGGCGTCTTCCACCAGGACGAGCCGCGCATGGTCGAGTCCGTGCTCTCGTTCGACCGTCTGCCGATTCGGGAAATCATGACACCTCGCGCGAAGCTCGTCTTCGTGAGCGCCGACGACACGCAGGAAACGCTCTGGCACAAAATTGTCGTGTCCGGCCATTCGAGCTACCCGGTGTTCGCCGAGGATCGCGATCACATCGTCGGAGTCGTCACCGTGAAAAGTATCTATGCCAACCTCGCCTCGGGAGCCCCGGTGCGGGTGAGCGATCTCCTCACCAGTCCGCTCTTCGTCACGCCCCACGAACCCGTGCTGAATGTGCTGAACCAATTCAAGCGCACCGGCGTGCATCTCGCCGTGGTGCGAGAGGCGGATGGCCGCGCGGTCGGTCTCGTGACGCTGGTGGACGTGCTGGAAGCCATCGTCGGCGACATTCCTTCGATCGAGGATCGCCTGTTGCCCGAAGCGCGGCAGCGGCCGGACGGTTCGTGGCTGGTCGATGGTCAATACGATCTCGCGAAACTTGACGCCGTGCTCGGCCTCGCCATCGCGCCCCGGGACTCCGAACCCGGCACGACCCTCGCCTCCTTCATCGGCGCTCAGCTCACCGGCCACCCGCGCGAGGGCGATTCATTCACGCGCAGCGGCCTGCGCTTCGAGATCATCGACATGGATCGCACCTCGGTGGACAAGGTCCTGATCGAGCCCCCGCCCGCGAGTGGCGCGCCCCGTCCATCGGAAACCACAGCCTCCCTCGCATGAGCCGCTTCGCAAAACACATCGTCGATTCACGTTCATTCCGCGTCGCAATCATCGCGGTGATTCTTTTCGCCGGCGTGCTCGCGGGCGTGGAGACAAACGCCGCCTTGCTGGAACGCCATGGTCTGTTGCTGCGCGTGTTGGATGCCACCGTCCTCGCCGTCTTCATCGCCGAGACCACGCTGAAACTTGCCGCGCACGGACGCCGCCCGCTCGACTACTTCCGCGACGGATGGAACGTCTTCGACTTCACCATCGTCGCGCTCTGCCTGCTGCCGATTGGTGGCCCCTTCGCCGCCGTGCTCCGCCTCGTGCGCGTCCTACGACTGCTGCGGCTCGTCACCGCACTTCCGAAGCTGCAACTCCTCGTCGGCGCCCTGCTGAAAAGCCTCGGCTCGATGGGCTACGTGAGCGTGCTGCTCGGCCTCATCTTCTACATCTACGCTGTCGCCGGCGTTCACCTCTTCGGACGGCAGATGCCGGAGGATTTCGGTTCCATATCCGCAGCGCTCATGAGCCTGTTCCAGATCATCACGCTCGATAATTGGAGCGACCTCTTCAACCCGGCCCAGAGCGCGGCACCCGTCGCAGCAGGCGTCTATTTTGTGAGTTTCATCACGCTCGGCACGATGATCCTGCTGAATCTCTTCATCGGCATCGTCATGAACAGCATGTCCGAGATGCACGCCGAACTGGACGAGCAGAAGGCGACCGAGCGAACGGCGGTGGAAAAGGGAAGCATCCTGGACGATGTCACTGCGCTCGATCGGCAGTTGGGCTTGCTGAAATCTCATCTCGACAAGCTGCGTGCCAAGCTCCCTCAGCCACGAGCTGAAGACCCGACACTCTCCGCCGGTCTTGGGGGCTGTCAGGAGCGCGAACGGGGCTCTCCAGTCAGGGACTAGGGGCTATTTCAATCCAGCCGTTGATTTTCAGATTCTGCTTCGCGTCGTCGGCTGAGGCGAAGACTTCCTTCAATGCACTCTCAAGTTTTGCCAAGTCCTGAAGGCGTTTTTCTGAATGAGATGGATCCCGGCCGAGGCGCAGCTCATTGCTGAACTGTTCCAGTCGGTGGTAGTCCATCTTTCTTTGGACCAGCGAGAGGAGGACTTTCGTAGCTTCCGAGGGAGTGAAGGTTCCGTCGATGAGTTGGAAGTGTTGTTTGTCTTTCATGGGATTGGCTTTCAAAGATTGCAGAGAGGGCAGCGCTGCGCGGATTCGTCGGCGCGACGGCGGAGGTCGCGCATTGTCCCCGGATTGGCGTGGGCGCGCATCTCCGTCTCAATGCTTCACCGAACTCGCATCCGAGACGAGGCAGATGCCGCCACGTCGTTTCAGGATGGGGCGCATGGCTTCGACGAGCGCCGCGGCTTTTTCCGGTGGCACGGCGGTGAGGATGCAGGCGTTGCCGGCGCCGCCGCCGGGTTCGTCGTTGCGGCGTTCACCGCGTCCGCCGGCGCCGGTGACGTTGCCAAAGACGGTGTAGCCGCTCACGTCCTGCTCACGCAGGATGGCGAGCAGGGCGGGGAGTTCCGGGGTGTCGATGATGATTTCGATGCGTTTGACTTGTTGCATGGCAATTAGGTCCAGAGGCGGTTGATGATGCCGAGGTAAAGCGGCAGGCCGATGATGATGTTGAATGGAAACGTGATGGCGAGCGACATGGTGACGTAGAGGCCGGGATTCGCCTCGGGCACCGCGAGTCGCACGCGGCCGGGACGGCGATGTAGCTCGCACTCGCGCACAGCACGGTGAAGAGCAATGCATCGCCGCGCCCCAGTCCCAGCACATGCGCGATGGCGATGGCCGCGCCCGCATTCACGAGCGGCACGATAGTGGCGAACGCGATGGGAAACACGCCGAGTTGCCGGATGCCGCCGAGTCGCCGCGCACTCACGAGGCCCATGTCGAGCAGGAAGAGGCAGAGCATTCCGCGGAAGATGTCGCTCGTGAATGGCGCGAGCGCCTTGCCGCCGTTCTCGCCGGTGAGCAGGCCGATGACGAGCGCGCCGCAGAGCAGGAGAACGGAGCCGTTTGCGAACGCATCCCGCAGCAGGTGCGCCCATGAAAATGCGGTGCCGTCCTTTTTTCCCAGCCACCGCACGAGCGCGATGCCGATGATGATCGCTGGCGATTCCATGAGCGCCATCGCGGCGACCATGTGCCCGCCGCTCTTGATGCCGAGTTGCGTGAGGAACGACGTGGCGGCGATGAACGTGACCGCGGACACGGAGCCGTAGGTCGCGGCGACGGCACCGGCGTTGTTCACGTCGAGCTTTCGCCTCAGGACGAAGAACGTCCACAGGGGCACGAGCATCGCCATGAGCATCGCAGCTCCGAGCGTCCAGGTGATCTCGGCGGTGAGGCCGCTCTTGTTCAGTTCGACGCCGCCCTTGAACCCGATGGCAAGCAGCAGGTAGAGCGAGAAAAACTTTGGCAGCGGCTGCGGAATCTCCAGGTCGGAGCCGACGACGAACGCCAGCATTCCGAGGAAGAAGAAGAGAACCGGCGGGTTGAGGAGATTCGAGAGGATGAGTGAAAAGTCCATCGTGTGAGTAGTGGCGCGGGCTCAGGGCACGATCTCGACCTTGCCGTCATCGAGGTCGTAGCGAGCGCCGACCACCTTGAGTTCGCCTGATTTCACGAGCGGCCCAAGCACCGGCGCGGCGATCTTCAGCTTCCCGACAACTTCGTGGACGTTCTCGCGCATGGCGTTTTCAACCGCATCGCCTTCCTTGCCTTTCGCCGCCTGCACCGCGGGCTTGATGGCCTCGACGATGCTGCCGATGTGACCGCCGGGAGCCGGATCGCCATTCACTACGCCCACCGTGGCCTTCACCGCACCGCACTTCTCGTGACCGAGCACGACGATGAGACGCGCGCCGAGATGCTCGACGGCGTATTCGACCGAGCCGAGCGCCGCGTCGTCCACGATGTTCCCCGCCAGCCGGACGACGAACAAATCCCCGAGCCCCTGGTCGAAGAGAATCTCCGGCGAAGTCCGCGAATCCGCGCAGCCAATGACGACGGCGAATGGCTTTTGCCCAACGGCGAGTTCGGCGCGGCGCTGGCCGTCCTGGTGCGGATGCGTGGACCGCCCCGAGACGAAGCGGGCATTCCCGTCGAGAAGCTGCTTCCATGCGTTGGCGTCGGCTGGCTCCGCGCTGGTGAAGGCGGAACCGGCGAGGACGAGGAGTGCGATGATGGCGGATGATTTGATGGTTTGCATGGATGTGTTTTGTGCTATGGTGTTCATGCAATAGAACGCATGAAATGCGATTCATGTAACATGCCACATATATGCCGTCAAAGAAAAAAATCGCCCCCCTCGCATCCAGTGCCTCCTGGACGTTCCTGACGAATCATTCCCACGTGCTGCTCACCCTCGCCGCCGATGACTCGATGCGAGTCCGCGACCTCGCGCAAAAGGTGGGCATCACCGAGCGCGCCGTCCTGAAAATCCTCGCCGAACTCGAAGCCGGCGGTGTGCTCGAGCGCGAGCGCGAAGGCCGCCGCAACCGCTACCGCGTGCTGCACCGCACAAGGCTGCGCCACGAACTGGAAGCGCACCGCACCGTCGGTGATCTCATCGCCGCCGTGCATGGAGATGGTAGGAATACCCGGTGAGGGTGCGTCGCAAGCTGCCCCGCCATCTGCCTCTAGCGATCGGCCCGCTGAGGTGGGGAAATTCGCCCAGGTGCAGCTTGAAGTCGTGCTCCAGTCCGCTTCCACCCATCCCGTGAAATCTCGCCGAAGCCTCGGACCGTCAGCCACCGGATGCCGGTGGCATTCGGCACTCGCATTCACTACACTCCGGGATTCCTGTGCCTATCCACTGAATCGCCGATGTCCTCGGATAGGTCTCCCGTCACGAATGTCCGCGGATGGGTGCGCGTGCTGATCGCGTTTGTCGTCGCGTTCGATGTGGCCGCGTTTTTCCAGAGGGCGGACGGCGCGTATCAGAGCGAATCCGGCATGTGGGCCGCGCTCGACAGCGCGGTGCCTTACGAATCTCACGCCAGCTACCACGATCAGATGCGCCGCGTCCTCGATGTCAACGTGCGCAATTTCTGGCCGACGCACGACAGCACGCTCATCCGCGACGGCGAACCGCAGGGACGGCCGCTGAAAATTTACCGCGTGATCCTGCCGGACAGTGTGGAGCTTCCGTAGCGTCGTACGGCGCCTCGTGGCGCAGATGGACGGAAACCACGAATGGACACGAAGAGACACGAATGGATTCCGGAAGAAGGAGCGACGGGGAGCGGCATCAGCGTCGGGCCATTCGTGTTCGTTCGTGGTTCAAATTGATCCGCTTCCGCACGCCGCAGCCGGCTTGACCGCGCCGCGCTTGCTGTTACCGACGACGCCCCATGTCCGACCCGATCCGCGAATCCGAATTTCTTCCCGTCGAAATCACCCGCGATGCCGTGCTCGCCGATCCGTCAGCGAACCCGTTCAAGCTCGTGGTGGATCCGGTCATGCGCATCAAGCTGCGGCGCGCACTTTTCGACCTCATCGAAAACCACGATGCGGAACTCGCGAACTACGTGAGTGACGGCCTGCTCGCGCTCGACAGCTACAAGGAATACATCGAAATCTTCGCGAAGAGCCTGCGCGAAAGCATGGGCACGAACGAGGGAATCGCGTATCTGCTCCAAGCCTGCGGCTTCCACACGAACTCCGCGGACATCAATCTCAATCCCGAGACGCGCTGGAAAATCCAGCGCTGATCCCGTAACGCGGACAATCCTGTCCGCAGCGTCTCTCATGCACGCGGGCTCAGGTGCTGCGGACAGGACTGTCCGCGCTAAAAGCTTCCCGCTCGCCAACACCGGTATCAGTGGCAAATTCGATGCCCTCTTACCCGCCATGATCCGCTCCCGCACCGCCCCATTCCGCACGCGAACCTGCATCCTCACCGCTGCGGCGCTCGCCGCAGGCACGCTCGCATGGGCGCTGCATCCGAAGAACGCGGGGCCGGAGACATTTGAGATCAAATTCAAGTTGCCGCCGCCGAAACCGCTCACCGCGGAAGAGGAGCTGAAGACGTTCAAAGTCGCGAAGGGTTTCCACGTCGAGCTCGTCGCCGCTGAGCCGATGGTCGAGACGCCAATTGCGCAGAGTTGGGATGAAAAGGGACGCCTCTTCGTCTGCGAAATGCGCGGCTATATGCAGGACGTCGAGGGCAAGGGCGAGGACAAGCCGCTCGGCCGCATTGTCATGCTCGAGGATACGGACGGCGACGGGAAGATGGACAAGCGCACCGTCTTTGCCGACGGCCTCATCCTCCCGCGCGCGATCCTGTGCGTGAATGGCGGCGTGCTCGTCGCGGAGCCACCAGTGATGTGGTTCATGAAGGACACGAAGGGCACGGGCGTCGCCGACTTGAAGGAGCAGGTGGACGGCGCTTACGGCTCGCGCGCCGGACAACCCGAGCACATGGCGAATTCGCCCACGCGCTTCCTCGACAACTGGATCTACAACGCCAACTCCGGCACGCGCTACAAGCTGAAGGACGGCAAATGGATCGTGGAATCCGGTGGCGCATCGCGCGGCCAGTGGGGCATGACGCAGGACGACTACGGGCGCTCTTACTACAATTTCAACTCGGACTTCCTCCGCTCGAGTTTCGTCCCCGAGTCGCTCTACAAGCGCAACCCGAACTTCGCCGCGAGCGCCGGCGCGGGCGTGCAGATCCTGAAGGAGCAGGACTGCTGGCCCTCGCACCCGACGCCCGGCGTGAACCGCGGATACGATGCGAAGTCACTGCGCGCCGACGGCACGCTCGAAAAATGCACCGCGACGTGCGGCGCAGGCATCTACCGCGGCGGACTTTTCCCGAAGGAATTTGTCGGCAACGCATTCATCCCCGAGCCTTCGGCAAACCTCGTGAAGCGCGTGATCGTCGAGGAAAAGGACGCCGTGCTCACCGCGAAAAACGCTTACGGGGACAAGGAGGAATTCCTGACCTCGACCGACGAGCGCTTTCGCCCCGTGAACACGTACACCGGGCCCGACGGCGCGCTCTACATCACGGACATGTATCGCGGCATCATCCAGCACAAGAGCTTCCTCACGCACTACCTCATCGCGAACATCATCGCCCGCAAACTCGAGGAGCCTTTCGACAAGGGCCGCATCTGGCGCATCGTGCCCGACGGCGCGAAGCCGCAGACCGTGAAGCTCCCCGCGGAGAGCGCAAAAATCGTGGACTTCCTCGGCCACGCGAACGGCGTCATCCGCGACACCGCGCAGCGCCTGCTCGTCGAGCGCAAGGACGCCGCCTTCGCGCCCGCGATCGCCAAGGTCGCGACAAGCGGCGCGACGCCGCTCGCAAAAATCCACGCGCTCTGGACGCTCGAAGGCATGGCCGCACTCACGCCCGACGTGATCACCGCGTGCCTGAAGGACAAGGACGCCAAGGTCCGCGCCACCGCGGTGCGCATCGCCGACCGCACGCTCGCAGGCGAACTCGCGAAGCTCACCGGCGATCCGTCCGTGAATGTGCAGATCGCACTCGCGTTCACGCTCAGCGGATTTCCCGAGGGGCAGGACGGCGCCATCACCCTCGCCCGCCGCTCCGGCGCGAATCCGCTCGTGCGCGAGGCCATCGTCTCCGGCCTGCGCGGCCGCGAACTCGAAGTCCTCGATGCGCTGATCAAAAATACCGACAAGCCCGCGCCCGCCGACATGCTCGGCGCGCTCGCACAGGCCGTGATGAACGAGCGCCGTTCCGCACGCGTGAAGACGCTCCTCGCGCTCATCGCCGCACAGCCCGCAAACAGCCCCGCACAGCTCGCGATGCTCGAAGGTGCCGCCGGAAAAAATCCGCCGAAGGGCGCGCCGAAATTCAAGCTCCTCTACCTCGACTCCGAGTCCGCCGAGATCGCCACCCTCGCAAAGACCGCGAACGCAAAATCGAAACCGCTCGTCGCAGCAGTGGATGCCCGCGTCGCGTGGCCAAACAAGCCCGGCGTCCCGCCGCCGCCGGTCATCGTCCCGCTCACCGCCGATCAGCAGAAGCTCTTCGAGACCGGCAAGACCGTTTACAACACGCTCTGCACCGCATGCCACCAGCCCACCGGCACCGGCATGGAAGGCCTCGCGCCCGCACTCGTGGACAGCGACTGGGTGCTCGGCAATGCGGACATTTTGCCGCGCATCGTCATCCACGGCCTGAACGGCCCGATCAAGGTGGAAGGCAAAACGTGGAACCTCGAAATGCCGCCGCTCGGCGCAGCGCTCAATGACGAACAGGTCGCCGGGGTCGTCACCTACATACGTCGCGAATGGGAGCACAACGCCTCGCCGATCACCGTGGACGCCGTCGCAAAAATCCGCGCGCAAAACAAGACGCGCACAAAGGCGTGGACCGAGCCTGAACTGAAGCCGTCCGCCCCGAAAAAAACCACAGGCGACAAGCCGAAGCCGGTGGCGAACTGAAGCACCGCTCCGCCCATCAACGGCCACCCGGAGCATCCCGGAGCAGCGTTCGGCAAAGATGAGTGAGTCACGCGATATCCTATTCCTCTCCCGACCTCGGAAAACGAGGTGCGTGCATCATCAGAGCTGCGTCAGGTGCGGGACGAGGAGAGGGGCGAGTTCCTCGAACTCGAATTGAAACACGAAGGCTCCGTGCCGGCAGTCGTTGGCGAATACGTGGCGCTTCGACTGAAGGAGCCCGTGCCCATTCCCGGCAGGCCGCACACCGTCGGCGTGTGGGTGAAGGGCGACAGCAGTTGGGGGCGCGTCAATTGGGAAGTCGAGGACGCCCGCGGCGAGCGCTGGCGCTCCTCCAAGGACTCCGACGGCGGCGACTGGGGCAACCAGTCGGCCCTTGATTTTGACGGCTGGCGCTTCGTCACTTTCCCGCTGACCCGTGAATCGCCCATGCAGCACGTCGAGCCCGGTGCCGGCCTCGGCCAACGGCAGGGCGACAGCGGCGGCAAGCTCGACTACCCGCTGAAGTTCACGGACCTCTACATCGAGACGCACCGGCAGTCATTGAACCTCACAAAAATGGTTCCGGTGAAAGGCCTCATCCGGCTTCAGGATTTGAGCGTGGTTGAATAGGCGCGGGCGATCCCGTTTCCAAAAACGGCCGCCCTCGAAAAGAATTTTGCTAAGAGACTGTGTAGAAAGTGCCCGCGGGTAGCGTGAAAGACGATGGACAGAGACGCAGAGAAAACAGCCAACACTGCCCTCCTCCGGCCTCTCCGCTCTGCGTCTCCGCGTCTCCGCGTTTTTTTCTTCGATTTTTTATATAGTCTCTAATGGGTGTGCGCTGGCAGGCTCATCCCGCAGTCATCACGCGCATGAATCTCCCCAAGACTTCCCGCCGCAAATTTCTACAAGCCGGTGGCCTCGGCCTCCTCAATCTCGCTGTCCCAGGCCTCGTCCTCGGGAAGGACAAGTTCGACGCATCGGGCAAGGCGGTGGCCTCGAAGAAATGCTGCATTTTCCTGCTCCTGTGCGGCGGCCCGAGCCAGCTCGACACTTGGGATTTGAAGCCCGAAGCCCCGTCCGAGATCCGCGGCCCTTACAAGCCCATCCGCACGAAGGTGCCCGGCATGCAGCTCAGCGAACTCCACCCGATGCTCGCGAAGGTGACCGATCGGTTCTGCCTCATCCGCTCGATGACGCATCCGCGCCCGATCAACAATCACTTCGACGCCATGCACAACCTGCTCAGCGGGCACGTGGTCGAGCAGGTGAAGCAAGGCGTCGCCGACGACCTGCCCTACATCGGATCGGCCGTGGCGAAAAGCCTCTCGAATGAACGCAACCTCATCTCGAATGCGTGGCTCATCAAATGCGTCGGGCAGCCGGTCTTCTGCGCGCCGAATATCGGCTCCGGCGGTTACCTCGGATCAGCCTACGCGCCGGTGTTCATTGGTTCCGCCGACAACCACCCGGCGATGCCGAAATTCAAGCTGCCGGAGATCTACGACACGGCCGATCCCGCCCGTCTGAACGAACGGCGCAAGCTGCTCGACTCCCTCGAAACCGACCGCCTCGGAGGAGACGCGGGCGGCAAGGACTGGGGCGATTTGCGCGAGAAAGCCTACGACGCGATGACCCGCCCGGAAGGGCGGCAGGCCTTCGACTTGACCCAGGAGCCGGTGGCCGTCCGCGAGCGCTACGGCATGCATCCGATCGGCCAGAACCTGCTCCTCGCCCGGCGCATGGTGGAGGCAGGCGTCCGCTTTGTGACCGTGAATGGATGGGTCGGCCCCTCGCCGGGCGAAAAGGAAGGCGGGCCGCCCAGCTCCAGTTGGGACATGCACGGCGGAAATATGGGCATGGGCAACGCCTTCGGCACCGGTTCCTACGGCATGAATTTCTGCCTGCCGCGGCTGGACCAGGCGCTCTCCGCCCTCCTCACCGATCTCAAGGATCGCGGCATGTTGGACGACACCCTCGTCGTCGCCGTCGGCGAGTTCGGGCGCACGCCTGTCATCCTCACGAGCGGGCCTCCCGGCCGCCAGCACTGGCCCGCGTGCTTCTCCGCGATCGTGGCCGGCTGCGGCATCCGCGGAGGCGCCGTCTATGGCGAATCGGACAAAACCGCATCCGCCCCGAAGAGCAATCCCGTGACCCCGCAGGATCTCCACGCCACCGTCCTCCACGCCCTCGGCGTGCCGCTGAACGACATGAACAGAAACACCGGCATCATCCGCCCGCCATTCTCCACGGGCAAGCCGGTCATGGGGCTGTTCGGGTAGGCCGTCCGTCCCTCGTTCTCACTGATTCGCGGCTCCCCGAGATCATCCGCGAGGCCCGCGCCGCGATCCGCACACGGCAGGTACCGTGATCGCCGTGCTGAATACCGCAACTCTGTCCCTTGTTCTCGTCCCTTGTTCCACTCGGTCAGGTGTCCAACATTGACCCTGCTGCTTACTGATTACTTGGCGCTGATTGCCAGTGGCCTGCCACCCCATCCTGGGACCTCGATTTTCGTCATTCTCCCACTGCACTAAATTTTCGCGTTCTTCGTGACAGCCTCCCACTTGGGGCGAGTTTTATCCGTAACGGGTAATGTGGCACTTACTTGAGGAAGCAGAGGAGGACTATGCAAATCAAAGCTGCCCGACGGTCTATCGAACTTTCCTGCGGGCGGGTTAAGCATAACAAAAACCTTGTTGTTTGTCTCAGTTATTCCCACGTCAATCACAGCGAATCTCGATAGCGCGACGGGGACAACGATCATTTTTTCTGGCGGCCGGTCGGCAAATCTGCGATTCAAACGAGGATGAACATTATCGTCGGCCCCATTCATTCTGTCTCAGCCCGTCGCGGTCCCTATGGCACGTTGCCTTCCGACGCTGACCAGTGTTCCGGTCGCTCGCGTTCCGATGGGCAAAGATACGATTTTTTGACAGTTATTCAGAAGTTTTGGGGCGGCGCATCGCAACTGATCTCTGGCTCAATTTATGAGACCCGGCAGAGGTCCCTTCGCATTGCGGCGGTGTTCGCCGTTGCCAGTGCCCTATTCCTAGGAACGGCCGTTGCTCCGGCGGCCGAGCATCTGGTCTGGTTTGGCACTTACACGGGGGAGGGCACGAAATCGGATGGCATCTATGTATCGCGGTTCAATGACGAGACCGGGGAGCTGTCCGAGGCGAAGTTGGCCGGAAAAGCGACCACGCCGTCGTTCATTGCGCTCCATCCCACGCTCCCCGTGCTTTACGCCGCTGCCGAGTTTGTCGGCAAGATCGAGGCGTTTGCAATCGACGAGTCAACGGGAATGCTCGCTCCGAAAAACCGGCAGCAGGTCTGGGCGTGCCAGTTGTCAGTGGACCCCGCCGGCAAGGTGTTGCTCGCCGCCGGGGGTGGCGTGACCTGCCTCGGCATCGCAGAGGACGGGAGTCTCAAGCCCGCCGTGAAGGGCAGCCCGGGCGGCGCGCTCGAACACCCGAAGGGCGGCAATCGTCAGAAGTCCATGCCCCATTCGATCTATCCGGCGGCCGCCGGTAAGTTTGCGATCGCCTGCGACTTGAATTTCAACACGGTATTCGTGCATGCGCTCGACACGGAGAAGGCCACGCTCGGATTGCACGGTTCGACCGTTCTCAAGGCCGGCGCAGGTCCGCGGCACTTCGCGATGCACCCCAGCGGAAAGTTCGGCTATTCGGTCAACCAGAAAGACTCGACTGTGACGGGGTTTTCTTTCGACGCCCAGGCGGGCGCGCTCACGGAGATCCAGACCATCTCCACGCTGCCCGAAGACTTCAAGGATCGGAGCAAGAGCGCCACGGCTGAGATAGCCATCCATCCGTCCGGCAAATTCGCCTATGCGTCGAACCGCGGGCACGATTCGATTGCGATGTACCAGTTGGACGAGGCAACGGGCAAACTTGCCTTCCTCGGCGCCGAGCCGATCCGGGGCAGGGAACCGCGCAACTTCGCGATTGCCCCGGGCGGTAAATTCCTGCTCGCGGCCGGCCAATATTCGGCCGGCGTCGCGGTCTTCGCCATCGATCAAGCGACCGGAAAGCTCAGATACACGGACCGCACAGTCGCAGTTCCCTCGCCAACCTGTATCCGCTTCCGGCCTGCTCGATAATCGACGGAGAGACAGCAGGAAATCGCTTTCGATTCCGCCGCATCGTGGACGGTCAGAACTCGGACAGGCGCCGGGGAGTGATACCAAAACCAGTTGAAAACGGGACGATATAAGCAAGAGTAAGCGATGCCCAAACGATTTCGACTTGGAAGACCTGAACTGGCGGAGGAACTGGAGGTGCTGAGCCGGACGCGGCACAAG
>Ga0194061_1000543_pt1 | contig 23019 bp, 20 predicted proteins | sample SepL2221m_MetaG_FD_163423 | JGI IMG/M metagenome (GOLD analysis project Ga0194061, IMG submission 163423) | Anoxic zone freshwater microbial communities from boreal shield lake in IISD Experimental Lakes Area, Ontario, Canada - Sep2016-L224-21m | ecosystem: Environmental > Aquatic > Freshwater >... | reverse complement strand
CCTTTATGTATGCAAATTTATGGCTCCGCAACCGATCGGCTATGTGGAGCCGCACGCTGGGCGGTGGGCCATGGCGCGGTGATCGTGGATATCAATATGGGCTGCCCAGTGGATAAGGTCACCAAACGTGATGGCGGCAGCAAGCTGCTGTGCAATGTTGATAATGCCGTCCAAATTGCCAGCAGGGTGGTGAAAGCGATTCCGGATACGCCGGTCACCGTCAAGATGCGGCTGGGTTGGGATGATCAGTCGCTGGTAGCCCCCCAGTTGGCCCACGCGTTAGAGGAAGAAGGCGTGAAACTTGTTACCGTCCATGGCCGGACAACCGAGATGCGATTTGGGGGTAAAGTACGCCATGCGGGTATCGCGGAAGTAGTCCAGGCTGTCAAACATATTCCAGTCATTGGCAATGGCGATATTACCACGCCGCAAGAAGCCGACGAGATGATCAAGCGCACCGGCTGTCATGGGGTCATGATTGGCCGGGGTGCCATCAGCCGGCCGTGGTTGCTGCGCGATGTCGCATCGTATCTGCACGATGGTACGATTCCCCCCGAGCCTACTCTGGAAGACAAATGTAATATGATGCGGCAACATTATCAGAATATCCTGCGCTTCCGGGAAAGCGAGCGCGTGGCAATCGCCGTGTTTCATTCGCGGATCAGTTGGTACGCTAAGGCGCTGGGCCCATGCCGGATGTTGAAGGATGATATGCGCGTGATCCGTAATCACGCCGATTTTGAGGCCGCGCTAACACGGTTTTTAGATTGGCGTTCCGGCATAGACCGTGAGGACCCCAACCCCCAATCCACTCAAGAGGAGGACCCCTGTCATGTCTGATCCATTATGGGGCATATTTTCCCAATCCGGCATTAAACCCCAACGGACTACCTTTACCCCGGAAGATACGGTGGGCCGGACTTCGCAGGCCAATGTGGATCGCTTGGAAGCACGGGTGGAGAAACTCACGCTTATCTGCCATGCCATGTGGGCTATTCTGAAAGATAAAACCCAACTTAGCGAGGAAGACTTACTCGCCAAGGTCATGGAATTGGACTTGGCTGATGGGGTGGCCGATGGCCGGCATAACACCGTACCCAAAGATTGCCCGGCCTGTAAACGTCCCATGTCCAGCCAGCACAAACGCTGTCTGTATTGTGGGCATGTGCCAACCCCGCAATCGGCGTTTGAGACCCTCTAAAGGATACTAGCCGGGCAACTTGTACTCGAGCAGCTTGGCGTCCTCTCCAGCTTGCACCGGTACGGCAACATATAAAGCGCGACGCTCGGGCACGAACAAACCGGTGCGCGCATGTGGTGGTAGCGGTAAAGACGTGAGTTTGAGGAATTGACCTGAGTCGCTAACCGTGAATACATCCAGCGCACCGGGTTGATCAGATGGGATGGCCTCCCCGGCACGATCACCAATCCGACGCCCCCCACCAATGACCATCAGCAGGCGGGATTGGGCATCATAAAACACATCATCGGAATCAGCCACGCACGGGGCACTTCCTAACACCGCACCGGTAGCGCTATCAAGAGCGAGGATTTGCGCCGGCTTACGACCCACGACATAGATTCGGCCCCGGGCAGAATCTAAGGTCATCGGAAAGTTTCGCGCGGTTCCGGGTACTTCCCAGGTGGCCAAGAGCGCATTTGTCGCCAGATCCGCCTGCACGACTTTTCCCACATTATCGGAAAACTTATCACCCGGCAAATTAATGTAGCACTGTGCTTGAATGGGACTACATTGAAACGATTCCGGATGAGCCGGAAGTGATACTTCGCCCAGCTTGGTGAGGGTGAGCGCATCGAGTATTACTAACGCACCGTGGGTCTTTGAGCCCCCGCCCACAAGGATGTGACCCGTACGCGAATCAAAACGGACATTGTCCGCGTCCTCGATGACGGCGGCGGTGTCTTTCAGATGTAAGGTCTCCGTGTCATACACGCGTAGCGTCCCATCCTCGCCACTGGTCACGTACACACGGTTAGTACCAGGCGCTACGGCAACGCCTTGGGCTTCGGGAATGCCGTCGAGAGTCTTGAGCAATGTCCCCTGCTTCAGATCAACGACCGCCAGAGCCCCCTTCGAGAACGCGGCTACAAACAATCTTTCCGTAGTTGCGTCATAGGCTAAATGGTCCAGCCGCCCGGCAATACCATTGCGTTCCACCAGGCCACCGACACCCGGTAACGGGATCGTGCGCGACCATCGGGGCAAATTGGTGCCTGTTATGTCTGTTGTGGTGGAAGTCTCACGCGCACAGCCAGTCAGTACGGTAAGCAGGGCAAAGCCGCCAATTACGGCCGTTCGTAATACATGCATCGTATCCATGGCAGGTCTCCATCCTTTGGCATAATTATTAGTGTTCCGACTCTATATCTAACGAATCAAAACAAATCCATAATTAGCAACGTGCGGCAACTATATGATGGTCCTTGAGGTCCGCAGGAATGAATTCCACCGGCTGACCGTCCAGACATAGCCCGTTTTTATAATCCGCGAGAATCTCAAAATCAAGCGTGGCGTGGCGCCATTGCACATTGGTCAGGGTTAGCTGCTTGACACCCGGCGGGAGTTTCGGCCGTACCAACAGGCGATCGGCCATAGGGGTAAGGCCCGCACAGACATGGAGCATAATCCGCATCATGCCGGTAGCGCCCCAGGTGGTGCGGGGCTGGGATACCCAGCGTAACAATGGTCCGCCGGGCAGGACTTCGTGCCGTTCGCGCAAGCACCAGCGGTGCCAGTCTTCCGGCTGGCCGGGTTCGATCTCCTGAACACCCCCCTCGGGCAGGCCGTCATCAGGATGATAACATTCCGCATAATTGCCATCGCGCAAAGCTTTGGCCATCAAAGTATCCAATTCAGCCCAAGTCTCCGGCCAACAGCCCGCCCGCGCGCAAGCTTCCGTCCAAAAGGCTTGAACCTGTGGCCAGACCAGCCCGGCATGCCGGCCATAGCGCTTACGGTTGCCATCCACCAGTCCCTCGTAGCGCGGATAGCCCGGCCAGACACACGGTAAACCGGCTGCGGAACGATATACCCGCGAGATCATCGTGGCAGGATCGTTTACCAGACCAAAGAGCAAGGCAAAGGCGTGGCCCATACCCTCCTGACGGTCATCGGTACCCCAGGGATCATCGTAATACCGGAACCGCCCCAGAGCTTCGCACCAGAAGACCCGTTGGATCGCCTGGCGCAGTTGCTGGGCCTGTGCGGCAAAGCTGGGATCGGCGGTCAATCCCAAAGCCTGATCCATGGCCGTGACAATTTCGAATGCCCGCATATACAAACAGTTGGTGGAGAGGGTCCGCATCGGTAAACCAAAGCCCTGTGCGGCACGTTCCTTGGGATGTTGCGCTACCCAGTCCAAAATGCACGACTTCCCCCCTACTTCGGCGTAACGATCGCCATAGGCACTAACCCCATCGCCATAGCACGCCGGGCCCCGAAACAGCCCGTCGGCGGATTGCTCCTCGCGCTGCATACGCGCAAGCCAGGCCACACTGGCCGACCGGGCGGTGGCGAGGAATTCCCGATCGCCCGTCCACAGGTAATATTGCCAAGCGCCGATCACCCAGACCACAGCATCCCAATATTGGCCACGCGGTTCGGGCTGGCCATTACGGGGTGCAAGTTCGCCCAGCAACGTACTGCGGGCCACCGCTGGCCAGAATGCGGGCAATCCATTCCAAGTATTGATGGCTGCATCGCGCGTCCACGCCTCATAGGTGAGGCCAGCCATAAGTGCGGGCTGACCCTCGGCCAATCCCACATGATTGGGGACCACATTGCCCAGCACATCGCCTACGGCGATCCGGAAGGCACGATTTAAATCCAAACTGTCACTATTGAGAAACGGCATCAACATAAAAGCGCTCCAAAAGTTTTCACTATGGCGGTGATTATGCGGTGATTATATAGGTATGCCGGTATTTTGATACCGTCGGGCCGGAAATCACTTCATTCCCCTATCCTTTAAGTAAAGGTACCCATGCTGTAACTTCGAACTACAGCACTTGCGCGGCATAGGTCCTAAAGTTCGCGTCCGCTTTGACCAGGATCGCGCCAAGCCTCACCAAGACCGCCGCAGGTTTGGCCAAGACCGTGCCGACCCCGGCGAAGATCATGACCGTTTTATCTAAGATCGTTCCCGTCCTGCGCGGGTCCGCCGCCGACCTGACCAAGCTCGCCCTCGACGTGACCAAGAGCGCGGCAAGCTTCGTCAAGATGCTCGCAATCCAAGCTACCGCCAGCCCCGGCATAATTAATCCAAACGCTGGATTTACAATTACTAACAATGTTTTTCATACCTGTACCGCTGCCGTGGCCCTGGTCGGCCCTGTCTTTCGCATTTCGCACTTCCCCCCCCACCTCCGCCGCACATCGGGTATAATCCGCCCATTCGCTCCATTACTCCGCTCTTGCATCAAGGAGCCGCGCATGGCTAAGACGAAAGGTGACCAAGAGCAGCGGTACGGTTGCTGGCCTCACGAGCGGCCAACGCGCCTGGTTCCGCGTCGCCGCCATCGGCGCAGCGGGTCAAGGTCTGTGGAGCGACCCGGCGACGAAGATTGTGCCCTAGGGGAGGCGCGCAGCGCGGCCGGGGGAATCGCATCGGCCTGCGCTGCAGCAAAAACCCCTATATCAGACCGATTTTTCCGCGCCCAGATCTCACGCGCGCGCGTGGTTGATCTGGCGTTAACACGTATCTGGAGCCCGTCCATGAAACCGTACTATCTCGCCGCTCTCCTGTTGCTTCTCTCGACGGCATTCGCGCTGGCCAGCGGCCTCAGCCCCGGGCGACTGGAGGATGCCGCGGCACACTCCGATCAGGCGGTGCTGACCAAGGTTACCGCGATCAAGGAAACCCCGATTTTCATGAAGCTCAAGGATGGCACGCAGGGACCTTTGCTTACCACCCGGCGCGATTACACGCTGGAGGTCAGCCGCGTCCTGGCCGGTCCCGAGCGCAAGCCGGGCGTTGTGACGTACCAGATGCCGCAGTTCGTGCGTTACGACGAGAATGGCAAGGTGGTCATGACCATGTGGCTCGCAATCCCCGGCACCGGCAAGGAAAGCCATCTGGAGCAAGGGCAGGAGTATGTCCTGTGCCTGCGCCAGGGCGGGGAAGGTCAACCACCCAGCATCGTCCGAGCCGAGCCGGCCAACCGTGCCGCGGTCGTCACGACGGCCATGCATCAGGCCCAATGCTGGGCGGCATTGAAGGCCGCGTTCACGGCCGAAGAGTTCAAGTCTGTGCGCTTGGTGGCGTTTGACGCCGCCAGCGATACGCTGGTGGTGATGATTCCTTCCCCGCCGCGTCCGGAACTGGGCCGGAACGACTCGCCGCGCGCCCGGCTTTATGCCGTCACCCCGGCCGGCGCGATTACGTGTGCCCGCGAGTTTGATACCTACTCGAACTACAACCATCTGTATTTCGATGGCAAGACGGTGATCCTTCGTGCCAGCAACGAGTACACAATGGTTTTCCCGCACGAGGAATTCGCCGCGCGGGTGGCGAGTACGGTTCCAGCGACCGGCCCTGCGGGCAAGTAGCCAAGGGGCGGAAAAGGTCCCAGAGATCGTTGCTCGGCTTCAACCCCTGTCTCCTCCCGCACCCCCAGACTATACAGATGCTGCAATGCCGTAGGCAGTTCGGCCACCGTCTCGGGACGCACCACCAGCACTACCGGGAACTCTTAGCCTGCGGCAATCAGGCGGTTGATGGTGGCCACTGCCGCCGGGTACGAGGGGGCGCCGTCCGCCCCCGGACGAAAGCGGTCATGGAGTGCAGGTGGGCCATCGCAACTGACCGCAATCCGCAAGTCCGGATGGGTCAACAGGTGCAGTGCATCTGGGGTGGTAACCGATCCGCTGGTGGTCAGATGAAATCGTACCTGACGTGCCCCGGCTTCCGCTTGTGTAAATGCCACCGCCGCGGCGATATCAGACGCACGCAACATGGGCTCACCACCAAAAAACCCCAATTCCAACGTACCCTCCGGCGTCAGCGAAGCCAACGCCCGGCGAATCGCCGTCTGGATGACCTCCGTGGGCATGTGCCGCGCGGACTTCGCCCCGGCGTAGCAATAAAGGCAGCGCAAGGCACAGGCATGCGTCAGCATCAGGGTAAGTATGAAACGCGTAAAAAGCATCATGGCTTCCAAATTCAGAATTGCCAAACATCATACACCGCAAACAACGTTGGCATACCATGAGGCAGGTAGATACAAACCACTCAGACTTTCGCGACTATCCGGTCATTGTGGCTAGGGGGTTGGGAAATCACAAGAAAACGAATGTCTGCATCCGAGTCGTTGCGGGCCTGATGGACGGTACCGGGCGCAATTTCAACACCTGTACCAGCCATGATATTCATCGTCTGCCCATCTACTACCATTGTCAATATTCCGGACAACACGTAGAAGAACTGACAAGACAGCAGATGGTGGTGCGGCACCTCGAACGTACCGGACGGCATTCGTTCCTCGATTACACTAAGCTGTTTATTACTCACGAGATGCCAACCGTCGCAGCCCTGTCCCCAGAGGTAGTGAGTTGGTTTTTTCATTACCAGCCTTCGATTCCTACTCATACATAATCCAAGTAGGCGTCAGAATCTCGAAACGGCGCTTTTTCTATCTTAAGCGCAATGACCTAAGTCTTTGCTGCGAAGCGCGAAGTCCCTTACCGCGCTCACCCTGGCGCTTCCTGTCTCGTCGAATCGGGGCGACAGGATTTGAACCTGCGACCTCTTGGTCCCGAACCAAGCGCTCTAGCCAAGCTGAGCTACGCCCCGTAATTTATCCAACAAGGCTCTCGCCTCGGTGGTTATGTGCGGTTAATATACCTTTATTGCGGTAATGAAGCAAATCCCGTTAACTCAGGAGCCAAATATGACGATTACTCCACTGGCCATTCCCGATGTTTTACTGCTTACCCCCAAAGTTTTCGGCGATGCGCGGGGGTTTTTCATGGAATCCTACAATCAGAAGGCTTGGGAAGCCCAGGTGGGAACGCCGCCGGTATTTGTGCAGGATAATCATTCCCGCTCCAGCCGGGGGGTGTTACGCGGGCTGCATTATCAGGTCCAGCAACCCCAAGGCAAGCTGGTTCGGGTGGTTCAGGGCGAGGTGTTCGATGTCGCGGTGGACCTGCGCCGGCATTCGGCGACGTTTGGCAAATATGTGGGCATGCGGCTTAATGCGGATAACAAGCAATCCCTCTATATCCCCCCCGGCTTTGCCCATGGGTTCCTAGTCTTGTCGGAAAGTGTGGACTTTTTATACAAGACCACCGATTACTGGGCCCCGACTCACGAACGCTGCATCCGCTGGGATGATGCCACGCTGGCGATCCAATGGCCACTGGAGGGCATCACCCCCCTGCTCTCGGCCAAGGATCAACAAGGCTTGGCTTTGGCGGCGGCGCCCACTTACGATTGAACTGCGGCGCGGATCTGTTGCCGCAAGGCGGTCAGACTCGCCAAACTATGCAGACCAATGTAATAATCGCGACTGTGCGTCACCGTACGCGCCAGCATTTGGGCTTGGGCAATCTGTTCGCGTTGTGCCAGCCGGGCTAGCGCGGCCGCGTCTTGGGCGCGCAATTCAGCTTTGATCTGCAATAATTCGCGATACCAGGTCAGTCGTTGCGGTTTTTCTACGTGCCATTGGGTGGTTTTGGAGTGATCAATTTGGGCCACCAAGGTTTTGATCTGCGCTTGCCGTACCACGACCGTGGCCTCTGTCGCGGATGGTTGGGGATTATGCCATTGGTGATGGTAAGCATGGCGTAAGGTGGACGGTGCCGTTGGTGCCGGGGCGTCGTGGGCGATGGGTAATAACCAGCAGGCCGAGGCGCAGGCGTAAGCGGGAATGGTGTCGGTGAGCGCCAGGAAAAAGGCATCCGTGATTTGATCGTAAAGCGCCCCACCCAAGCCATGTATAAACACGTCCGAAAGAAAACCACGCACAAACATGGTCAAGGTCAGCGCCCGGGGCCGCAGGACATAACCATGCTGCTGGAGTTGGGTCGCAAGTTGTTCTGCCAGTATGGCCGGGGGCAAATCGGCGCTGACCACAATGGGGGTATCTAGCAAATTGATTTGCCCGGACTGGTTCTGCACATGCAGTCGCAGCCGGGGTTGCCCAGGCTGATAAATCCAAAAAGGCAATTCGATCTCTGATGAAGAGCATGCCAAATCAGGCAAGGGATGACTGGGGCTGTGGATATGATTTGCCGCGCGGTACTGGGCCAGACAGCGGTTATACAGGGGCACCCACGTCGTTGCCTGCCGCATCCAGGCGGTGACAAAGGTTAGAAACGCACGGCCCGAGCACAAGGTCGATGTGGGCAAGCGGTAAATGGGTATATCGAGTTGTTGTTCCAAGCGGGCGCGGGCTGCAGTCAGCCAAGGGACGTACGGGCCGGGGGTATTTTTCTGGAACTCACTGGCTAGCAACTGATAGGTATCCTGCGCGGCGAGGGGCTGCTGTTGCCAATGTTGTAACCATGCGGCCAAAGCCGCGCCAGCAGGCGCTGGGAGGCTGTCTGCGGTCAGCGCGCTGGCCGGGGCGAAGATTACCTCATCCCGGTGCCAGTGCTCAGCCTGAGGCACAGGCGCGAGAAATCCCATTTCGCGAACAATATCGTGGTCCACGAGCAAATCAATCGCCACGCCACCGCTCTTACGGGCCAGTTCGCTAGCCAGAATAACTTTGGCCCAAACCCCGGCATGATAGAACTCAACCTGATGGCCAGTGAGAATCCAAGGGACTTGCGGATCAGGCCCAGATTGGCCGGCGGTCTGCAGGGCAGCGGCAACTTCCTTACGGGCCAGTGTGGCAATATTTTCGGGAATACCCGGCCAGCGTATGACCACACGGTTTTGTGGGGTTATGCCGTTAAGGTGGTGGCATAGCGTCGTGGAATCGGGCGAAATGAGTAGTTGGCCATGTTGTCGGGGCGTAAGAAGATCGGCGGGGTGCGGGATGACATACGATGGGGTCATAACGTAAGCCTGGAACGGATCATTCACAACAACAGGGAGAACAGCATTCTTTTTTGACAACCGTTTTCTGCGCTTCCAACCGAACCTGACTCAACTGCCGGCCGATGACTTCCAGATAATGGCCCAACCGCACCGAGGGGTCATCTAACAACCCGCCAAAGTGTCGGGATGGGTCATTGTAAATCAACTTGATCGGCAGTTCGGAAATACGCAATTTGTGATATGCCGCCTGCACCCAGAATTGCATGGGGAAGGCATAGCCGGGGATGTCGAGGTGGATTTTACGCAAGGCCGCGACCCGGTGATTCTTAAATCCACAGAAGGCGTCAGTAATCCCCAAATCCAAAGCGGAATTGAGCAGTTCTGTAATCATCAGATTGATACTACGCCGGTCCGCCGGGGGCTGGTCGGGCGAGGATGATTCCGGCAAATATCGGGAACCGCTGATGATATCACTGTCATCGGCACAGGCCGCCTGAAAAAAACGCGGGATACTGGCGGGTTCGTGCTGCTGGTCGCAATCCATGGTCAGCACCCAGTCATAGTGCTGGCACCGGGCAAATTTGAAGGCATCAATCAGCGATTGTCCATAGCCCCGGTTTTCCGCATGGGTAATCACCTGCAACGTGGGATATTTGGTTAATAACGCAGGGGTGGCATCGGTGGAGCCGTCATCAATGGCCAATACGTCATGTCCATAGGACAGGATACGCGGCAGAACATCATCCAGATGCCTGGCCTCATTGAAGATCGGGACCGCAACCAACATCCGCATAACCAACCTCCGAACCGTTATGGGCAGACCCAAGAATCAGGTATAGCCCGCCTCTAGCCAATTTCTGGCCGCTACGGTAGGTTATGCCGGGCGGGAGGTTTGGCTGGCCGCGATGGCATTCTTCTTGGCGGAATCATCCTCATTAAGAACATCGTCCACCAGACCGTAAGCCTTCGCTTCCTGAGCCGAGAAATACTTGTCACGTTCCTGATCTTCGGCCACGCGTTCGCGGGTCTGGCCGGTGAGTTTCGCCATCAGGTCAATCAGCGATTCTTTGGTCTTGAGGATTTCCTCGGCTTGGATGGCAATATCCGCCGCCTGACCGTAAATCCCGCCAAAGGGCTGGTGAATCATCACCTTGGCATGAGGCAGGGCATAACGCTTACCCTTGGTGCCGGCAGCCAGAATTACCGCCCCACCGCTCATGGCCTGACCCACGCAGAACGTGGAGACATCGCAGGTCAGAAAGCGCATGGTGTCGTACATGGCCAGCGTATCATCCACCGACCCACCCGGGGAGTTGATGTACAGATTGATATCCTGATCTTTGCGGACGCTTTGCAGATAAAGCAACCGCATGATGACATGGGTACTGGATGCATGATTGATTTCACCAACTAAAAATACCACGCGGTTTTCCAGCAGCATTTCATCCACGGTCATCTGCCGCCAACGGGCATAATCCGCCATATTCCGGGGCTGGATCAGGTCCTGAGGAATATTGCCCGGCAACAGGTTCGGAGCGTAGGCCGCCATCGGGGTTTGCACCGGAATCGGAGAAATCACACGTCCAAATGAATCAGTCAAAGCCATAGGAACCTCGTTTGGTTACAGTTTAATGTTACGCGACCATCCTGCAATCATAGACACCAAAGCCCCCCGACGCTACTGGCCTTCTTGGGCCAGTGCCGTCACGATGTTTTTCAAGCATCCCTGAAGGGGCAAAACCGGGTTTTCCGGGTGTAATTCATATTCGATGACCGCCGTGCCGGAAAAATTACTCGTCCGGAGGGCTTTGGCCAATTCCGCCAGATTCAGGTTACCCGTGCCCACGATCACGTCTTCAGAAGCCCGATTACGGTGAAAGATGAAGTCCTTGAAATGCAGTGCAAACAAACGCGACCCCAGTTCCTGAACCGCTTTCACCGGATCACCTTTGGCATCCATCATCCACGCGGTATCCAGAGTTACACCAATGCGGGGACTGGTGATGCTCAAAACATATTTGAGCATTTGCATACTGCCCAGCCAATGGTAGCCGCCGTGATTATGAATCCCCAGTCGGATATCGTATTCCTCGGCCAGCCGGTCGGCGAGTTTGAAATTGGCTGGCAAATCCTGAGGCAGAAAATCAACGGAAATGGTCCGGCAGCGGGCTAGTTTGGCAAACTCAAAAATCGGCCGGATCGCGGCTTCATCCGCGCTCAGACGTTCCACGCCGATGCTATCAATGGTAATGCCGGCCTGTTGATAGAAGGCCGCAACCTGGGCAGATTGGACCGGATCACGAAAATTACAGTGGACGCCACACAGTTCCAGATTTTTACTGCCGACCTGGGCCAGCAGGTCTACCACCTGGGCATTGTCTTTGAAGTTACGGAAACACCAGCTCTGGACACCGACGCGTTGGGAAAGCGGTAACATGTATGACTCACCTTAAAAAAAAGATACAGGAACGACAACCTCAAGGTTGCAACAAGATTTTTTCCGGGGCATTTTCCGCCAGCACCCTGGGGGCGGTGGTTATTGTACTCCATGGTGCCCCCTGAGGGCATAACCAGCGGACGGCATTGGTAATTACCCGCTGGACTTCGGGTTGGTGATAAGTGGGGTAGGTCTCATGGCCGGGGCGGAAATAGAATACCTTGCCACTGCCGCGGGTATAGGTGACCCCGCTGCGGAATACCTCGCCACCGGTAAACCAGGAGATGAACACCACCTCGTCGGGATTGGGAATAGCGAAGGGTTCGCCGTACATCTCTTCGTGGGGTATCTCGAAATATTTGCCCAAACCTTGGGCAATGGGGTGACCGGGATTGCATACCCAAACGCGTTCCTTTTCGCCTACTTCCCGCCAGCAGAGCGAACAGGGCGTCCCCAGCAGACGTTTGAAAATCTTGGAATAATGCCCACTATGCAGGACCAATAAGCCCATGCCTTCCCAGACTCGTTGCTGCACACGGGCAACAATGGCATCATCCACTTTGTCATGGGCACCATGTCCCCACCAGGTCAAAACATCGGTCTGGGCCAGAACTTCAGTGGTCAAGCTGTGTTCAGGCTGGTCCAGAGTGGCGGTTTTGGCCTGAATATTGGGCTGCTGATTGAGAAAATCTGCGATGCAGGTATGCATTCCGGTGGGATAAACCGCGGCCACGGCGGGATTATTGCGTTCGTGGAGATTTTCCCCCCAGACCGTTACCCGTACAGGATTTACTGTCATAGCAGACTCCGTCAAAAGACACAATTATCGGGATTGTACCCAAGGATACCCCCTCCGGCAAAGTATTCGCTAGCCGAATACGCCCTATCTTGATTACACTACCGTATATCAATCGGTTGTTACGACCTGAATCGGAGTCATGATTGCGTTTTTCACTGCCATTCTCGCGAGCCCAAGGGATCTATTTTGGTCCCACCGCCGCTGTTCAAAGTCTACCTAAAGCTCTGCCCCAATTGAGTTTTGCCCCCCAGCGGGAAATTCCGACGCAATCCGAAGAATTGCTGGAACTGACCAAGGAGGCGGGACTCGAGCAGCGTACCACCCTCTGGCTGCCCCCTTTGAGCGAGCAAATCGCAGGATTGCGGGAACGCAAGCATTGCAAACTCATTATCAACCTGCTCCCCCCCCAGCCAGAATCGTTTTTAGCCCGCTACATCACGGCCCAGCGCAGTCTGGAGTTGCTTGTGGGCATTGATTGTCTGGTGGCGGGCTTGCGTCCTGCCCAGACCTGGATGGTACTGGACCGGCATGATCACGAATTAAAACGCCGTTGGCAAGACTTATTGCTGCCGCGCCGGGTGACCCTCAAGCGAGTCCTGAATGTTTATCCGCACGCGCATCCCACCCCCCTGCTGTGGAATATGCTGCGCAAACGTTTGCCGGTAGGCCATAATCCCGCAACCGTTAATGTGTGCATGGTAGACCCGTGGAGTCTGGTATGTCTGGGCCAACTGCGCCTTTATGGCCGTCCCGGGACCGCCCGGCCGGTGCAATTTTTCAGCGATCATCAGGAACCGGTCTGCCTGGAAGTTACCCTGGGGCATAAGATTACCGATATTTGTGATTTACTCGGCTGGTCCTGGCAAGGGCAAGAAATGATCACCAATGGTCTGATGGCCGGTACACTCCAGCATGCCCAACATGCTCGGGTACACACGGATACGGAAATGGTGGCACTGCGGCAGGAGGCCAAGCCGGAGCGACCGGTTGCCTGCATCCAATGCGGCTGGTGCGTGGATCATTGTCCCACGGCCCTGAACCCCGCGCATTTGTATGAAAATATTCTGGTGCAACGCAAGCCTGCGGTGCTAACCACCGCCCAACATTGTATTGCCTGCGGCTTGTGCAGCTATGTTTGCCCCAGCCGCTTACCCTTGGCGGAATATATCCGGCGTGAACAAGCCCACCTGGCGCGAGGGGAATCCACATGAGTCTTTTTCCGGCCCATGAAACCCAGCCCACTTTGAGTGCGCGACGCAGCGCCCCATTTATTCGCTGGCCCGTGGCCACGTACGAATTTTATATTTCCTTATGTGTGGCACTGACCCCGCTGGTAGTCTGGGCGATGTTGCTGTTGGGTTGGCGTTGGTGCCTCTGGTTGACGGCCTGCCAGACCGGCTCGGTGGGCAGTTACCTGATCCTGCGCCGCTTCACCCAGCGTGGGCGTCGGTTGTCATTTATCCATGTCTTTTCCGGGGCCATTCTGCTCGCGCTGCTGACCCCGGTGGGCCTGCCGTTTATCCTGGGTTTGCTGCTGGGTATTGCGCATATGCAGTGCATTTTCTTTTGGGGTGGTACCGGACGCGAACGGATCACGTCCAGCCTGCTCTTGGCGGTGCTGTGTTGTGCGGCCACCAATCTGGGGACGGTTGGAAATATCAAGGCACAACCGCAGGGCGTGCTGGCCAACAATCGTTTATTCATGGGTGATAATCAGGATTTGTCGCGGAACACCTACACCCGTTGGGTTAGTTCCAACCGTATCGAAGGGCATGATACCGTACAAATGCGCCCACTTCAGGAAGTCGTGGGGAATACGTATCATAATATCGGCGGCGCCATTGCCACGGCGAATCTCCGCCAGCAATTGGAAGTCGCGCTGGTCTGGCAGTTACCTTCACCGCATCTGGCCATATTGGGCGCCTGGCCCAGTTGGCCGGGCGCGATGTCCGTATTGGGTTTGTTACTCGCGGGAATATTTCTGTGTTACCGGGCTATTCTGCGGATCCAAAGTACCGTTATATTCCTGAGCGCTTTGGTCATAGCCTTGTTGTTACTGCCCATTGATTTTTCCCAGCCTTTGCCGAGTATGTTTCTGCGGCTTGGGGGTTTCTCGGCGCTGCAGCCGGGCGAGATGGCCACTCTGTTGTTCTATGAAATCGTCGGTTCGGATGCCTGGTTCGCCGCTATTATCGTATTAGCGTTGCCGGGTGCGGAACCCCTTACCGCCAGCGGGCGCAGCCGGGCGTTGATACTAGCGGCCGGGATATCGGCCCTGCTCATCCGTACCGGAATCGGCATACCTGCCGCAACCCTGAGTCTGCTGATGCTGCAACCCCTGCACCCCATGTTGGACCGCTATTTCGGTCGGCCCAGTTGGCTGGCGAAATAAGTTCAAACAGGGATACGGTCATAGATCACGAATGTGCAGCCTTCGGCCTCTTGGTGTGAAGTAAGCTGCCATCGGGTGGGGTCCCAGGCCGGGAAATAGGTGTCGCCCGAATTCATGGTCGGGTGGTGAATATGGGTGATATAGAGCCGGTCTGCCAACGGCATGGCCAGCTGATATATTTCCCCCCCGCCGGCGATAAAAAGCTCGGTCTCCCCCGCAATTTTCGCTGCCATGATGGCTTGCGTAATATCCGTGTACCATTCAACGCCAAAGGTTTCGGGTGGTGTGGTACGCGAGATGATCAAGTGGCGGCGCCGGGGTAGCGGACGATTCCCGATGGATGCAAAGGTCTTGCGCCCCATCAGCAGCGTGTGATCCAACGTAGTGGCTTTGAAAAACTTCAGGTCGGCGGGGACATGCCACGGCATCTGCCCGGCATCACCGATCAGGCGTTGATCCGTCATGGCCGCAATCATACTTATCCGCATGGCAGGCACACTCGTTAGACGGCCACTTTGAATTTAATCGGTGGACAGGGGTCGTAGCCACTGAGTTCAAAATCTTCGAAGCGCAAGTCCCAAATTGGCTTGCGGGCAATTTTCAACTGGGGCAACGCCCGGGGTTCGCGCTGCAATTGCTCCAGCAACCCGGCGCGATGGTCATAGTCAGCCTGCGGGGTCCCGGGATCGGCGACATAGATATGTGCGTCCACGATGGTGTGGGCAAAAGTGCCCACGGCCAAACCGACTTCCTGGGCAATCATCTGCGTCAGGGTGGCATAACAGGCCAGATTGAAGGGAATCCCCAAGGCAATATCACCGCTGCGCTGGGTGAGGTGGCAATTTAATCTTGCGGGATTACCCTGCGCGTCCGCACTCACGTTGAACGCAAATGTGTAGTGACAGGGTGGTAGCTTGCTGCGTTGGGCATTGCCAGGTTCCCAAGCCACTACCACGAGGCGACGCGAGAACGGATTCCGACGGATTTCGTCAATCACATATTGAATCTGATCAATTTCCTGAACCGGAGCCGACGTTTCACCGGTTACGCACAACGGCGCATGACTGCTTTGCGCCGGTCGGGGGAAACGGCGCCAATAACGTCCATAAGCCGTTTCAAGATTGCCATCGGGGTCGGCCCAGGCGTCCCATATTTTGGTTACTTTACGCAGATTGCGGATGTGATCATCACCGGACAGATACCACAGCAATTCATGCAGACAGGCGTTGTAGTTGACTTTCTTGGTGGTCAATAAGGGGAAGCCGTTGGCCAGATTCACCCGGTAAAAGGCCCCGAAGTAACTGATGGTATCAATCCCGGTGCGACTGGTTTTCCGCACCCCTTCCTGCAGCACCAGACGAACCAGATCCAGATATTCTTTCATGCGTCCCTCCGTTGCAGTTGCGGCCCCGGCGGTTTATCACCCGTCATGGTCCCGACCTTGATATTCAGAGCACTGCGATCTTCAATGCGTTCGATCTGACCGTCGCGCACCCAGGCAATTCGATCCGATACGTCCAGCATTTTATGGTCATGCGTGGCCGAGACCACGGTAACCCCATATTGCTGATTCATATCGCGGAGCAGATGGATGATCTGCCGGCCCGTTTTCAAATCCAGATTCGCCGTTGGTTCGTCAGCCAGAACCAAGCTGGGGCTATTGGCAAAGGCACGGGCAATGGCCACCCGCTGCTGCTGCCCACCCGACATTTCCATGGGGGTATGGAACAGTCGATCGCCCAGACCGACCTTGGTCAGGATATCCGCCGCCTTGTCCTGTGATTCTTCCTGCGTCACGCCCGCAAAGATCATGGGTAACAGGACGTTTTCCAGCGCGGTCAACGTGGGCAGGATGTTATAGCTTTGGAAGATATAGCCAATCTTACGACACCGCATCCAGGCTAATTCGTACGGGTCCAACTGGGCAATATCCACCTCATCAATAAAAACCTCGCCACCCGTGGGGCGGTCCAGACCGCCAATCATGTTAAACAGTGTGGATTTGCCCGAACCCGAGGGGCCAAGAATCGAAAGATAAGTGCCCCGGCGTACGGTGAGATCAATCCCGCGCAGGGCCTGAACCACGGTGTCGCCGAGTTTGAAATTCTTTTTGACATTAACGACCATGACCGTATTTTCTACGCTCAAGTCGGTATTGATTTCAGAGAGCAAGGACGCCATAACCACAACTCCAGCTTAAAATTTAGCGCGCATCGCCTGAACGGGTGCCATTTTGGCCGCCAGAATCGTGGGGTACATCGCCCCCATAACCGCCAGCACAATCCCGGTCATGCTGCACCATCCGGTCGTGGTCAGGACGGCATACCAGGGCAAGTTCAGCCCCAATGCGCTGCCATATGTGACCCAGCCGCCCACACAAGCCAGCAGTAAGCCGAAGATCGTACCCAGAATCGCACCAAAGAGCCCCTGACCAAGGGCTTCGAGCAGATACACCCGCAAAATCACCGAGTCCAACGCCCCCAGACATTTCAGGGTTGCAATTTCCCGAAAACGCTCGGTCACGGACATCAGCATGGCATTGGCAATACCACACACGCATACGCCCAGCGATATGGCCACCACCCAGATCAACGGGGGACCACTTTCCGTCTGACTGGCATCGTGCATGTGTTTGGTGAGCGCATCACTGAGTAAGACGTAGCCCAAAAAGGCCACAGCCATCGTAATCGAAAGCAGCGTCAACACCGAACGGCCGGCGCGGTGCCGTACGCCATTAAAACTCATCCAAAGCACCGTGCGCCAACCAATCGGGGCGATGCGTTGAACTTTTTCGTTACTCACGGCCATACTCCTGAACGCGGTTAATAAGGCAACGAAGTCACCGACCGCTGCAAGAAAACAATCGCCATACTCAGCATACCGATCAAACCGGCGCCGCAGGCATAACCCGCCAGCAAGACCGGAACATAACGCCGGAAATTCTGCTCGCCAAAACGCGGGGCAAACACATAACGTCCGAGAATGGCGCCAATCAAACCCAGGAACATCACGTGAACAATACCGGTATTGCTACCCGCGATGAATCCATAGACATATTGCAGTGAGATCCCGGCCAGCGAGAAACCACCCATCACCACCAGCGTGCCAACAGCAAAGGTACCGATAATCTCGGGTTTCAGTGCGTTAATTAAGAAATCTGCACCGCTGCTCCGCGCCGTAGACCACAAGGCTGCCATCTTGGCCTGTGCCGGCCACATGGTCGATATCAGCGGATATTTTTCCGAAGGAATCGGGTCCAGACTCCAGATGTAGGACCAGAATACAAAACTGGCCACCATCATGATGGGGATCACCAACAACTCAGCTTTAAGCATGCTGCTGAAGCGAGTCCGGGTTAATTCCATCTGCCGGAACCACTGGGCAACCCCACCGTAATCATGCAGGGGAATGGGGGCAAACCAGACATCGGCCCGCTCGTAGCCGGACATGAGGAACGTACCTTCGCGGGCCATGGGGAAACCAACGCCCATGCCGGCAATTCCCTGCATACGCGCCGTGATGTACGACATGATTGGCGTGTAAATAAAGGCAAAGGCGGTGAATATCCACAGCGGAAAATCGGGGACTAAATAATGACACAGCCAGATATAGCCAATCGAACTGGCAACAAAAATGCCCAGCATGACCCAAACATTGAAGTCGCCCCGATCACGGCGATATTGGCGTAATTGTTCCTGGGTCAAACCATCGGTATCCAAGAGCACACCGGCAGATTTCTTTTGGCGGCGTTTGAAAAAGCTGTAACCTACCGAAATAAAACCGGCCAATGCCACCGCAATCGCACACCCCAGTGATTGGGAGAGGTAAAAATCCAGGCTATTGGATAATTGGGTGTTCACCGCGCTGAAGCCGGGTTGCCATTGCGGTAGATAGCCATACGCGTGCAGGATGGGATTACCGATAATTTGGAATACGATCATACCAAGCGCTGATCCGATCAAAACCCGCCAAGGCAGGATCATGCCGATCAGCAGTGCGCCCAGATCAATTGAAATTACAATCGCGGTGGCCGGGAGGATGTTGCGCAGGGATGACGACAGGTCAATCCAAGGGTTGGGCAGGATAAAAATCGGGGCCGACAGGAAAGTGCCGGTTATCGAGGGGATCAAGGTTGACAGGATTGCAAAAGTGGCCCCCATGGCGGCGCCGACGGCAAAGGTATTCCACCGCCACGATTCCGAACGTCCCGAATGTTCGGCCAGAGCCATGGAGCCCTGCGCCCATACCGGCGCCATGGGGAATGGCAGTTTTTCAACATCCACCGTAATTTTGTAGGCCAAGTAACCGACCACAAAACCCTGGATTTTGTTCAGTGCGAAGCTGATCAATAAAACCCATACCGCCGGCCACCATGCGGCATTCCAAAAAGTCCTTTGCGCGATCACGGCCGCATCCGGAGCAACCCAGGCTGGCAACTGTTCATGCAGACCAAACTGCTTGGTAGCGGAACTGGTTTTGAGGTATGAATGCCAGACCAAGGTCCCGAACACACCCCCGGCCAGACCCGCTGTACCCACGCCGGTTCCAATACTGCCCGCCACATGGAGCAATACCATGATTTCCTGACGCGTCAGCTTCTGGAACGAGCGCCGGGCCAGTTCCAGAAACAGAATTACCGTGACCCAGTCGGCAGCGGCCGTTAAACCACCCCCGAGCAACAGGCTCAGATAAATCGCTGCAGGCACCATGACAGCCGACAGGAAGAACGCCCCGATAATAGCGCGGCGCGTGAAGCCGTCCCGAAACGGCTCTTGGAGCAATTCCGGTTTCAGGCTGCCAGATGGAGTCTGAGATTGATCGTTCGCTTCTGCCATGTCACCAAAACTCCGATTACTTATGCTACGGACGCGGTCCCGGTTTTATATCCCTGGATGGTGCGCTGCACATACTTTTGTTTGTCTTCTGTCGAGAGTGTACGCCAGATCAGGAACTGTTGCCGGAGATGATCCAGGAAAATCTGGGTGGCACGACGGAACGAGCTCATTTCCCCGGCGGTACGGGCAATATCAAAACGGACCCGGAAAATCGTGGCTTCCTTCGTCTGCCAAATGGCCACGCCAAACTTCTCCGCCACCCCCAGATCATAGGGCGCCAGATACGCTTCACCTTCCAGACGCAATTCGCGACCACTGGGACCGGTAACTTCCATGAATTTACGCCACATGACCCGGAAATCTGGGCTGGTGGATTCGTGGTGCGAAGCCAAGTATTCATCCAGGAATCCAAGCATCCCCAGTGCATTGCCCCCGGTCAGAGTAAAGGGCACTTCAACCGCCAGCGTGCCGTCCTCACTGGGGGGCAGTGACCACGAGGCCATATTACCCGGCGTGGCCAGCTTACGGGCCTGAGAGGCCGGATAAAGGGCCGACAGAACCACAATAACTAAGACCAAGACACAACTAAGTACCGTGGACCCGGAAGAATAATTCAGTGACATATTGGCGGCCCCAACAGCCTCCCGCAGCCCCTGATTTCCCAGCAACACATAGGCCAGCCCCAAACCGATCAGATAGCCAATGACCAGCCCCAGCACACCATATACCACCGCTTCAACCAAGAATAGCATCCCTACATGCGCGGGGGCCAAACCGACGCTGTTGAGCATCGCAATTTCGTCCTTACGTTCTTCCACCGTACCCAGGAGGGTATTAACGATCATAAAAATAGCCAGCAGAATTGGTACGACCAGACGGCCAATCCCTTCCACACTGCTGGTGTCAACCGATTCATACAACACGGCTTTGCCATCAACCCCGGCAAACACCGGAACTTTCAAGCGGGTCATCAGCCGGTTCATCAGTTCGGCGGCGTTGGCCTGATCGGCAAAACGCACCGCCACTGACTTGACAGTTCCTTCCATCCGTAGCGCGCGGGCCGCAGGTACGAAAATCATTTCATCCATCGGTAACTGCGGCAAACGGTTGTTGGGGTCAAACGTACCCAAATTGGCGATATCACGCGACTGGGCACCATCACCACCGGCGGCGGCAAAGTCCAACGGAGCCGTAGTCGAGCCATCCAAATCACGCCACGCATTCGCGCCTGCGACATTCAGGATCCCAACCACCATAAAGGTCTGATCAAACATACCCACCCGGGCTTTGGGGGTATCCAAGTCGGCAGCCGTGATCCCCAGACTTGCCGCCACGGAGGGCGCAATCACAGCATCATCAGGATACCCTTCGCGCAGCCAATGGCCGGCAGTCAGCATTTTTTCGGGTGGGAATACTTTGGCTTCTTCGGGTACAACCCCGATGAGGCCACGGACATAGCCGGTCTGTTTCCCGATGGCACGTCCCATGGGATCAACCTGACGGATCGAAATCCGGGTATTGGCCGGGTTCCCCAAACGCCAGGCATCCTGAGTTTTAAGCTTCCAAACGCGGGTCAAGACCGTGTGATCCAAACCAAATTCATTGACAAAACCATCAATGACGGAAACCGGTATGTCCGTCCATTGGGGAGTATGGAACAGCAGTCCATTATAGGTCGGGGTTACCTTGGCAATCAGAGTCTGTCGGAAACTAATTGAGCTGTTGATGGAACTGAAGGTCACGATGGCAAAGGCCAACATGGTCAGCGTGGCCCCGGTCAACAACGTACGGGCTTTGCGCCGGGCCATGGTGGACAGGCTCAAATTCAACGCCACACCGGAGGCACTGAAGCGCTTTAGATCCGCGCCATGAACCCCTTCCAATTGACTGCGATACTCTTTGATGAGATTGACAAATTTCCGATAGACAATACTGGTGACCACCAGCATCAAAATAATCATTACAAAAGCCAACAGTACGATCATGGGCGATAGCGCGATGGCGAAGGCCGGGTGGATGCACCACATCAGGCCGAACAGGGCCAGGAAAATTACCAAGGTCCAGATCACCCGCAGGTTGGGATTTTTAGCCCGAATGGTCAATCGTTCGATGAAGAACGCGAACGGCAACACCAACGCCAGGAAAAATACCGAGGCAATTACCGCGTCTTTACCGAGACTACGGACATCGGGATACGCGCGCAAGGCCACACCCCAGGCATGCGTACCCGCGCGATAAGCCCGGGAATATTCCCGGTTGGTCAGCGCCTTCTGGGCTTCGTCCAGACTGGCCTGCGCCTGCTTGTCCAAATCGTTCAACAGTGTATTCTGGATGCCATACTTGCTTAATTTGGCTAATCGGTCATGATTCACCGCCACCAGATCGGCAGCAATGCGAAGCGCCGTGGCATTGATGCGACCACCGGGTGTGTTTGTGCTGAACCCGATATGCTTTTCAGAAGACCCGGCTGCAGTGTTAATCAGACTCGCACGGGTTCCTGACAATCCCTGATTCACCAACGCGACCATATTGGCCTCTACCGGACCATAAATGACTCCGCAGTTTTCCGTATAGGGACCATTGTCACCCGGGATCAGGGAGTTGGGCAGGAATAACGCGGAATGGTCGGGACGCGAGAGACTGGCCGCGTTGAGCAATTTGATTTCCAGCAACGGTGTCAGTACCCGTGGATCTAGCAAATCAAATATAGCCAAGCCCCGCATCGGGGCGATGACGATGGATACATCTTCGCGCACGAAGCGGCGGGTCAGACGGTTGGACAGCATGTCTGTCCCCTGTGGAGAACGGTCCACGGTATAGTCAATTTTACCATCCACCCCAAAATGGAAGGCAAATATTTCAACATCCTGTTTGGTAGTGATTGCACGCCGATCCGGGATACCGCGAATGCGATAGCGGCCATTGGTGTCCACCGTGGTCAGCGCCATCCGCCGGACCCCGGCATTGGTGCTGACGGTTTCGCGGGAACCCAGATTCAAAAAGTTCTGCGGAAACAATACCAACGAACCGGCAACGGGCTGGTTCGGAAATACCCCGGCCAACACGTCAAACTCAACCACCCGCCCCGAGACTTCCACAGGACCGCCTTTGATATCGTTGTCCATGCGGACCAACGAAGGCTGACGGGTAAGTAAATTGATGAACCCGGCCAGAAACTGCATGGATTCCGCCGCTTTGGCTTCATCCACGGTTTCCGGAGTATCCAACGGGGTATCTACCAAGGATCGCGTCACATTGATCGAAGATAATGCATAGCTGGTAATGCCAGCCAGATAGGTGGCATTACCTTCAGTGACGGTGTTCACCGTGGAAAGACCACGAATTTGGCCAGCTTCGATTGAAAAGGCATCTTCCAAAGGGGTGGCTTGTTTCAGCCCGATAATTTTGGCCAATTCAGCCACACTGTCGCGCTGCACTCCCATCATATCGCGGAAAAAATCCGCCGGACGGTTGAAGCCATAACCTTTGACCGTGTCCCAACTCAGTTGATCCGCACCGGCGGATAGTTCCAGTGACAGGCTCCAAAC
>Ga0194061_1000542_pt1 | contig 23031 bp, 24 predicted proteins | sample SepL2221m_MetaG_FD_163423 | JGI IMG/M metagenome (GOLD analysis project Ga0194061, IMG submission 163423) | Anoxic zone freshwater microbial communities from boreal shield lake in IISD Experimental Lakes Area, Ontario, Canada - Sep2016-L224-21m | ecosystem: Environmental > Aquatic > Freshwater >... | reverse complement strand
GCATCAATGTGACGATGCGTTCCGACGGATGCCGTCGGCCGGTCTTTTTACCGGTGATTACTTCGCAGGCCAGCGCATCGATGCGGGCATTGAACTGTTCGCGCGTCAGATGCCCTTGCGCAATCCACGCGCCGCCATCGCCCATTTCAGCCGCAAAATCGGCGTCATCGACGATCAGCCGTTCACATTCGCGCATGACACCGTAGTCCACTTCGTTGTAACTGCCCATTGAGCAAACGACCGCCCCGGGTTTCAATTCGCCCGGGAATACCAGCGGCGCGGGCGACTCGGTAAGAGTGATGACCAGGTCGGCCCCTTTGGTGGTGCGGGCACGCTCCTGTTCCGCACGCAGCGGGTAAGCAAGCTTGGGGGCGTGGCTTGCGACAAAGGCCGCCATGCTCTCGGCGCGGCGCGAATGCACGCGCAGTTCGGCCACCTGGAACGCGCGCCCGAGCAGGGGCACGATTTCGGCGGCGATGCCGCCGGTGCCAAAAAGCGCAATAACCAGCGGCCCCGGATTGACCAGCGCTTCAACGCCGGCCACGCCGAAGGCGGCGGTGCGGATTTTGCTCAGCCAGTTCTCGGCCACCAGGCCGGCAAGGCGAAAATCGGCGTGGTCGTATATCGCGCAGTAGTTACGCGTCTTTTTTTCCGCCGGCCCCGGGTTTGCGAGCAGGCGTATGCCCGAGGCGTTCAGATGCGCCACCGTGGCAGCCTTGAATTTGAAGCGCGGTCCGCCAAGGGCTATTGCATCCAGGGTCATCGCCGACGGTGTCGACAAGCGGCTGACGCCTTCGGCCTGGTCGCGCAGGGTACGACGCGCAATGGTGAGCGCGCTGTCGGCGTCCATGGCATTGCGCGCATCCTGTTCACTGAGGATGCGCAGGCTGTGCGGTGAAATCACGGGCATCGCTCCGCGTCAGGCGTCGCGCACGATGCAGGCGCAAAGCCCGCCCCCGGCCGGCGCCTGGTGCACGGTATTGGCCGATATGAACACGCGCGCCGAACCCAGTATCGAGCCGACCACGCCGCTCATGGTGGCGCGCACGTGCTTGTCCATGTCGATGTGGCTGGTTTTCATGACCGTGCGCAAGCCACGCAACCGCCCGTCCGGAGCAACACCCGATTTGATCATGGTCGCGACCACCCGCTCTGGCACGGCGACGCAGCCATCGGCGTCGAGGGCGCAACCGGCGGCGGCGAACATGTCGCGCAGTCCCTTGCCGTCGAGTACGTCGCGCAGGTAGCCGGTGTGGACGGACAAGGCCCCCGCCGCGCCTTTGCGGTTGGCAAGCAGCATGATCTCGACGCAGTCGAGTTCGGCCCCGGAAAACACCATGGCGCGCTTTGCGTGCAGCGAATGGTCGCTGTCGAACGCCTCCTGCACGATGCGGGCACGGTCGACCTCCCCCAGCGCCACACCGGCGCCAAGCGCGCCCACCGCCTTCGAGTACCCGGAACTGATGCGCTTGCCGCGCGGCGCACCCGCGGCGGCCGGCAGGAAACTCTTCACCGGCGTCTTGACGATCACCAGCGCGACGTCTACGGCCCCGACACCGGCATCTTTCATTGCCGCCCGCACGGTGTCGACGGTGATATCGGCATGGGTGAGGGTGCCGATTTCCTCTGGCCTGAGCGAACGGCTGCGGGCACAGCCGATGGCCAGGGCGCTGCCGCGCGGCGAGGGCTTCGCCGCAGGCTCGTCCATATCAGCGAAAAGGTAGCCAAAGGGCGTCATCGCCCCTTCACAGCCGGTAGAAATCAGAAAAGTCGAACGCGCGAGCAAGGCCTCGCCGCCATGTGCCTTGATTTCCAGGGTGGCGCTTTGCAGCGCGTATTCGCGCGAAAAGTCATTGACGTCGGAATTGCCTTCGGTCTTGACCAGCAGCGCAAGGCGGCGGATGCCGGCCGGCGCAAACTGGCGCAATTGCCTGGAAAAGTCGCTGGTGTCGCCCGGATGGGCCGTGTCATAGGGCAGTACGTGTACGGTCACGGCGGAATCCTTGCTGGTTGCGGATAAGTAATCTTATAGAAAGCTTGGCAGACGGACGCAAGTTTCTATCGGCGTGGCATGGAGGCCGCGGCGACACGGCAAGCCCGCTCCGTGCAAACCCGGACACGCGCCCGGGGTTATTTTTTCGCCGGCCGTTTTTTGTATTCCTCGATGTCTTTTTTCAGGTCGCGATACTCTTCACAACTAAAAAAACAGATCTTGTCGAGCGCGGCGAGGTGCTCCTCGGCCTTGGACAGGTTGTTGACCAGCAGGTAGGCTTCACCCACATATTCGTGCGCGCCCTTGTGCTTGGGATCGAGGCGCAAGGCCTCGGCATAACTCTTGAACGCGGCATCCAGATTGCCCGACTTGCGGTAGGCATAACCAAGATAATTGTGAATGTCGGCGTTGCCCGGGTCACGCGCCGCGGCCCGGCCAAAGTAATCGAGCGCGGACTTCCAGTTTTTTGACTCGATGGCTTTTTTCCCGGCGTCGTAGTCCGGGTCGCTCGGCGCTGCGGTCGGCGGGTCCCCGGCTGCGAGTGCAACAGGCGCCATCGGAAGGGCAAACAGCAGCAACAGCGCGGCAATCATCAGCGTGGCTTTCATGGTCTACTCCTTTAGGGGTGAATTGGCGGGCGGTCGCGCCGGGGCAAGCCGGGGCGCGATTTCATCGATGATTCTGATGCAAGTACTCCGGCTTGAGTCCTGAAATGGAAAAATCGAGCGGCGGTAAGCGAGCATATACCGCACTTGCGCGGCAGGTGCAGACAAGGGAACCGCGCGAGGAGAGGCGCCTCCAGCAACGCCGGCACCACCAGCCTGCCCCGGTCACACCAGTCTTTTGCGTAAACGCCGGGCGCCCCAGCGTGCGAGCCTGCGCGGAGAATGCCATCGATTCACGCTGGCTCGCTCTGCTCGGAACGCCGTCGTCGCTTGTAGGAACCAAGCAGCTTCTCACCAAGCGGGCTGATCGGCGTTTGGAAGCCGTTTATGGTTACCAGGTGCTCCTCGGCAAAAGCCAACAGCCATTTGCCATACCCCTTGCGCCGATGCGGCGCGCTGACAAAGACGTACTCAATCTCGCCCGACTCGTCGTAGCGGCAGTAAGCAATCGTCGTGTTGGCGTCGGTGATCGTGACGATGCCCGGCGTGTGATTGACGCGAAGCGTGGCGGGCATCGATTCGCGCCAGTCTTTTGAGCCATTCGTGTTCATCGGTATTTGTGGCGCATCCTTGCGTGCGGGGAGTTTCGTCGTACCGGGGCCGCTCAAGCGTAACTCGCAACCAGGAGGCAAGATGCCGCGACGGCGGTCAGGAGGTAGCGGACGGGCAGCAGCCATGCCGGTGCGCCGAACGTGGAGGCGAGCGCACGATCGACCACAGCGCACAATATCAAGGCACCCGCTTGCACCCGCAGCGCGGTCCAGATGGGAAACTGCAGCGACAGGACTCCGACCAGGGCGGGCAGCACACCCCAGCCGTAGCGCAACCACGCCTGAACGCCCCGCGCTTGAGCACAGATCGCGTGGCCCCATTGCAGTGCCCCGACGAAGGACAGGATGGCCACCCCGTATTGGGCCAGTGTCGTAAGCCAGAAAACGTACCAGGTTTCCGCTAAGAACAAGGCCAAGGCAGTGAGACCAATGAACGGGAGAAGCCCGCCCAAACCCAATAACAGCACCGGAGCGGGCGCGGAACGAATCGAACTCGAAGCGGTACTCACGGGCTGACGGCCGGCGCTGTCAATGGGATGCCCTCGGCGATCACAACGCGCTCGAGCGCCTGTTCAATGATAGATCGCGCCAGCCCCGCGGCGCGCTGCAACTCCAGGTGCAGGAGCGCATCGGCAGGACCGCGGTTGGCGCATTCCGCGCTGTAGCGCTCGAACGCGCCCAAATTTAACACCAGGTCGACAAGATGCTTGGGACATTCGCACTCAATCGTCTGGGAGGCGCCAGCCAGTTCCGCCAGGGATTGCGCGTCAAACCTGGGCTGGCGTGGCTGGGTCGCATCCAGCCAGTGCAGGGTGTCGCTCGCATCGGTACCAGTATGCGGCAAGAGGCCGAGGCAGATGGCCTCGAGCTCTGCGGGATCGGACGTCGCCCGTGCCACTGCATATCCGGCCATGCGCATGCGCCTTACCAGCACGCCGGATGCAAAACGATAAAGCACGATCGCGTTAGCCGCACCGCAAGCGGCCTTGATTGCCGCCACCCGTTCGAGGTCCGCATCACGCATGGTCGGCAGCTCTATGATCGCGATATCCGCGTGAACATCTTCAAACGCGAAAACCGCTTTGTCCGGATCGGCGCAGCGCCCCACGACATCGAGCGCGCTGCCGGCGAGTGCCTTGGCAAATTGATCCGCGGCCAGCATCGCGCCCACCAGTGCCACACCCGTCTTGGGCACTGAGGCACTCTGCGACTGGCGGGGGTGCGATTCGCGCAAGGACCTTGTAGTCGCCCGCATGCCGCTTAACACCTTGGTATCGAGTACGGCGACGGTGCCGATGGCGTGCCCCATGTCTACCAACTGCTTGATCATGGTCAGGCGTCGGATGTCGGCATTCGAATACAGGCGCTGCCCACCCTCACTGGTTCGCGGGCCGACTACCGAATAGCGACGCTCCCAAATCCGGAGGGTGTCGACCGGCACGCCTGCCAGCCTAGCGGCCACACCGCTGCGGTAGGCGCCTTCATTCTGATCACGGCTTGTCATTTATTTGCTCTTTTCCGTTTGGTGGGAAGAAAGATAACTGAGATTTTAGCTAATCGCCCTCATTATACCCATTTTGTATCGCTATTGAAACGCTATTAACAATAATAACGGTACAAAATGGAAATATATCGCGTATTATCCGCCTCTCTGTAACAAAACCGTTTCACTCTGTCTTCTATTTTCGATTCGCCCAAACTTATTCAAGGAGTTATAAATGAAAAAATCCCTACTCGCAGTCGCCGCCTCGGCACTGATCGCGTCCAACGCTTGGGCCAAGGACATTGTTGATACCGCCGTCTCGGCCGGGCAGTTCAACACGCTCGCAACCGCACTCAAGGCAGCCGGCCTTGTTGACACCCTGAAAGGTCCGGGGCCGTTCACGGTGTTCGCCCCTACCGACGCGGCTTTCGCGAAAATCCCCAAGGCCGACCTTGATGCCCTCCTCGCCAATAAGGCGAAATTGACCGCCGTACTCACCTACCACGTCGTTCCAGGAAAAGTGATGGCCAAAGACGTCAAGGCAGGCGCGGTAAAAACCGTCGAGGGTCAGTCGTTCATGGTCAAGGTTGACGCCGGCAAGGTCATGGTCGACAAGGCCATGGTGACCAAAACGGACATCGTTGCCGATAACGGCGTGATCCATGTCATCGACACGGTGATCATCCCCAACTGATTTTGGCGGAAGGGGCGGCTGTACGGCATTTTTCCCAGCCTCCCCTTCTCCCACCGGCATTTCAATTCATCGACGCAATAGCCGAAGAGAAAACACCATGAACAAGTTACGTAGATCCCTGCTTGCTTTCTTGCCCGCCGCCGCCGGCGCGATGCTGGCCGGGCGAGGCGCCAGTGCACAGTCCGCGCGTATCGACGAGAAAGATGCCACGGCAACCGCCCTCGGCTACAAGCACGACGCTGCTGCGGTTGACGTAAAGAAGTATCCGCAGTACGTGAAGGGCAGCATCTGCGCCAACTGTACGCTCTACGCAGGCAAGCCCTCCGATCCTTGGGCACCCTGCGGCGCAGTTGGCGGCAAGCAAGTCAACGCGAAAGGCTGGTGCGTGGCCTACGCCAAGAAAGCTTGAGAACACCGCCAAAGGTAAAGTCCGGCCAAACTGAAAGCTTGAGACGGCTTGCCGGCTCGGTCTCATTCGCCCTCGCCCTTGTGATGATCGGCTGGCTGGCGCTGGGTTTATTTGAAGCGGTTCCTTTAATACTGCAATTTCCCGGGGAATCGGCCGTGCGATCGCATGCAGGCGCGGCCGTCTTGTTATTGATGGTTGCAGCATGGGCTTTTTGGGAAGCCTAGATCGCCCCCCCCGGTCCGCAGCCGACCGACGCCAAAATAAAGGTGCCACATATGATCAAGATGTCAGACATTTGCATATTGCTCGCAGTGATGCTGTCATTTTCCATTTCTGCTTATCTCTGGTTTAACGGCCAGAAAGATGAAGGCCTTTTCACCGCAACGTGGGTGCCCTCCATTCTTTGTTTCGGAATTTATTTCAAAGTGCTCAGCTTGAAAGGACAACTCAGTGAGTGACGCGACGCTTCTGTACGCCGGCATTGTTTGCTTTTCCTTCGCCATACTCGGCATGGTGCTGACCGTACGCGAGTTCAGTAAAATCCCGACGGCTACGAGTACGGCCGGGCGCAAGCTGCGGAGCGGATACGAAAGGTGAGGCAAGGGGCACCGCTGCCGTCCTTTCCGGCGGGCAGCCTGGGGGTCGTGATAGGCGCCTCCGGCGCGATCGGCGGAGCCCTGCTTGGCAGCATGCGGGACGCCCTCGGTAGTGCACACGCCATCGGCTTTTCACGCAGCCGGTTGCCATCGCTTGATCTGACTTCAGAGGCCTCCATAGCCGATGCGGCACATCAACTGCTACAGTTTGACCTCCCGCCGCGCCTCATCATTGACGCGACGGGTTTTTTGCATGGCGACGGCGTGTCGCCTGAGAAAAGCCTGCGGCAACTCGATGCAACGAACCTGGCCAAGGCCTTCGCGCTGAATGCGATCGGTCCTGCGCTGTTGATGAAGCATTTTTTGCCGCTTCTGCCGCGCGCGGGTAAAGCCGTATTCGCCACGCTGTCAGCCAGGGTGGGCAGTATCGGAGACAACCATCTGGGCGGCTGGTACGGGTACCGGGCATCCAAGGCTGCCCTCAATCAGCTGGTGCGAACGGCGGCAATCGAATTGAAGCGGCGACAACCCGATGCCATCTGCGTGGCCTTGCATCCGGGTACGGTCGACAGCCGGCTCTCGGCGCCATTTGGGAAGAGCGGGCTCGCAGTGCGTTCGCCGGCAGAGGCGGCAAGCGAACTGCTCGAAGTGATTGACCGCATGCGCCCGGAGGACTCGGGCGGCTTTTTCGACTATCGCGGCGAGCGGGTGCAATGGTGAGGAAGGACTCTCCAGCTTGCGGCGATCCGGGGCGGGCGGGACTGACGGTGTTCTTTGACGGCGCCTGTCCGCTTTGTCAGCGCGAAATCGGCGTGTACCGCCGCTGGCGGGGCGCCGAAGACATAAGATGGATCGATGCCAGCCGGTCAACGACCACTGAGATCGCCCCGGGTTTGCTGCGTGAAGATGCGCTACGGCGGTTCCATGTGATGCACGCCGACGGAAGCTACGCGAGCGGAGGTCGTGCTTTTGCCGATCTTTGGGCGACGCTGCCCGGCCTCGCCTGGATCGGCCGCCAGTTCCAGCGCCAGCCGCTTGCGACGCTCCTCGAGGACGCCTATCGCCTGTTCCTGCCGGTACGTCCCTGGCTTCAGCGGCGCCTGAAGTCGAGGGCGTGAGGGTGCCGTGGCAAAAATGAAGACAGCATGAGCTCGCTTCGCTTCATTTTGGGAGACCAGCTCACCCGAACGGTCTCTTCGCTCGCAGGCATTGATACTGCGCGCGATGTGGTGCTGATGGTCGAAACTCATGAGGAAACGACTTATGTCCGGCACCACAAGCAAAAAATCGCCTTCATCCTTTCGGCGATGCGGCATTTTGCAGAGACCCTCCGCGCCGAGGGCATCACCGTCGATTTTGTAAAGCTGGATGATCCGGGCAACAGCGGCACGTTCACCGGCGAGCTGATCCGGGCTGTCGAACGACACCGACCCGGGAAGGTCGTCGTCTGCGAGCCCGGCGAATGGCGCGTTCTCGAATCCATGCGCCAATGGCAGGACCGCGCCGGCGTACCGGTCGAGATCCGCGCGGACGACCGCTTTTTCGCCAGCCGCGAACGCTTCGATCGCTGGGCGCTGAAACCCAAATCCTATCGCATGGAGTTCTTCTATCGCGAGTTGCGCCGCGAGACCGGTCTGCTTATGGATGGTGATCAGCCGGCCGGCGGAAGCTGGAATTACGACTCCGAAAACCGAAAATCATTGAAAAAGGGCAGCGTACTGCCGGCGCGCAAGCGGTTTAAGCCCGATGCCGTCACCACCGGGGTTTTGCAGCTGGTCAATTCGCGTTTCGCCGGTCATTTTGGCGACACTGCGTCGTTTGGCTGGCCGGTCACGCGAACCCAGGCGCTTGCGGCGCTTGATGATTTTGTCGCGCACGGCCTGCCCTGCTTCGGCGATTATCAGGACGCCATGCAGGCGGGAGAACCATTCCTGTATCACGCCCTGCTCGCGCCGGCGCTCAACGTCGGCCTGCTCACCGCGCGCGAGGTCTGCCAGCGCGCCGAGGCCGCCTATCGGAACGGCGAGGCGCCACTCAACGCAGTCGAGGGCTTCATACGCCAGATACTGGGCTGGCGGGAGTATGTGCGTGGAATCTACTGGCAGCGCATGCCCGACTATGCCCGCAGCAATGCCCTCAACGCCGACCGAAAACTGCCCGCGTTTTACTGGTCCGGGGAAACGCCGATGCGCTGTGTGAGTGCGGTCGTCGACCAGACCCGGCGCCATGCCTACGCCCACCATATCCAGCGGCTGATGGTGACGGGAAACTTCGCCCTGCTGGCCCAAGTGCGGCCCGCACAGATCGAGGAGTGGTACCTCGCCGTTTTTGCCGATGCATTCGAATGGGTGGAACTCCCCAACACGCACGGCATGGCGATTTTTGCCGATGGCGGTCTGCTCGCCTCCAAACCCTATGCCGCGTCCGGCGCCTACATCGACCGCATGTCCGACTACTGCAGCGGATGCGCCTACGACGTGAAGCAAAAATCCGGTCCCGACGCCTGCCCGTTCAACTACCTGTACTGGGCCTTCCTGATCCGCAACGAGAAAACCCTGGGCGGCAATCCGCGCATGTCCCTGCCCTACCGCACGCTGGCCGGTTGGACGGCGGAACGAAAGGCGACCCTGGTCGGGGACGCGGACCGCTTTCTCGACAGCCTTGAAGACGGCTGAACCCGGCGTAGCGGGCGCGGATTGGGTGTTCGCTTGAAGTTTTGAGGCGGTGCTTGCGCGGGTTGTTTATGGCGTTTGCTGATTTTATTTTTTGGAGCGGCAGGCATCGGAGCAATACAGCACCGACTGCCAATTTTTCGCCCAGGCCTTGCGCCAGGTCATGGTGCGCCCGCACACCGCACACGGCTTGCTCGGTAGCGATTGCTTGTTGCCTTTGAAGACGCTTTTCATGGGATCGGATCAAGCTTGCCAGAAGGAACTTGAGGCGGACAAGTCACCCCACGGTGTCGCAGAATCATTTCGCATCTCTTTGCTCCTCAACGTGGGCTGCAAACCCGCGCCAGTCGTGGCTTTCCAGCCTGTCATGCCGTCCAGTTCACCGCCCCGCTCCAGGCCGTGGCCAGCACCACCAGGCCAAAGGCGATGCGGTACCAGGCGAAAATGGTGAAGTCGTGGGTGGCGATATAGCGCAGCAGCCAGCGCACGCACAGGAATGCCGAGGCGAAGGCGGCGACAAAGCCGACCGCCCACATGCCGATATCGTCGATCGAGAGCAGTGCCCGCTCTTTGTACAACTGGTAGCCGCTCGCCGCGAACAGCGTCGGGATGGCGAGAAAAAACGAAAACTCGGTCGAGGCCTTGCGCGACAGGCCGAAAAACAGGCCGCCGATGATGGTCGCACCGGAACGCGAGGTACCCGGGATCAGTGCCAGCGCCTGAGCGAAGCCCAGCTTCAGCGCATCGCGCCAGCCGATGTCATCGACGCTTTGCACCGTGATGCTGTGTTCGCGCCGCTCGGCCCAGAGAATGATGAAGCCCCCGACTATGAAGGCGAGCGCCACCGGCACCGGCTGGAACAGGTAAGCCTTGATGGTCTTGCCAAAGGCGAGGCCAAGCACCGCCAGCGGCATGAAGGCGATGGCAATGTTGAGGACAAAGCGCCGCGCCGCCGGCTGCGAGCCCAGCCCGCCCAGGACGGAAAGGATTTTTACGCGGTATTCCCAGCACACCGCGAGGATCGCGCCGCACTGGATGACGATCTCGAACAGCTTGCCGCGCTCATCGTTAAAGTCGAGCAGGTCACCGGCAAGGATCAAGTGGCCGGTAGAAGACACCGGCAAAAATTCAGTCAGGCCCTCGACAACACCGAGAATGAGGGCCTTGAGAAGGAGGGGCATATCCATAGCGTGAAACCACCGGGCGGGTTTGCAATCGCGCCGCGCGAGCGGCGCGTCGGGTATTGCCGTGATTATAGTGGAGGAAGTGCATTACACCTTCCGGCCATCCTCTACTGCTGATTGCGTGCAGAAGGTCCCGCGTCAGCCACCCTGCTTAAGCAAGGGTGCAAGGCGCGAATCGGCGGCAAGCCGCGCCAGGTCGGCCTCCGTGTCGACGTCCCAACGCGCCGACAGCTCAAGCCAGTTCCAGCCGAGTTCACGCAGCCGTTCACGCGTCTGCGCCATCACCTGCGGCGTGCTCCAGGCAATGCCCTCGAACAAGCGCGCGTCATGCCGGCGCAGACCGACCAGGGCATAGCCACCATCAAGCGTCGGCGCGAACACCGCATCGCGGCCAGCCGCCAGTGCCGACAGCGCCGCATTAATGTCGTCCTCCGTGATTGACGGCACATCCGAACCGATGAGCAGCACGGCATCGGCCTTCTGCAGTGCGGCACGCAGGGCGGCACTCATGCGCGCCCCGATATCGCCGTCCGCTTGCGCATACAGGCTCAACCCCCACTCGGCCTGTGCCTGGGCAAAAAACGCATGTGTTTCCGACGGCGTGCACCATAACTGCACCGCACCGGGCAGGGATCGCGCCGCGGTCGCGATGCACTGCCGCGCCATGGCGGCGTAAAGACGCGCCGCACCCTCTGCGCCCAATGCGGAGATCAGGCGCGTCTTGACCTCGCCCGCCACCGGTGCCCGGGCGAACACCAGGATACGGGATGCGATTTTGCCACCGCCACCGTGGCCACGATAAGCGCGTGCCAGGCGTTCGGGCGACACGCCGAAAAAGTATTGCAGGCGCAGCCACCACATCAACACAATGGTGCGCAACACGCCGTTTTTCTCCCAGCGACGTCCGGAAGTGGTGACCCTGTCGTAAAGGCAGAGCGGCGGCGAGAGTCGCTTTAGCCTGCCGCTGACGGCGATATCCTCCATCAACTCAACCGCCGGAAACCCGCCGACCGCATCAAACGCCGCGCGCGTCATGAACAAGGCCTGGTCGCCGGTGGCAATGCCGCTCAAGCGCGAGCGCAGGTTCATCGTGCCAGCGACCACCCTGAGCAGGGGATGCCGCCCTTCGATGCGCACGTCAAAGCGGCCCCAGGCACGGCCGTTTGCCGCGAGCCCCGCGCGAATGAGCGCATCCGCATCTTCGGGCAGGCGCGTGTCGGCGTGAAGGAACAAAAAAATGTCGCCCCGCGCTACCGCCGCCCCGGCGTTCATCTGGCTGGCGCGGCCGCGCTGAGCGACCAGCACCCGGTCCGCCGCTTCGCGGGCGAGTTCAGCCGTGGCATCGCGGCTGCCGCCATCGACGACCAGCACTTCGCAGCCGCGCGACCGAAAGGGCTGCAAGCCCTCCAGGATGCCGGGCAGCGTCGCCGCTTCGTCGAGGACCGGGACGATGATGGAAATTGAGGTCGCGCAGTTGGGTTCGAGCACGCTCAACGCCCAGGCTCACGCATCAAGGACGAACACCCTAACCACGCATCCAGTTATTAAAACGGCCGGCCCAGGCGAGCAGTTTTTGCGGCGCGTGATCGCGCTTCCAGTTGCCCGCCGCATACTTGTTGGCCTCGGCCATGGTCGGGTAGATGTGGATGGTGCCGAGGATCTTGTTCAAGCCGAGGCCGTGGCGCATCGCCAGCACATACTCCGCGATGAGGTCGCCGGCATGTTCGCCGGCAATGGTGACGCCGAGGATGCGGTCCTTGCCCGGCACCGTCAGCACCTTGACCAGACCGTGCGCCTCTTCGTCGGCGATGGCGCGATCCAGATCATTGATGCCGTAGGTGGTCACCTCGTACGCAATGCCTTTTTCCTTCGCCTCGGTTTCATTCAGGCCGACCCGCGCCACCTCCGGATCGGTGAAGGTCGCCCAGGGAATGACGGAAAAATCGGCGCGGAACTTCTTGAACGACCCGAACAGCCCGTTGACCGCGGCATACCAGGCGGTGTGCGCCGCGGTGTGGGTGAACTGGTAGGGGCCGGCGACATCGCCGCAGGCGAGGATGTTGGGGTAAATGGTCTGCATGTATTCGTTCACTTCAACGGTGCGCGCCTTGGTCACCGGAATGCCGAGGTCCTCAAGTCCATAGCCCGTGGTGTTGGCAACGCGGCCGACCGCGCACAACAGCGCGTCGAAGGCAATGCGCACTTCACCGCCGGCGCTTTCGGCATAGAGGACTTTTTCACCGGCCTCGACGGCAAAGCGCACCGCCTTGTGCCCGACCAGCACATCGACGCCCTCGTCGCGGAATTTTTGCATCACCATGGCGGAGAATTCCGCGTCCTCGCGCATCATCAGGCGCGGCAGCATTTCCACCTGCGTGACCTTGCTGCCAAGACGGGCAAAGCTTTGCGTCAGTTCACAGCCAATCGGCCCGCCGCCCAGCACCAGCAGGCGTGCCGGCAGCTGGCGCAAATCCCACACCGTGTCCGATGTGAGGCAGCCAACTTCGCCAATGCCCGGAATGGGCGGCACAAAGGGGCGTGCGCCGGTGGCAATCACAATGGCGCGGCTGGTCAGGCGCCGGGTGCCACCGTCCGCCTGCCTGATCTCGACTTCCCAGGGCGAGACCATGCGCGCCTCGCCGGCGACGCACTCCACCCCCAGTTCGGTGTAACGCGCCACTGAGTCGTGCGGTTCCACCGTGTGCACCACGCGCTGCACGCGTTCCATGACGTCGGCGAAATCAAATTTCGCGCCGGCCTCCGCGATACCGTATTCCTTCGCCCGCGCAATTTGCGCCAGCACGCGCGCCGTCTTGATCAGCGCCTTGGACGGCACGCAGCCGGTATTGAGGCAGTCGCCGCCCATTTTGTGTTTTTCCACCAGCGTCACCTTGGCCTTGACCACGGCGGCGATGTAAGAGGTCACCAGCCCGGCCGAGCCGGCGCCTATCACCACCAGGTTGCGGTCAAAAGTCTTGGGCTTCAAGAGCGCCCAGCGCGTGTACACCCTGCGCGCCTTGACCAGGTCGACGATTTTTTTGGCGATCAGCGGAAAGACGCCGAGCAGCACGAAGGAGCCGAGGAGCAGCGGTGACAGAATGCCGCGCGGCGAATCGATTTGCGCCAGTTGCGTGCCGGCGTTCACATAGACCAGCGTACCGGCGAACATGCCAAGCTGGCTGACCCAGTAAAACGTCCAGGTCCGTATCGGCGTGAGGCCCATCACCAGGTTGATGACAAAAAACGGAAACGCCGGCACCAGCCGCAGCGTGAACAGGTAAAGCCCGCCCTCGCGCTCGACGCCCTTGTTGATCGCGCCGATCTTGTCGCCGAATTTTTCCTGGATTGCGTCGCGAAACAGCAAACGGCTGGCAAGAAAGGCCAGCGTCGCGCCGATCGAGGAAGCAAAGGACACCAGCAGCATTCCCCAGCCAAGGCCGAATATCGCCCCGCCGGCAAGGGTCATGATCGTCGCCGCGCCGGGCAAGGACAAGGTCACTATGGCGATATACGCAATAAAAAATATCGCGCCGGCCGCGACCGGGTGGGCGGCGCGATAGGTCTCGACCAACGCCTGCTGCGACTTGAAGTAGTCCAGGCTGAGGTAACGCCCGAGATCGAAGGCAAAGTAGGCGCCGACGACAACTGCGACCAGGACGATCAGGGCAATTTTGAATTTCATGACTAAGCCTATGCTCTTTGGCGGGGCCGTGCAGCGATGCCCGACCCGCGCTTTATCCCTGCCACTGCCTAGGCCAGCGCCCCGCCGCAGCTCGAGCCCTGGCCGGCGGTGCAGCCGTAACAATGCGACTTGACCACGATGGGATGGCCATTGAGATCGCGGCCGACAAGGTCTGACAGGTGGACGCGCGGCTTGCCGTCCAGCCGGATGGGAAGGCCGAGCATCTGGTTGAAATCGCAGTCAAACACATACCCGCGCCAGTCCACCGAAAGCAGCGTGCGGCACATCACGCCGTCGAGATTTTCCTCCCGGTAGCTGTCACGCAGCAGGCGCATGTAGGCGTTGAACTGGCCCTTGGACACCAGCGTCGAGCCGAATCGCTGTATCGGCATGTTGGCGAGGGTGAACAGGCGGTTGAAGCTGATGCCAAAGGTGTCGCCCAGCACGCGCTTGTATTCGGCCTCGAGCGTGTGCTGTGGCGGCGGCAGCGACGGACCCTGCGGGTTGTAAACGAGGTCGAGTGTGAGACCCGAGTCCAGCGCGCCATAACCGAGGGCATTAAGCCGCAGGATGGCGCGGATGCTCGTTTCATACACCCCTTTGCCGCGCTGGCGGTCGACCAGCTCCTCGGTATAGCAAGGCAGCGAGGCGACGATCTGGACGCCCTCGGCGGCGAGGAAATCGGCCAAGTCCTCGTGTCCGGGCTCCTCCAGGATGGTGAGGTTGCAGCGGTCGGTCACCTGCACGCCGAGCCGTCGCGCGGAGGACACCAGGTGGCGAAAATGCGTGTTCAGTTCGGGCGCGCCGCCGGTTAGGTCAAGCTGCTTCACGCCCGCGGCCGCAAGGAATTCGAGCACCGTATCAACGGTGGCCTTGTCCATCATTTCAGTGCGGGTCGGCCCGGCGTTGACGTGGCAATGCAGGCAGGCCTGGTTGCATTTGTAGCCAAGGTTGACCTGCAGGGTTTCCAGCTTCCGCCGGGCAATCGCGGGGAAATCGGAGGCAACGAGAAGTGGCAGCGTAGCGTGCATACTGGCTTGAATAATCCTGAACAAGGTGACCGTGCCCTCGGCACGGAATCCCGAATCTAAGCGGGCGGGCCGATACCGGTCAAGGTTAATTGGTCGGCCTGGAACCGGATTCCTTACATCCCCTGTGCCGCGGCCGGATCCGCCGGAGTCATCCATGACTTGCGGCTGAATCGCCGGCGTTATGCACTATCATTCGCCCTTCGCGCGTTTCGCAGCAAAAAAGGCTTGGCAATGCAATCACCGGATCAACCGGTTCTCAGGGATATCGTGCTCGTTGGCGGCGGTCACAGCCATGTCGGCGTGCTCAGGCGCTTTGGCATGCGGCCCGAGCCGGGCGTGCGCCTGACGGTGATCTGCCGCGATACCCACACGCCCTACTCGGGCATGCTGCCCGGCTATATCGCCGGGCATTACAGCTACGACGAAGTGCACATCGACTTGTCGCGACTGGCGCGCTTTGCCGGTGCGCGTTTTTTCCGTGATGAAGCGACCGGCCTGGATCGCACCGCGGGCAAGGTGCTGTGCCGCAACCGCCCGCCTGTGCCCTACGACCTGCTGTCCATCAACATCGGCTCGACACCGCAAATGGCCGATGTGACCGGCGCGGCCGAGCACGCTGTGGCGGTGAAACCGATCAACGGCTTTGACGCGCGCTGGCGCCTGCTGCTCGAGCGGGTGCGCAATCACGCCGGTACTACGCGTATTGCCGTGGTCGGCGCCGGCGCCGGCGGGGTTGAACTGACGCTGGCCATGCAATACCGCCTGCGCACCGAATTGCGCGCGGCCGGGCGTGATCCGGACGAACTCGTTTTTCACCTGCTGACCACGAGCGCGACCATCCTGCCGACCCACAACGCCTCGGTGCGCCGCAGCTTCGAGCGCGTGCTGGCCGAACGCGGCGTCAGCGTGCATTGCAAGGCCGAGGTCAATCGCGTGTCGGCGACCAGCGTACAAACGGCGGACGGCGACACACTGGACGCTGACGAGATTGTCTGGGTCACCCGCGCCGGCGGCGCGCCGTGGCTGCGCGATACCGGCCTCGCCCTGAACGCCGAAGGCTTCATCCAGGTCAACGATAGGCTGCAAAGCGTCACCGACAGCAAGGTGTTTGCCGCCGGCGACATTGCCGCAATGGTCAACTACCCGCTGGAAAAAGCCGGCGTATTCGCCGTGCGCCAGGGCCCGCCGCTGGCGGAGAACCTGCGCCGCGCCGTGGCAGGACGGGCGCTCACGCCCTATCACCCGCAACGCCGCTGGCTGGCGCTGATCAGCACCGGCGACCGTTATGCCGTGGCTTCGCGCGGCGGACTGGGTATTGCCCTTAAGGGCGCCTGGGTGTGGCGCTGGAAGGACTGGATAGACCGCCGCTTCATGCACAGGTTCAGCCAATTCCCGGACATGCAGGAAAGGCCCGCGCAACAGGCGGCTCCGACGGTAAAGCTCGACACAGCGGAGGAGGCGCAAGCCATTTCGGCCATCGCCATGCGCTGCGGTGGTTGCGGCGCGAAAGTCGGCGCCACGGTGCTCTCGCGCGCGCTCGGCGCGCTCATGCCGGTCGATCGCGACGATGTGCTGATCGGCTTGCACGCGCCCGATGACGCCGCGGTGGTGCGCGTGCCCCCGGGCAAGGCGATGGTGCATTCGGTGGATTTTTTCCGCGCCTTTGTCGACGACCCCTACCTGTTTGGCAAGGTCGCGGCCAACCATGCCCTGGGCGATATTTTCGCCATGGGCGCCGAGGCGCAATCGGCCACCGCCATCGTCACCGTGCCGCCGGGACTGGAAGCCAAGGTCGAGGACGAGTTGTTCCAGATGATGTCCGGTGCGATTGAAGTGCTCAATGAGGCCAATTGCGCGCTGGTCGGCGGCCACACCGGCGAGGGCCGCGAACTCGCGCTGGGATTTGCCGTCAACGGCCTCATCGACGAGGACATTGCCGCAGTGATGAAAAAAAGCGGCATGCGTCCCGGCGAGGTGCTGATCCTGACCAAGCCCATAGGCACGGGCACGCTGTTTGCGGCACATGCCAGGCTGCAGGCGCGCGGCCGCTGGATAGACGCCGCCCTCGTCTCGATGTGCCAGTCCAACCGCCTTGGGGCGCAATGCCTGCGCGAGCACGGCGCCAGCGCCTGCACCGATCTGACCGGATTTGGACTGCTCGGCCACCTGGTGGAAATGACGCGGCCCTCGGGCGTGGACGCCGAGCTGGACCTCGCGGCCCTGCCGCTGCTCGAGGGCGCGGAAGAAACCAGCGCCGCCGGCATCGTGAGTTCACTGCAGCCGGCCAACGTGCGCTTGCGCCGCGCGCTGCGCAACCAGGCCGAAGCGCTGAACCATCCGCGCTATGCGCTGATTTTTGACCCGCAGACGGCGGGCGGCCTGCTCGCCAGCGTGCCGGCGGCGCGCGCCGGGGCCTGCCTTGCCGCCTTGCACACGCTCGGCTACGTTCATGCCGCAGCCATCGGCCGGGTGCTGCCCCAGGGCGCGGCGCTCGAGCCCATCGTGCTGACCGGCTTGCCTTAGGTTGACATTAGAATGGCGGTTTTGGCGCGCACGACTTTAAACACCCTCGATGCAATCGTCATCGCCGACGATAAGCCGTCTTGTCATCCTTACTTCAGGAGCAACAGGCAATGATCAATCCCATGAACTATCCCCTGCTGGTGCTGGTACTGAGCTTTTTACTGCTGTGGTTCTCGGCTTCCATCGGATCAACCTTCCTTGCCAAGCGGCACAGAATCGAGGAAGGCACGCGCGAGGACTTCAATCTTGTCACCGGTACCACGCTCACCATGCTCGGGCTGATCATCGGTTTCAGTTTTTCCATGGCCATCAACCGCTACGACCAGCGCAAGACCCTGGAAGACGCCGAGGCCAACGCCATCGGCACCGAATACGCCAGGGCCGACCTGCTCGCCGCCGCGGACGGGGCGAAACTGCGCAGCTTGCTGCGCGCCTATACGGACCAGCGCGTGCTGTTTTATTCGACCCGCGATGAGCGGGAGATCCGCGAAATAAATATCCGCACGGTAAAATTGCAAAATGAATTGTGGGCCGCGGTAGTCGGCCCGGCCGCCGAAAAGCCGACGCCGATTACCGCCCTGGTGGTCAACGGCATGAACGACGTGCTGAACGCCCAGGGCCATACCCAGGCCGCCTGGTGGAATCGCATCCCGGCGGGGGCATGGATTCTGATGGTGTTTTTCGCCATTTGCAGCAACATGCTGATCGGCTATGGCGCGCGTCACGCCAAGGCGGAACGTTCGCTGCTGTTGTTATTGCCGTTTATCGTTTCCATAGCGTTTTTTTCCATCGCCGACATCGACAGCCCGACCGGCGGCATCATCCGTGTGGTGCCGAAAAACCTCAATGCCCTGGTTGAATCGATGCGTCCCAACTGAAGTTTTTCGCAGTACCGGAAAAATGTAAGGAACGTCAACACCCGCCGACCAACGCCCGGGAACAGCTTTCCCGCACCACTTTTTCAACCATCGGAGGTCACAAATGAACCAACAAACCCTTATCCGCGCCGCCCTCGCCGGCCTTATCGCCGTTGGCACACTTGCCGCGAGCAGCGTCGCCGCACAGGACAAGGCCGGAGCCAAGGAAAAATGCTTCGGCATCGCCAAAGCCGGCCAGAACGACTGCGCCAACGCCGCCGGCACCCACTCCTGCGCCGGCCAGTCCAAAGCCGACATGTCGCCGGACGAGTGGAAGTACACCGCCAAGGGCACCTGCGAAAAAATGGGCGGCAAGCTGACTGCCACCAAGATGGACAAAAAAATGGACAAGAAGTCTTAATCGCGCCACGCAAGCGGGCGTCCCGGGTACGCGCGTTGTAACGGACGAATACTTCGACTTCGCCGTTCAACGCGCGTGATCATCATTCCATGAACACAACCATCAATGGCGTCGGTATCGGCCTGCGCGCCCGCCACTACCGCGATTTTCTTGACGGCAATCCGCCTGCTGCCTGGCTGGAAGTGCACAGCGAGAACTATTTTGGCGAGGGCGGCTATGACTTGTTCGTACTCGAACAACTGCGCGACCGTTACGCCCTCAGCCTGCACGGTGTCGGCCTCGCACTCGGCTCGGCCGCCACCGCCGATGACGATGCGCGCGTGGAACGCCACCTCGCCAAACTGAAGCGCCTGGTCGCGCGCATTGAACCGGCCGCAGTCTCGGAACACCTGTGCTGGGGCGCGCATCGCGGCCGGCATTTCAACGACCTGCTGCCGCTGCCTTATACCGAGGAAGCGCTGGCCCACATGACGACGCGTGTTCACCGCATGCAGGACGCGCTGGGCCGGCGCGTGCTGATAGAAAACGTCTCGAGTTATGTCGCGTTTCGTGCCAGTGACCTTTCCGAGGGCGAGTTTCTGGCCGAACTGGCGCGGCGCTCCGGTTGCGGCATCCTGCTCGATGTAAACAATTTTTACGTCAACCAGGTCAATCACGGCGATGATGCGCTCAAGGCCATGGTCGCCCTGCCGCGCGAACTGGTCGCTGAAATCCATCTCGCCGGCCACCTCAGGACCGAGGACGGCCTGATCGACGATCACGGCTCGGCCGTGGCCGAGCCGGTATGGCGGCTCTACGAGGCGGCGCTCGCGCGGTTCGGGGCGGTGCCGACGCTGATCGAGTGGGACACCGATGTGCCCAAACTGGCGGTGCTGCTCGCCCTGGCCGACCTGGCCGCGGCGCGCATGGCACCGGCGATGGCAGATGTCTGAACTGTCGGCCATCCAGTCCGGTTTCGCCGCGGCGCTCGCGCCCGGCGGCAAAGCCGGCAGCGCGGCGCCGCTGTTTCGCGGCGACGCGGCTGGCGTCACGCGGCGACTGGGGATTTACCGCGGCAACGCCCAGGCCAATGCGCTGAAAGCGCTGGGCGCCATTTACCCGGTGCTGGCGCAAATCGTCGGCACAGAATTTTTCGAGGGTCTGGCGCGCGCTTACGCCAAGGCTTTTCCCTCGGCCAGTGGCGACCTGAACGAATACGGCGCGGCCTTTGCTGATTTTCTTGCCGGTTTCGAGCCGGCGCAGGAACTGCCCTACCTGCCGGAGGTGGCGCGGCTGGAATGGCGGGTGCACGTCGCCCACTATGCCGCCGACCACCCGCGGCTTGATGCGGCGCGACTGGCGACTATCGCCGAAGACGACTACGCAGCATTGCGCCCGGTGCTGTCACCGGCCTGCGCCCTGCTGCAATCGCCCTGGCCGCTGGCGCGCATCTGGGAAGTGCACCAAGCCGATTTCAGCGGCGAATTCAAGGTCGACCTCGATGCCGGCCCGTCATGCGCGCTGGTGTACCGGCCGGAACTGCGCGTCTGCGTCAGCGCGCTTTCACCCGGTGAGCACGCCTTCCTTGCCAGTGCGGGCCGCGGCGAAACCCTGGGAGAAGCGCTTAATGCCGCAATGGCGGCCGGGGCCGGCTTCATGCTCGATGCCGCGTTCACGCGCTGGGTGAGCGATCGCGTCATCATCGATTTCAAGATGCCGTAAGGAATTTCGCGTCTGCGACGACCAACCCCCGTCGGCGTGCGGCACCTGGCAACCATCAGCAGCCATCGCGTAAAACAAGGGGAATAGCATGAGTATCGCCAACACCATCACATCACTGGTCACAAACGCACGCGCCTGGGCCGGCGCCAGCGGCCATGTGCTTGACCTGGGCATCCGCCTTTATGTCGCCAAGGTGTTTTTCATGTCCGGCCTGACCAAGATCGCCAACTGGGACAGCACCGTGTCGCTGTTCGAGGACGAATACCGCGTACCGCTGCTGCCGCCAGAACTGGCCGCAGCCTTGGGCACCTTTGGCGAATTGGTGTTTCCAGTGCTGCTGGCGCTGGGCCTGGCCAGCCGTTTCGCCGCCTTGTCGCTGTTTGTCGTCAACCTGATGGCAGTACTGTCCTACTGGCACGTGCTCAAGGACCTTGAACCCGCCCTCGCGCAACACTGGTACTGGGGGGTGTTGCTACTGGTGACCATGCTGCACGGTCCGGGCAAACTCGCGCTCGACAGCGTCGTGTGCAAATACTGGCCGGTGCTGCGGCCGGCCTGAACGGGGCTATTGGCTGGAGATGCCCGACTGGAGCGGCTTTCCAGCATATATCGTCTCTGCAAAAACGCTGGGGCGCAAAGTCGCCCGGCGTCACCGGCCGTCACTCCGGCTTTATGCCTGCCGCAGAAATGATTTTTCGATAGCTTTCAACCGTCGCCGGCACCTGTCTGACAAATTCATCGGGCGCGACAAGATTGACTTCAAACCCGGCGGCGTCCAGGCGGGTGCGCACCGCCGCGTTGTTCGCGGCCTTTTGCAATTCGGCATTGATACGCTCGACCACCGCCGGCGGCAGGCCCGCGGGGCCGATAATGCCTATCCAGGTATCGGGCACGGAAAAACCGGGAACACCGCCCTCGGCGATGGTCGGGATATCCGGTGCCGCCTTGGCGCGCGTCGATTCAATCACGCCGATCGCGCGCAGCTTTCCGGATTTCACATGCGGCTGCACATTGGACAGGATCAGGATGGCAACCGGAATCTGCCCACCGATGATGTCATTGAGCGCCGGCGCGCCGCCCTTGTAGGGAACGTGCACCATGTCCAGCCCGGCCGTGGTGTTGAGCAACTCGCCCCCCAGGTGCTGTGAAGTGCCGGCGCCAGAGGTGCCGTAGGAAATCTTGCCCTTGTTCGCCTTCACGTACTCGACCAGTTCCTTCGACGATTTGACCGGCACCGCGGCGTTAACAACCACGGCCTGCGGCGCCTTGGCGACGATGGTGATGGGGGTGAAGTCCTTGACCGGGTCGTAGGGGACATTTTTTGCCAGGAAGGGCAGGGCGTAATGCGACACCAGCGTGATCAGCAGCGTGTAGCCGTCGGCCGCTTGCTTGGCAACGTAGTCGGTACCGATGAGGCTGTTGGCGCCGGGGCGATTTTCCACCACCACGGGTTGCCCAAGACCGGCGGAAAGTTCCTGCGCCAGCGCGCGCGCCACGGTGTCGACGCCACCGCCGGCCGCGTAAGCGACCACCAGCCGCACCGGTTTGGATGGATAGGGCTGTGCCTGCGAAAAACCCGGGGCCGACAGTCCGAGCAGACTGATGAATAGCAGCAAGTGTTTCAATGTTATCTCCCTGAATTTTTCTGCCGGCGGGCAGGTTCGATCAGCCGCGCGCGTCAAGCACGTGCTGCGACAACTCGTCGTGGCGGGCAAACCAGACATCGGGAAACCCGCGCATGTAGGCAAGCAGCTTGTGCAACATCGCGGCCATCGGCGGCCGTGCGCCAAAATGCGCATGCAGCGTCAGGTTGAGCAGGCCGCCCGGTTCGTTCTGGCGGAGAAAATCAAAAGTGTCCTTGTAGACATCGTGAAAATCACGCGGACTGCCGCGCAGCACGCGATTGTCGGTGAAATCACTGTGCGGCAATGCCACCAGGCGGCCCGCCGCGGTATCCACAACATAAGGCAGGTCGGTGTCGTGGTAGTCGCCGTGCCAAAGAAAACCCTGCTCGGCGAGTATGCGCGCCGTATGCACGCTGGGCGTCATGCGCGGGCTCGCCCAGCCGACCATGCGTTGCCCGGTAATAGCCTCAATGCTGTCGCGGCAGCGCTTGATCAATGCCCGCTCCTCGTCCTCCGAGCAATAGGGCATGAACATGTTCTGGGTGTAGGAGTGGCCGGCAATTTCGTGGCCGCCGGCTGCGATGGCCTTGCCAGACTCCGGAAAACGTTCAATCGCCATGGCGTTAGCCGCCACCGTGGCTTTGACACCAAAACCGTCCAGCATGCGCAGCAAGCGCCAGATGCCGGTGCGTCCGCCGTAATGGGCCCAAGCGACGGACTGCAGGTCCAGCGTGCCTTCGCGCAGGCCGCTCGCCATCGGGCCGTAAGGCGGCCCCTTGCCTTCGGGCCAGGCCTCGAACATCACCGTCACCATGACGGCGATGCGCGCGCCATCCGGCCATTGCATGGCCAATTCGTCTTTGCCCATGCTGCTCAGGCCTTGCTGTAGATCTGTGCGCCCTTCTTGACGAACTCGATGGCTTTTTCTTCCATGCCTTTTTTCA
>Ga0194061_1000541_pt1 | contig 23033 bp, 10 predicted proteins | sample SepL2221m_MetaG_FD_163423 | JGI IMG/M metagenome (GOLD analysis project Ga0194061, IMG submission 163423) | Anoxic zone freshwater microbial communities from boreal shield lake in IISD Experimental Lakes Area, Ontario, Canada - Sep2016-L224-21m | ecosystem: Environmental > Aquatic > Freshwater >... | reverse complement strand
TCGCTGCGTTGAACCGCCTGCGAGGAGATGATCGTCCGGACGTATTGATCGTCGGTCGCGGCGGCGGTTCGCTCGAAGATTTGTGGGCGTTCAACGAAGAAGCCGTCGCTCGAGCTATAGTCGCGTCCGACATTCCAGTCATCAGTGCGGTCGGCCACGAAGTCGATTTCTCCATCGCCGATTTCGCCGCCGATGTCCGCGCCGCAACGCCCAGCCACGCTGGCGAAATGGTCGTTCCGCGCTTTGATGAAACGCTTGAGTACCTCGACACGCTGCGCGAAGCCCTGCCCAAAGCGCTGATCAAACGCATGGACATCGCGCGCCGCCGACTCGAATCCATCGAACAAAGTTACGCGCTCCGCCACCCCGAGCAGCGCATCGCCATGCTCCGCCAGCGACTCGACGATCTCTCGCAACGCCTCATGCCGCAGCCGCAATACCTCGTCGAACGCTTGAAGCAACGCGTCTCTGCACTCGCTGGAAAACTCGACGCACTCTCGCCACTGCGCGTCTTCGAACGCGGTTACTCCGCCACACGCCGCCTCAGCGACGGCGTCTTGATCGACTCGATTTCAAAAGCCACCCCGGGCGAACGCATCCGCACTCGCGTCGCCGATGGTGAATTCGAATCTAAAATTGTCTAAGAATAATTAGCTTAAAATCCCAGCCACGATTTCACGCGCGCCCAAACGCCCTCGCGCGGCGCGTCATTCGGCTTCCGCACAACAGGACCATCAGACGTCTGCGCTTGTGCTGGGATGCGCGGCACGTCGCTCAGCTTCCGCGATTCAATCGGCGTCTGATTTAATCCCGATGTCAATCCCGACATCGTCGGTCCAAACAATTTCGGAAGGAGCGGCAACATAGCCGTGATCTCTTCAACCACCGCATCCGCCGTCTGCGGCCGTTTCTCGGGTCGCACTGAAATCATTCGAGTCACCAAATCCACCGACGCCTGCGACAACCCCGGGACTAATTTACGCGGGTCCGGGCGCGGACATTCAATGTGCTTCAGCATGATCTCGGTAATCTCATCGCCCCAGAACGGCGGCGTGCCGGTGAGCATGTGATAGATCGTACATCCCAGCGAATAAATGTCCGTCCGCGCATCAAGGTCCCGCGTCCCCTTCGCTTGCTCCGGCGATATATAAAACGGCGTTCCCACCGTCGTCCCCTCGACCGTCAGATGCGTCGTGTCGCTGAGCGATTTTGAAAAGCCCATATCAATCAACTTCACTTTTCCGCCCCGGCTGCACACAATATTATCCGGCTTGATGTCGCGGTGAATCACGCCCAACCGCGCTGCATACGCCAGCGCTTTCGCAATCTCGCGCCCGATCAACCATGCCTCTTTTTCAGGCAAAAAGCCTTCGTGTTCGATTCGATCGCCAATGGTCGAACCATCCACGTACTCCATCGCGATCACCGGACAGCCTTCGATTTCCTGCGCCGCAAACGCCTGCACCAAATTCGGATGCGCCATCTTGCCCATCAACGTCGTCTCGCGCCGAAACCGCTCCGACCACTGGGGATCGTTCTTTAAATTGCTCGGAAGAATCTTCAACACGACGATGCGGTCCATCACTGTGTCATGCGCCCGGATGATCCGAGAATGTGTTTTTTCACTGATGATTTCAAGCAGTTTGTACGGACCAAACATCTTATTTTCGAGCCGCTGTTTAGGCGGAGCAACCTGCGCGGTTCGTCGTTCAAATTCCTTCATCAAGGGCTTGATCTGAAACGGCTCGATGAACTTTCGTTCCAGCAGCGTTTGCCCCAGGGTCATCTTGATTCCACCGCGTCGCAACGCGTCTCGGCGCGCATCGACCAACAACGCTTCATGCTGCGTGATCATGCCCATTTCAAGGGCCAACGCAGTCAGTGTGATGACCTCCGATGTCTCGTGCGCGTCAGCCATGGTGCGAAGTGACCTCTGTAAATCCGATGCAGATGCAGCACCAAAATATCCGATAGTCGTGTTCGATTCACGTGCCGAATTTCGTTTCTCACTTCATCCGAGCCAATGCACTCTTGCAAAATCAACGCGAAATTGCTTCCATCAAACATTCCTATAGACTGATCGTTAGTGACATCAGAACAGGTGCGAATGGGCGCAGTTTATGGGAGAACGAACCGTGTCGAACACAAGAAAAAAGATGAGTGAATCCGAGATCGCCGCCAAACTTCCCACCTTAAACGCCTGGACGTTGAACCACGGAAAACTCCATCGCGATTTTCAATTCGCCGATTTTGTTGAAGCATTCGGCTTCATGACGCGAGCCGCCCTCATCGCCGAAAGCATGAATCACCATCCAGAATGGTTCAACGTGTGGAATAAAGTCTCCGTCGATTTGAACACGCATGACGCCGGCGGCGTGACCGAAATGGACTTTACGCTCGCCGCGAAAATGGACGCTTTACTAAAACCTTAGCATCCATTTATCGCCCAGCATATACGCGCTCAGTAAACACCTCTACCGCTGCACACACCAACGAGAGAAGTAGGAAAAACGGCACCAGATCTAACGTGTCTCCGCTTGAAGGCCGTGGAGCCTTAAGAAACGCATCCAGCTCCGCAGTTGCCATCGCGCCGTTTCGTTTCGGCGCATCCATGTTCGAAATGCGTTCATCCAACACACCGACTCCCATCGGCGGCTCACCTGTCAAACTAGGCGTCCAATTCATCGGCAGCGGTTGGTTTCCCGCGCGTTCAAAATCAGCGGCATTCATCCGAACATAAGGCGGCCCCGCTCGCGACGCCTCCAACGCAATTCGCACGAGCATCGCCGCAAGCCCCGGATCCAGCGCCCGCTCAACCGGCAGCCCATCCCCGGGCGAAAACGCCAGCACGTAACACGGTCGCGCGCGCTCATCCATAAACCGTGACGCCACGATCCGACCCGTCTGAACCTCGCGCAACAAGACCGCAAAATCACCCGTTCGTAACAGATCATACGACTTCGGAATTGCGATGCCGCTCGTCCCGCCGGACACGATTCCAGTCGTCAACGCGGACTCGTCTCCGCGCTCAACCGCAGGCCATTGAATCAGCGTTCCGCCCACTTCATAAAAACTTCGATACCCGCGCTCCGGTGCCACGAACAGCGCTGCCCGCGAAGGCTCGCTTAATCGCTCCGGTACGCTCCCAACATAAACATCCAAATCCGTTTCACCCGCTGTCGGTTCGGAATCGCTCGACGAAATAATCTCCGCATTCAATGCCAATCGGAACAACTTTTCGAGCGCCGCGTGTGGCGCATGAAACCGTATTCTGGGAGCGCGAACCGGTCGTGATGCCAGCACCACCGCATCGTCTTCCGGAAACGAATCCACCAACCCGTCGCTACGCCGCCACGAAATTCGCAGCGCGTCTTTATTTTCCGGCGCAATCCGAAACGCCGCGACTGTCTCACTCCGAGCACTGATAACGCATTCTTTCTGCTCCAGCGCTTTCGCACCCGCCGAATTCATCGACTCCAAAACGATCCGACCCGAAACGTTTCCATCTGCATAATTCGCAACGCGCACCAATACCTGAGCACCTGGCTGATTTTTCGATTCAATCGTCACCGCTCCAGCATCAACAATCCCAACATTACCAATCGTATTCGCCAGACAGTCAACTCGCCGCCACACCATTTCCGCCGTTTGAAAATCTACCGACTGGTCGAGAAGCGACACAATCACATTAGCAACCGAACGATCCGAAATCGTCCGAGCGCGATCCACTGCAAACAACCGGATCGACGCGGCATCCGGCCCCGAAATCGCCGGGACAAGCCCCTCAATCAAGCGGATCGCTTCGCTCGGATTGACCGGCGTTGAATTCATCACCATCGGGCTCGGAGCCGTCCGAGCAACGACAATCTTGTCCGTCAATTTCAATTGATTCAGCAGCGCTTTCGCTTCGTTTACGACCGCTCCAAACGTAACCGTACCACCTTCACTTCGGCGCCGAGTCAGCGTCCCGTTGTCGATCACGAGCAAGACCGTTTTTCCTGTCGATTGCTCGGGCACAAAGCGAATTCCAGCCAACGAAATCACCAGCGCGGACAATGCGATAGCTTGCAGAAAAAAGGAACGATCAAAGACAATACGTTTGGGTTTTGCCGTCGCAGGTTGCGCGGCGAGGCGGTTCCAGATCAACAAACTTCCCGCCACAATTCGGCGGCGTTTGGATCGCAACAGTCGAAATAACACCAGCAATCCCAGCGCGGGGATGGCAAGCAGGAGCGCGGCTGGGAATGCAAATGTTGGGATCATGGTCTCGTTGTGCCGATGTGGCTGGAGCGTCCGCTAAATTTTCTGCGCGATCGGAATACGGCGGCCCGTTCCGAACGCTTTCGTCGTGACCTTCAATCCCGGCGCGGCCTGTCGGCGTTTGTACTCATTAATATCGATCATGCGCAGAACCTTCCGAACAATCGTTTCATCAAATCCGCCAGCGATCAACTCTTCGCATCCGCGCTGATCTTCAATCACTGCTTTCAAAATATCGTCGAGCATGTCATACGGCGGAAGTGAATCCTGGTCCTTCTGATTCTCTCGCAATTCAGCCGTCGGCGCTTTGACAATTGACGACTCCGGAATTGGCGGACGCGCCGGATTGATCGTGTTTAAATGCCGCGACAACCGGTACACCATCGTTTTGTACAGATCGCTGATCACCGCCAATCCGCCGCACATGTCCCCATAAAGGGTGCAGTACCCGGTCGCCAATTCTGATTTATTTCCAGTCGTCAGCAACAAGTGCCCGAACTTGTTCGACATCGCCATCATCAACACGCCGCGAATGCGCGCCTGAATATTTTCTTCGGCGATCCCTGTTTTCGTGCCTTCAAACACCGGCGCAAGCCCCGTCGAAAACGCGCTGACGATGCCTTCAATCGGAATGACTTTAAAATGAATGCCGAGCCGCTCCGCAGTATCCTTCGCGTCGATATAACTCTGCTCTGAATTATACCGGCTGGGCATCGCCACTCCGGTCACATTCTCCGGGCCGAACGCCTCCGCCGCAATCACCGCGACCAGCGCCGAATCAATCCCGCCCGACAGTCCCAGCACCGCCGATTTGAATCCGCACTTCTGCGCATAATCACGCGTTCCTAAAACAAGCGCTCGATGAACTTCCTCTTCGACCGAAAGCATCACGTCTTTCGCATTCGGCATCCGCACTGTCGCAGCGCACGAAGCAATACCTGTCGCCTGCAAATCGGCGAGGTCCACTACGCGCTCGCATTCTCCGAACGCATCGCCGACCGCGAGAATGCTGCCGTTCGCCGCGAACGCCATCGACCGCCCGTCGAACACGAGCTCGTCATTGCCGCCAACCTGATTCACATAAATCAGAGGGCGCGCGTGCTTCTTCGCCAGCGAGCCCAGCATCGACATCTTGACAGCGAGCTTGCCGATATTGAATGGCGACGCCGACAGATTGACGATCACGTCTGCACCGCGACGAACGAGGTCATCGACGGGATCGAAACCATATTTTCGATCCACCCAAAAATCTTTGTCGTTCCAACAATCTTCGCAGATCGTCAGGCCGAGTTTGACGCCATTGAAATCAACCAACTTCGCTGCAGTCGCCGGTTCAAAATAGCGGTCCTCATCGAACACGTCGTACGTCGGCAGCAGACATTTATCGCCGCACTCTTCAATACGTCCGTTTCGTATAAACGCCCATGAATTATGCAGCGGTCTGCCGATATGGCTATCCCGCCGCCGAACGCAACCGACCAGCACCGGAATCACGGTTTTCAGATTGACGCACAGCCGTCCGAGGGCGCGTTCTTGAGCATCGATGAACGCCGGCTTTTCCAGCAGATCACGCGCCGGATAGCCGATCACCGACATCTCCGAAAACACCGCGATGTCCGCCCCCGCAGCTTTAGCGCGTTGCGCCGACGCTTCTATGCGAGCGCAATTCCCATCGAAGTCACCGATCTTTGGATTGATTTGGCAGAGTGCTATTTTCATGCTGGCACTGTACGCCCCTGGGATTTTTTTTCAAAGCAAAAGGACCGCGCGTCTGCCGCCCTCATCACGTTACTTATAGACATTCTTCGGATCAAAAACGACCAGTCCTGATTCACGTGCAGACCACTCACCCTTCGCGTTTTTCTCAATGACGTAAGCAAAACACGATTTGAATCCGAGGTGGCAATTGCCCTTGATCTGCCGCACTTTTGCGACGACCGCATCGCCATCGCAATCCGTCCGCAACTCGACAACGTGCTGCAGATGCCCGGACTCTTCGCCCTTCAACCACAGCTTTTTTCGCGAGCGCGAATAGTAATGCATCAAGCCGGTTTCGAGCGTCTTTTGCAACGCATTCCGGTCAGCGAACGCGACGCCGAGCACCTCGAGCGTTTCGTGATCCTGGGACACCACGGTGACGCGTCCGTCCTCGTCCCATTTCAACGCATCCAACAGCGTACCCATCCCAACACCGGCGTTCAGCCGCTCGTAAAATTCTATCCCGCCGGCCATGTGTCTACCCTCAATTCCGCACCACCGCGTCGGCTCGAAAAACAGATTCATCCTATCCGCGTCATAATCGATTCAGGACGAATTGCAATTCACATCGACAGCGCTCTATAAAGGATGCGGTAAACCTTCTTGCGCCTCCGTCCACTGATAATAGTATCAGTGGAAACAAGCCGTCGCATGAAACATACATGCTTGTTCCATAACACTGCGCGCATTCCCGCAGATTTAGATGACACACAAGGTGGACTATGACTCATCGCAATCGCGTTCTCTCGTTTGGATGTCTGGCTCTCGCCAGCGCCCTGGCTTTTTCACTTTGGTTCATGCAGCGCCCGCAGTCGCCGCAGCCTGTTGCGGTGAAATCACCCCTCACTCCAGCGCCCGAACAACCCAGCGCCCGCGACATCGAACTGTCCCGCCTGAAAGCCTCCATTCCCGGCGTCAACGTGACGTTCGATGCGCTCGGATTGCCTGGCGACATTCATTCGCTCGACAGCTTTCTGACCGGCCCGAACGGTTCGGGCGGTGGCGTGTCGCCCGCGTTTGCCGACGCGTATCCGCAGTCCGATCCACACCGTGCCATCAAAGCATTTCTCGACGAGCACAAATCCTTGTTCGGATTCGATGCGTCGATTTTAAAGGAATCGACAGTAGAGCGCGATTACGTCAATGCCCACAACAAAATGCGCACACTTGTTTTTCGCCAAACACGCGATGGGATTCCCATTCATAACGCCATGATTCTCGCAAACGTCACTGCGAAAGGCGAACTCGTGAACCTCGGCAGCCAATTCATTCCCAACGCCGGCGGAGCTGCTGTCGGCACCGATTCCGCAACTCTCGCCGACATCCGCGATCCCATTTCCGCCGCGCGCGAAGCACTGAGCGCAGCGCTCAATGACGGTCCCGGCGAATCCGAACATGCACTCATTCAATCAGTTACTCAACCTTCCGGCAAAACGCAGAAGCAGTCGTTGGCTTCGAACGCACTAAAAGGAGTCGCCTCCGCCGAATTGACGTGGGTGCCGGTCTCGGCAACGAACGTCCGCTTGTCCTGGGACGTCATTTACACCGACCGCGCATCCGGCGAGATGCAGCGCAAAGTTGTCGACGCCCGAAGCACGAAAACGCTCTCGCACACAAATTTAACCGCCTATCTCATGTCGAAAAAACAATCTGCCGCAATGTCCCAACGCGCGACTCAAACACAATCAGGCGCCGTGTCGCCCATGCTCGTTTCAGTCCCAACGCCATCCGTTTCAGAATCGTCCACAGCGTCGTTCGCGCCTCGTTCAAATGGTATTCCCGGAGCAGCCACACCGATACAGTTGAACGTCTTCACGGCCGAAAGTCCGACTCCGTTCTTTCCTGCGTATCCATCCTTCCGCTCAGGCCCGCAACCGCCTCAAGTCATGCGGACATTGCTGACGCTCGATTCGCTGAATCCCAACGCATCGCCCGCCGGATGGATTGATGCCAATCTCGAAACGCGTGGCAACAATGTTGATGCGCATCTCGATGTGAATAATGATGACATCGCCGACCTCCCCCGCCCGCGCGGAACCGGCACGAATCCCGTCGTCTTCGATTTCCCGTTGGACCTCACGCAACCGGCGGGAACGTACTCCGCCGCCGCGACCGTGCAGCTGTTTTATCTGTGTAATTTGATGCACGATAAGATGTATGACTTTGGATTCACCGAAGCCGCAGGCAACTTTCAGAATTTTAATTTCGGACGCGGTGGTGCCGGGAACGACGCGGTGTTTGCCGACAGCCAGGACGGCGGCGGAACCAATAACGCCAACTTCGGCACGCCGCCCGATGGATTTCCCGGGCAGATGCAGATGTACCTCTGGCCGCAGGCCACACCGACGCGCGACGGTTCCCTCGACGCCACCATCGTCGCTCACGAATACACACACGGAATCAGCAATCGCCTGGTCGGCGGAGGCGCACTGATCTCTTCACTTCAGACTTCCGGCATGGGCGAAGGCTGGTCCGATTTCGTCGCGTTGAGTGTGTTCGCCGATTCAAAATTGGACGTCAACGGCGCGTACCCTGTAGGCGGGTACGCGATTCAGGGGCTGGCTAGTTTTCCCAGCAATTATTTCGCAGGCATTCGGCGCTATCCGTACTGCCGCGAGCCCGGTCCCATCGTCAATTCAGCCTCCACAAATCCGCTCACGTTCGGCGACATCAAAACCAATAACGAGGTTCATGCGCAAGGCGAAGTCTGGTGCGCGGCGCTCTGGGAATGCCGCACGCTTTTGGTCCTCAAGTACGCCAACACCGCGACCGACGGCGGGCGCTTGATGCTACAACTCGTCATCGATGGCATGAAATTGTCGCCTGTCGATCCGACCTTCACGCAAGCGCGCGACGCGATCATTCAAGCCGATCTCGTCAACAATGGCGGTGCGAATAAAACAGAATTGTGGACCGGATTCGCCAAACGCGGCTTGGGTTTCAGCGCCGCGTCGGGATCAAACTCATCGACAGGCGGAGTCGTCGAAGCCTTCGATGTTCCCAGCGATTTAAAAGTGCTGTCATTCGGTTCACTCACAGCCTACGGGCCCATCGGTGGCACATTTGTCAATGGCAGTGCTCAATTTACGATTCAGAACGCGAACGGCTCCTCGCCCATTAATTGGTCCGTATCGAAGTCGCAGCCATGGGTCAGCATCACACCCTCCAGCGGCACGCTCGCGCCCAACGCCACCGACACTGTGACCGTCTCGTTAAACTCAGCCGCAAACACGCTGGCCGCCGGAACGTTCACCGACACCGTGACGTTTTCAGTTGCCAACGGCATCGCTCAAACGCGCCCTGTTTCGCTGCGCGTTTTAAACACGCTCACCAAAATCGCGGACACGTTTGACACCGGAATTGACCTGACTCAATGGTCCACAATCACCGGTGTTTCGTCTCCGAATTTCCCGCCTATCGCGCCGATGGCATCGAACAATTCACTGTGGTTCACGCACCCATCTAGCCGCGTCGCCACGTCCGCGCCGATGAACACAACCGGCGGCGGCGCGATCAAATTCTCGCTCTTTATTGGGCAATCCACGTTCCCGCAAGACGTGGCCGAAATCGGCGAAAACGTCGTGCTTGAATACTCCATTGACGGTGGCACAACCTACACGCCGATCAGCACGTATCTGCCCGCGTCTGTGACGACATGGACGCGTTTTGCATTCCCAATTCCGCAGGCCGCGAAAACGACTCTGACCTATTTCCGCTGGCGTCAGGTTTTGTTCAGCGGTGCGACTTTCGATAACTGGGCGCTCGACAACGTCTCCATCGGAAGCGATCTCCTGCCGAATCCGACTGTCACGTTGAATCAAGCGGTCGGGCAGGCTGATCCGACGCGTTTCAGCACGCTTCATTTTACGGTACAATTCAGCAAACCTGTCTTCAATCTGACATCCGCTGGAGTCACATTGGGCGGCACGGCGGGAGCGACAACTGTTCAAGTTTCAGGTAGCGGCACGACATGGGACATCGCCGTCTCAGGCATGTCTGCCCCTGGAACCGTGACCGCCAGCATCAATCCCGGCGCAGCCATTGACGCCGATAGCAATCCTAATTTTGGATCGACCAGCACGGACAACGTCATCACCTACGAAATGCCCGCAACGCTGTTCTGGACCGGCGAAAGTCTCACATCCGACAATTGGAGCGACGATGCGAATTGGGGCGGTTCGCATCTTTCAGCCGGCGACAACATCGTCTTCCTCGACGCCGTTCGCCTCCATCCCATAAACGATTTGCCCCAGGGCACAACGTTCGCGTCGATTCAATTCAACGGCGACGGATTTGTTGTGAACGGTAATGCCGTCCAACTTTCTTCGCCCAGCCCGCTGACAAATTCAGGTGGCAACAATTTGCTCGGACTGGATGTCACCGCTCTGTCCACGCCCGCCATCAATGCGACGTCCAACACACAGCTCTATTTGAGCGGCACGTGGTCCTCGACATTGGGATTAAACGCAGTCGGACTTGGTACACTCATTCTCAACGCGCCCAACACGTATTCCGGCCCAACGTTGGTCGTGGGCGGCTCACTTGTAATGGGCGTTCCCTTTGCGCTGCCTTCGACCACGACGGTGTCGCTTGTCAACGCAACGCTCGATTTCTCAGACGGCTCCGCAAGCTATCCGCAACAGTTTGCAGGCGTAGGCGGCAGCGGCTCACTAACCAACAGCGATACCGCAGTCGCAACGTTCACCGACGTGAGCACCTCAACGCTCTCCTTTACAGGTACGGTCTCCGGAGCGTTGAACTACACCAAAATCGGATCAGGCACATTCACGCTCAGCGGAACAAACACGTACAGCGGAACCACCTCGATTTCGGCAGGCCGTTTGATTGCGATTTCAAACAGTGCGCTTGGATCGAACGCGACGACTGCAACCGTCACCGGCGGCGTGCTCGAATTCGGCTCAGGCGTGGTGACGAGTAAACAAATCACGATCAATGGCGGCACTGTGGCTGTCAACGGCAGCGCGCTGCTCAACGCCGGTGCGGTGCTTACCGGGCCGGGCACATTCGATGTGGTCAACGGCAATCTGGCTGTTCGCGGACTCTCCGGAAATGGCGCGTTGAAGAAGACAAATGCCGGCTCGTTTTCGCCGCTGTCCCCGACAACGTACTCCGGCGTACTCTCCATGATTGGCGGAACAACCACCATCGCGTCTTCGATTCCGTGCTCCGCAACTGTGTACTCATCCGCGACATTGGCGGGCACTGGTACGCTCGGAAACGTCACACTCTCGGGTGGCACGTTCAGACCGAACACCGGCGTGTTCAACGTCGCGGACTTAACGTGTGACTCCAGTTCAACACTCTCGTTCACGCTCAATAATTCCACGTCGCCGAACTTCTCTCAAATCAAAGCCAGCGGCACGGTCGCGCTCAACGATGCGACGCTCGCAGCGGTGATCAGCCCCAGCGTTCCCGTCTCGACGCCTGTCAGAATCATCGATAACCTCGGCTCAGGCGACATCGTCGGACACTTCGCAGGACTGTCCGAAGGTGCCGTGTTGCCGACACTCGCGCGCATCGATTATATTGGTGGCACCGGCAACGATGTCACGCTTTCGAAAGTCCTAACCACCACCACCAGCGGGTCCAACTCCGGTGCGATTACCATCAGCAACACTATCAACGACAATGCCACGGCTGCGACGCCGTACCCTTCCACGATCACCATCGCCGGCGTCACAAATCCAGTCGTCAAAGTCACCGCGACCTTGACCGGTTTCACGCATACATTCTTGGGTGATGTGTTCGTCATGCTCGTCGGACCGCAAGGTCAGCACCTTTATTTGATGAGCAATGAAGGCGATCTGACCCCCACCGGGTCCAACATCAACGGCGTGAATTTCACGTTCGATGATGCCGCCACAGGATACATTCCATCCTCTACAACCGTCGTATCAGGAACCTACAAACCTGCATTCAGTCAGGGTGCGTTAATCGCTCAATCTGTCAACGGGGCCATGCCCGCACCTTCGCCATCCGACTCAACCGGCCCAGCACTCAGTATCTTCAATGGCGTTGATCCGAACGGCGCGTGGTCTTTATATGTCTACGATGGTTTCGATAAAGACATCGGTATGATCTCGGGCGGTTGGAGCTTGCAATTGTCGCTGGGGCCGGCGAGCGGCACGCTCAATTTGGCTACGCCCGTTCTGGACAAACCAATCATCAACGAAGGCGACACCGTGACTGTATCCGGGATATTTTCAGACACCCTATCTACTCAGCATTCGGTGACGATTGACTGGGGCGACGGCAGTTCCCCGTCTAGCTTAGCGCTCCCGGCGAGCGCGACCAGCTACAGTATTTCGCATGTCTATGCTGATGACATTCCGGTCAACACGTCCCAGGATAATTTCACGATCAAGACGACACTGTCGGACGGTATCATCGCTGTTTCAAAAACCACGCCCGTTACGGTGAAGAATGTCGCACCTTCAAATCTGATCGGAGCCTTCAATCCGCCGACGCTTCAACGCGGCACCAGTACGCCGGTCACGCTCACCGGCGGATTCACTGATCCATCGACCGGCGATATTCATACGGTCACCATCAATTGGGGCGACGGTGCGCAGGACACGCTTGTGTTGGGATACGGCATCAATTCGTATTCCGCGTCGCATACCTTTGCTGATAATTTGAACGCGAATGAATTCAGTATCGCAGTCACGTGCTCGGACGACGATCTCGGAACTGTTAACGCGACGTTCTCGCTTCCTTACGTTTCGATCAATCCAATCGCCGCGATCTCGGGTGCCCCGGTGAAACTCTCGACCGGAGTCCCCGTCAACTTGGGCGGCTCCGCGACGGAACCCGGCTCGCACACGTTTACGTTCGCGTGGAGCGTTAAGCTTAACAACACCGCCTTCGCGTCAGGAACCGGGACGATGTTCATGTTCACACCCGGTGCGGACGGCCCGTATGTCATTTCGTTGACTGCCACGGACGAAGGCAACCGATCCGGTACGGCGTCGCTTTCTTACACGCTCGCCGATCCGCCTGTGGTTGTCAGCGCGCTTAACGCGAATCCGAATCCTGCCATCGTTGGGACACCGGTCACGCTCAGCAGCACCGTCACCGATGGCTCTACGATTCATTGGGTCTGGGATTTCGGAGACGGCACCGTCAACGACGGCACCGTCGGTTCGCTCACGCATACCTTCAGTCCCGTCGGAACCTACACAGTGACGCTCACGACGACTGACGCCGTGAATCTCTCCGTCGTTCAAACGATCTCCGTCGTGATTATTCCAGCACCGTCGAATCCACACGATTCCGATGGCGACGGTTTTCCAGACGAACTCGAAACCGCGCTGGGAACCGATCCTTCCAAAATTTCGTCGAGTCCCTTTGGAAGCGTCGCGATACCTGCGCCGCTGACGATTACGTCGCTCTCAACGTCGCTCAATTTCAAGCAGTCGAACAAAGATTCGCTGATTTTGAAAGGCACTCTTACGCTGCCAAACGGAACGATCCTCACCGGTCTTGTCTGTGGTGTGGACGTGGGTGGAGCGGTGCAAGTCTTCACGCTGAATTCAAAAGGCATGGCCAAAACCGCGACCGGACAATTCACGCTGAAAGTCTCGAAAAAAGTCGGTGTGCCTTCGACATTCCAAGCGACGTTCAAAAGCGTGTCACTGCGCAACGTCCTGACAGACGAAGGCTTGATCGACGCCACCCTAGTGAATCTCAACACGACGATTCCGGTGACCGTCTCGCTCGCCCCGCAACTTTTGCAAGGCACACGAACGCAGGTTTACAACGCCAAGCAGGGCATCTCTGGAAAGTCCAAAGACCCGAAATGAGGCTTTAAGAAAGAGCGGCGGCAGGATTGCCGCCGCTTCTTTTTTATTTTTTGCGAAACCAAATTGCCGCAGTGGTAGTCTAAGGTCCATTCGCTATCGTATGGCGAAACTCAATTTGCTTTCGTGAACGATCTCATCGCCGGAGTCTTTATCATGCGCCGCATCCTTCTGGTCTCGCTCGTCCTAGTCGCGTTCCTTTCCTTGATGGAGATTCGCATGTACGCATCCGAAGTCGGATTTGCTGAGGATTTCGCGCTCTCGACCAACCGCGATGAAACGCTGAAGCAGCTCATTCCAGGGACGGATGACTATTACTATTACAACTGCGTCCACCTCCAGAACACCGCTCAATTCGCCAAGGTCGATGATCTGCTCAAGAAGTGGATTCAGCAATACGGAGAGAACGGTCGTGTCCAGGAAATTCAAAATCGGCAGGCCCTGCTTACGTTCGGAAATGATCCGAAGAAAACATTCGATTTCGTCTCGTGGCGACTCGGCCTCCAGTTCAATCACCAACGCCACATTCCCGGCCAGAAGCCCAACTACCCTACCCGCCTCGACCCCAAAACGTTCGCCCCCGCCACACTGAAAACCAACGCGCTCAATCGTCACGGCGACCTCAGCGGATTTGAAGACAGCGCTCTCGACATGCTCATGGCCGCGCCTGAATTCACCGGTGACACCGCTGACGTGAACCGCCGCCGCCAATTGCTGCAACGCCTCAAACGTCCGGACTACGAAGGCCTCGCGAAAGTCGTCGTCGCCGACCTCAAAGCGCCCAACAGCAGCGGCTTCGGATCGCTTGGCATCCACCGCGCGTTGCTGCTCAGTCAACTCGATGAATGCGCCAAGCTCATGCCCGACTTGTTGAATCAGCAGAATTTCATCAGCGTTTACATGTCGCGTCTGCAACCCAATCCGGACATCGATTGGAAGCACGACGACAAGGAACATCTCGCGCATCTCGAACGATTGTGGGCCTTCGCGTCCAAGCTTCAACCCGCGTTCAACTCACTTAAAGCGCACATACTCTTTGAACGCCTCGCGTTCGATCAGAAGCAGGGCACGTATGATAAAGACCGCTTCCTGGAGTACGTGAAGCTCCCACGTGCGGTCCATTACGCTCAGCAGAAATATCTTGAACGCCCGGAACTGCGCAACGTCCGCGCTCAAATCGGACAGAATTTTCCGGACACGCTTCTGCCTGTTGTCGGCAACGATGAGCCGCTCGTCCGCGATTATTTCATGCACTTCTTCCTGACTGAAGACAGCATCGAAGCGTACACGCCATTCGTCGCCGACAGCTGGCTCAAGGACGCACTCGCTGAAACGAAGATTCTGAGTGGTGCGCCCGATCCGGAAAAATGGTATGCGCTGCTGAACAACCCGGCGCGATTCCAGGAATTGAAGGAACGCGTGGACATTGTGTTCGCTCCGACCAACAAAAACTATTTCCGGGCCGATGAAGCCGTCTCGATGGCGCTCGACGTGAAGAACGTCAAGACACTGATGGTCAAAGTCTATGAAATCAACACCGCGAATTATTACCGCGAGTTGCAACGCGAAGTCGAAACAAGCATCAACCTCGACGGCCTCGTCGCCAATCAAGAGACGCCGTACACGTACGAAGAACCGCCACTGCGTCGCGTTCGCCGCACGTTCGATTTCGCAGCGCTCAAAAATCCCGGTGTGTACGTCGTCGATTTCATCGGCAACGGACGCAGCAGCCGGACGGTGGTGCGCAAGGGTCGTGTGCGGGCGCTCGAACATTCTTCTGCGGCTGGGCACATCTTCAGCGTGCTCGACGAAAGCAATGTGAAGCAGAAAACAGCATCGATCTGGCTCAGCGGTCACGAGTACAAATCGAACAAAGACGGTGACATTCTGATTCCGTTCACCAACGCCCCGGGACGACAGAACATCGTCATCATGGCGGGCAATGTGATCTCGCTCGACCGCTTCGAACACCGTGCTGAAAACTACAAATTGATGGCCGGGATTTATGTTGAGCGCGAAGCCTTGCTCAAGCGCGCGAAGGCGAACGTGATCGTCCGTCCGATGCTCTACATCAACGGCGCTGCGATGGGATTCAAAGCGCTCGAAGAGGTCACGCTCGTGTTGCAATCCACTGACCGCGATGGTGTCGTCTCGTCCAAAGACGTGCGCGATTTCAAACTCGAAGACGACAAAGAATCAGTCTACGAATTCCAAGTGCCTGAAAATTTGAGCGACTTGGCCATCACGCTCAAGGCGAAAATTCAAGTCCTGAGCACCGGCGCGAAAATCGATCTGAGTGATTCTGCTCGCTTCACGTTGAATCAGATCGACAAGACCGAACACGTTGCCGACGTTCATTTCAGCAGGCTCGATACTGGCTGCGTTCTCAGCCTCCTCGGCAAGACCGGCGAAACCCTCGCCGACCGCGCGATCAATGTTGACTTCAAGCACCGCGATTTTAAAGAAGCGATTCATGTGACGCTGCAAAGCGGTTCCGATGGTCGCATCGATTTGGGCGCGCTTGAAGCCGCCGGGATCGTCAGTCTCTCGACTCCGGGACTCGACAATCACAAACGCGAATGGTCGCTGTCGAGCACGTATCACAGCCTACCGTTTTCACTCAATGCGAAATCGGGTGACGTCATCCGCGTCCCCTATATGGGCAAGCTCGCCGCCCCTGCGCGCGCGGATGTGTCGCTCCTCGAAAAGCGCGGATCCGGATTTCTCGCTGATCAATTCGCGGTCCTCACGATCAAGGACGGCTACTACGAAATCCCAACGCTCTCGCGCGGCGATTACGAGTTGTATCTGAAAGATTCGAATCATCGCATCAGCGTAAAAGTCGCGGAAGGCGTCGTCGTCGATGGTTACGCATCATCGAACGCTCGGATGCTTGAAGTGGTGAACGCAGATCCGCTGCAAATTGCTTCGGTCGATGTCACGCCGGACGCGATCAAGATCACGCTCAAAAACGCCGACACATTCGCGCGGCTGCATGTGGCCGCGACGCGCTTCGAGCCCTCGTTCTCTATCCTCGGTCATCTCGGCAAAGTCGATTTCGCTGAACCGGCGGAAGTTCAACTCGGAATCACGGAAACGCAGTACCTCGCCGGACGTGACATCGGCGACGAATACCGCTACATCATGGATCGTAAATACTCGACGAAGTATCCCGGCAACATGCTCAATCGTCCCAGCCTGCTGCTCAATCCGTGGGCTATTCGCAAAACGGAGACCAGCGAGGAGCAAGCGCAGAGCGGCGGCGATTTTGGCAACATCGGTGCCGGACGTGGATCATTCGGGAATCGAGCTGGGGGTGGCCGCAAGGCCCTTGCAGTTCCGAACACGCTCGCGAACTTCGATTTCCTCCCAGCGCAAGCCGTGCTGCTCACGAATCTGAAGCCGGACGCGAACGGCATCATCACGATCGCACGCAAAGATCTCGGGCCAGGGCAGCAGATTCATCTGCTCGCGGCCGATCACAGCAACACCGTTTATCGCCAGTTGTCATTGCCTGAAATGAAGACCGTTCCGAACGATCTGCGACTCGCTCAAGCGCTTGATTCCACGAAGCATTTCACTGAGCGCAAACAAGTTTCCGTGATCGAAGGCAACCAGAATTTCGAGCTCGCCGATGTGGCCACTTCGACCATCGAACCGTACGACACGCTCGCGAAAGTGTATGGTTTATACGTGACGCTCGGCAACGCGCCGCAGCTTCCTGAATTCAATTTCATCACGCGCTGGCCGTCATTGAAGCCCGAGGAAAAACGTGAGTTCTATTCGAAACACGCCAGCCACGAACTCAGCTTCTTTGTCTTTAAGAAAGATCCGGAATTCTTCAAGACCGTCGTCCAACCGTATCTGAAAAACAAGAAGGACAAAACATTCATTGATCATTTCCTGATCGAAGATGATCTCAGCGAATTCCTCAAACCGTGGGCGTATGGTCAGCTCAATATTATCGAACGCATTCTCTTGATTCAACGCATTCAAGGCGAAGCGGAAGCGGGTGCGCGACACGTCAACGATCTGTTTGATCTGCTCCCGCCAAACATTGAACGCTTCAATTCGCTGTACTTGACCGCGATCAAAGGCAGCGCACTTGATACGGGCGATGCGCTGGGCCTCGAAGGCGCGAAGCAGCAGATGGCTCCGGCCAAACCACTGTCTCTTGCATTTCAAAAAGATGACAAAAAAGCGGATGGAATGAACCGCAACGCAGGCATGGCGTTCGCTGCCCCACCCGCCCCGGCCACAGCCGCAGCTCCGGCGGCCAAATCGCGTGGACTGGATCGCGACGCCGGCGAGAAGAGTGAAGCGCAAGTTGAGCAATTGGCTTCGGACAAATCTATGAACCAATTGCAAGAGAAGCGCAAGGCGTTGAAAGACGACGCGGCTGCCGAACCGGAAATGCTGAAGAAATCTGCTCCCAGTGACGCGAAAGAATCGTCGGGACGAGGGGCACGCGCGCGGCGCGAAGCGGGGAAAGCGTTTGAGGATGAATCCGAATTACGCCAAGCCGCGCGGCAGTTCTATCGCAAGCTCGACAAGACTGAAGAGTGGGTCGAAAACAACTACCACCATTTGCCGATTGAAAATCAGAACGCAGCTCTCGTCACCGTCAACGCGTTTTGGAAGGATTACGCGGCGTATTTGAGCAAAGGTGGAAACGCTGGATTCCGTTCCGTGCATCTCGCTGACGCGTCGCGCAACTTCACTGACATCATGTTCGCGCTCGCTGTGTTGGATCTGCCGTTCGAAGCGCAGAAACACACGACGACATTCAACGGCGCGAAGATGACGCTCGCCGCGAAGAGTCCGATCATTCTCTTTCACAAAGAAATCAAGGAAGGTGCGGACGGCGGCAAATCGCAGATTTTGATCAGCGAGAACTTCTTCAAATTCGATGACCGCTACCGCTTCGAAAACAATGAACGCTTCGAAAAATATGTGAGCGGCGAATTCCTGACTCACGCCGTTTACGGCTGCCAGATCGTCGTCACCAATCCGACCGCGAATCCACAGAAGCTTGAATTGCTGATGCAGATTCCCGCCGGAGCGATTCCCGTCAAGAACGGCTTCTACACCAAAGGTTCGTTCCTCGACGTGAACCCCTACGCGACGAGTTCCGCCGAATACTATTTCTACTTCCCGCTGCCGGGAACGTTCGCGCACTATCCGGTGCAGATCGCGAAGAACGAAAAGATCATCGCGTTCACGCCGGGCGAAACGCTGACCGTTGTCGAGAAACTGACGAAGCCTGACACCACGTCCTGGGACTATGTTTCTCAAAACGGAACGCCTGAAGAAACGATCGCGTATTTGAAGGCGAACAACATCGCCCGGTTGAACCTGGAACTCATTGCATGGCGCATGAAAGATGCGGCGTTCTTCACGCAAGTTTCAACGCTGCTCGCTCAACGCCACGTGTATCACAACACGCTTCAGTCGTACTCGATCAAACACGGTGATGTCGCGGCGTCGCGTGAATTCCTGCAACACGCGGATGGCTTCCTGTCGCAATGTGGACCGATCATCGACACTAAACTTGCGACGATTGATCCGGTGATTCGCAAGACGTATCAGGTCATGGAATACAACCCGCTGGTCAACGCCCGCGCGCACCGACTCGGAAAGAATCGCAAGATTCTGAACGATCGCTTCGCCGAACAGTATCAGCGCCTGTTGCATGTGCTCACGTACCGCGCGCAGCTCGACAACGTGGACCGCATGGCGGTGACGTACTATCTGCTGCTTCAGGACCGCGTTGAAGAAGGCTTGGCGCTCTTTGACAAAGTCGATCCGAACGCGCTCGCGACTCGCTTGCAGCACGACTACTTCACGTGCTACACGCTCTTCTATAAAGGTGATGCGAAAGCCGCACGGACGGTAGCCGATAAATACACAGCGTATCCAGTGGACCGCTGGCGGAATTCGTTCGCTGAAGTCCGCGCGCAATGCGATGAGATCGACGGTAAAGACAACGCGATTGTTGACAAAGATGACAAGAAGCAGAAACAAGCCGCGCTCGCCGCGACCGAGCCGAATCTGGATTTCACCGTTGAAGCCAAGAAGGTCGCGATCAATTATCAGAATGTCGCCGAGTGCCGCGTGAACTACTACAAGATGGACATCGAGCTGCTGTTCTCGGGCAATCCGTTCGTCCAGGAATACGCGGGGCAATTCTCGTACATTCGTCCCAACAAGTCGGATGTCGTGGCACTTCCCGCCGGGCAAAACGCGCTCACGTTTGATCTGCCGCAGGAGTTCCTGAGCAGCAATGTGATGGTTGAAATCGTGGCGGGCGGCGTGAAGAAATCGCGTGCGTATTACGCGAATTCGCTGGCTGTTCAGATCGTCGAAAACTACGGACAAGTCAAGGTGCTGAACGCCACGACGAACAAGCCTGTTGCGAAAGCGTACGTGAAAATCTATGCGAAGAACAAGAGTGGAGTCGTCGCGTTCTATAAAGACGGCTACACGGACTTGCGTGGCAAACTTGATTACGCGAGCCTGAGCACGAACGAAATCGATAACGTCCAGAAGTTCTCGATCCTCGTGCTCAGTGAAAACGACGGCGCGCTGGTCAGGGAGGCGGCTCCGCCGAAACAGTAACTGCTTTCACGCAGAGACGCAAAGGACCTCGAAAGCGTCTCTGCATGAATCTATTAAGAACGCTTCGCGAAGTACAGCGCGGCGTAGATTTTCAGATCAACGACGCAGCCGGTTTTGACTTTGTCGTCGAGCCATTGTTCAGCGGAATCGAGCGGGACTTCGTGGATGGTGATGTCTTCGCCTTCAACGCCGCCTCCGGCTGCAACTTTCCGAACGCCGATGGCGCGGTAGAGACTTACGACTTCGTTGCTCATTCCGGCTGACGTTGCGCCTTGGCAGAGTAGCTTCAGTTCATCGGCTTCGTAGCCGGTCTCTTCCATCAATTCCCGAGCCGCTGCAGTGGACAGCGTTTCGTTCTCTTGGCCGGGCGTATCACCTGACAACCCAGCGGGCAATTCGTAGGAGTATTTTCCGTGCGGCGGGCTGAGATGCGAAATGACGAGCAAGTTATTGTCTGGCGTGACAGCAACGATGCCGACGATTCCGGTCGCGTTGTTGCGCTCAACATACTCCCAGCCGCTCGCGCGCTTGGCATACGTCAAAAACCGGCCTTGGTGGATCACTGTTTTTTCGGTGAGGTTCGACATGTGTTCCTTTCGCAATAGTCGTGACTTTGAACTCGATGAGGTGTATTCTACAATGGTGTACGGAACTGTTATTCTTACTCGAGTGTCCGGCGGTACATGCACATGAAACGAACCCTCAGTAGAGGTGTGACGGCGATTGAGATCATCATCATCGCTGGCATCCTACTCATCTTTATTTCGTTGCTTTGGCCCACCATCGCCAGCATTCGCAACAGGGCCCGACTCACGACTTGCGCAAGCAATCTCGAACAAATCTATCACGGCCTTGCCATGTACAGTCTCGACAACAGCCGCGACGGGGAAATGTTCCCGGCCTCGATGACCAATCTCTGCAACGGGGAAAACGGTGCCCCGTATATCAGCGATGAGCGCGTTTTTGTCTGCCCGATGGATTATACCAAAGCCGGAGTTGTCGGCAACAAAACAACCCTCAAGCCCGGCAATCCTCAGGATACCTTTTCGACCAAAGCAGAACGCCGTGGGAATACGCATGCCGTTTTCGGCTATTCACTTAACCAGCGCGATAGTTCATATAAGTATGAATTCAGCGGTGCCATTTGCGAATCCTATACGCCTGCGACGAGTACAAGCGAAGCTTATTTTAACGGCGACTACGATGGGTCATGTACTTATTATTTGGTATCTAAATCAGACTACTACTTCCCACCCACCCCGAACGAAGTGGATCGCTACGGTGTTAAATTACCTAACGGCAACATAGGTATCTCGTTCGCTGATTTTAAATTTCATCAAATCAGCTATGGGGATATCTATATTACCGCTGCCGGCGAACCGCCAACACCGACACCCGATGGCTTTGAAGACCCCTTTGAGTGGTATTATACAAATCCTGATTTCCCAGCCGTCTACGACCAATATGGTAACATTGCCAACATTGTCACAAGCTACTCGCGCTCATGGCTTCCAGTCGTCCGCTGTTTCTGGCATGTCAATCAGACGCATGTAGACAGCCCCTATTACGAAGAAGTCCAGAACATTTCGCTGGATGGTGCAATAATTATGACTGAGCCCTATTGGGAGCGCACTGCATTTAAAAAGGGAGCCAAAACGGGTGATACTGGATTTTAGTAAAGTACTCTACACCCAGTTGACTCCAGGTCATGAATTAGAAATTCCGGACTCGTTCCCCGAGTCCTTGCGCAACTCCATCCTAAAGCTCCACCGTTCAGAAGATCGCAATCTACGCATCGCCAGCTATAATCTGCTTGAAGCGATTCTCGTCAAATGGAATGGTCGTTCCCACACGCTAGAAAATCTGCAACGCACTGCCAACGGACGGCCTTTTTTCCCAAGACTTCCCGGTGAACCACGTTTCGATTTTAATCTTTCGCACTCAGGCAACATCGCCATCTGCGCTGCACTCAATGATGGAACAATCGGCGTCGATGTCGAACAATGTCGTCCGTTCGATTTGGAAGACGCCCGCGCTGTTTTCTCCACCGACACGTGGGAGCGTATTATGACTTCAACGAATCCGGAGCAGGAATTCTATCGAACCTGGACGCAAGTGGAGTCCGTCGCAAAAGCCGAAGGTTTCGGCATCAGCGGCCCGATCCAATCTATCCGCATTGATCACGACCGCGCCTATTTCGAGAACCGAACATGGCGCCTGTTAGACGTACCAGTCGGTGATGGTTATTACTGTCATTTAGCTTCCAGCCGAAAACTAACACGTGATTGCGTGTCGAGACTATAAGACGAGGTAGATAACTCTCTACTTTTTCGAAATACCCATTCTACGACTTTTCCCAACGTATGGCTGATTCACCGTTGTACTGTAATAGGTATTATTTAATAACATGATTATCGGGATTTCAACTGTGAGTGTAATATCATCGTTAATCAATCCTTCGTCTTCTATTGACTCGCGCACAGTTAAAGCGGTAAGCATGAAGTGCCGATAATATAGACATGAGACCAATCGGTACACCTGAAGAACTCCAACGGCGACGCACCCGCGCCGTCGAAT
>Ga0194061_1000539_pt1 | contig 23055 bp, 15 predicted proteins | sample SepL2221m_MetaG_FD_163423 | JGI IMG/M metagenome (GOLD analysis project Ga0194061, IMG submission 163423) | Anoxic zone freshwater microbial communities from boreal shield lake in IISD Experimental Lakes Area, Ontario, Canada - Sep2016-L224-21m | ecosystem: Environmental > Aquatic > Freshwater >... | reverse complement strand
CCATTCGCCCCCGTGCCCACACCGACTTGTCCGTATCCACAACCGTCCCATCGCGATCCACGCAATGCAGAAACCCGCCATGCTCCGCATCCACACACCGAGGAAACCAGAACGGCACGCAATCATCCAACAACGCCGCCCGATACTTCTCCTGATAAAACGCCGCGTCAAATTCAGCCATCACGACCTCGCATCGACTAAAGGTAATTTCAAACCATCGCGTTCCCGAACAGCATGTGTTAATTTCGCAAGCCGCTTACCCATGTGAGTGACTTATTTACCGAACTACACCACAACGCCTTTTGAAAATCTAATTCCCTTGGTGTCACACACCTCGACACCGATCTCCGGTGTATCTCTCCGCATGAAAACGAATCTTCTAACCCTCTGCCTCCTCGTCAACTTCCTTACCCACGCCGAGGACCACACCCTCGCGAACGCGAACCTCTCGCGAACAATTGCAATCGTCGACGGCGTCCTAAAAACCACCCGCATCGACAACAAGCGTAACAACACCTCAGCCGCCCCAACAAAATCCCCCGAATTCAAACTCCGCTTCTCCAAAGGCACCCATCGCCCCGAGACCACTTTCACGCTGACCGCCGCAGATTTTCGCGTCACCAAAACCAATGAATCACAGACCGCCCTCACGTTCACACTCGAAAACGCCGAACGCAAATTGACGCTCGAACTCAGCTACACACTCGCAGCCGCTGAATTCTACATGCACAAGCAACTCACGATCACGAGCTCCGACCCCATCACTTTGGAGCGCATCGATGTCGAAGCGCTCGAACTACCAGACGCCTATCAACCCTACACAATCCGCAACATCACAGCGAACGCTCCGGGCCGTTGGAGTCCCGGACTCGGCCAGCCGCTCTACACCAAAACCAGCGGCACATTCTGGGGTATCGAATTCCCGGCAGCTGATAATACAGTCAAAGATAATATGCTGATTGCCGGTTATCTATATGGCCGCGAATTACAACCCAATCAGCCCTATAAAACATATTCCGCAGTCTGTGGAGTCGCGGACGATGCAACCTTTGTCGCCGACGCGTTTCAAGAGTACATCGACAGCATCCGTATCCGTCCGCTCAGACTCCAAGTTCAATACAATACGTGGTTCGACACCGGCGGCGGCGTTCGCAAAGAATCGTTCGCGAAGAGTGTCGAAAAGATTCATCACGAACTCTCCGAAGAACGCGGCAACAAACCGCTCAGCATGTACGTGATCGATGACGGCTGGCAGGACACCGGAGCCGATTGGTCCGACAAAGTCTGGAAAGTAAACGCTAAATTCGATCCCGATTTCGCCTCCAGCCGCGACGCTGCCAGCAAAGCTAAATCACACATGGGCCTCTGGCTTAGCCCCGGCTGTTTATTCGGCGCGACATCGCAAGTCAAGAAGCTCCGAGCAAAAGGCTTCGAAGCACTCGACGACTGGATGTCCATGGCCGGCCCGAAGTATATGCAAGCCCTCGAAGACCGCATGACCGAACTCGCGCACCAGGGCGTCGGCTTCTTTAAACTCGACGGCGTCTTCGGCCATTTAATCCAACGCAACTTCGAACTCCACGGCGAATCCTACGGCATCCCCACCATGCCTCAATTGGGAACCGAAGGATTCAAATCCGCCGACGGTCGCTTGAACGATCCGAAATACGATGAGTTGAAAATCTATTACCTCTCCGCAGGCACCGAACGCTTGATAAAACTATTTCACAACGTCGCCCAAGCCAATCCAGATATTTATCTCTTAATCTCGAACGGAGCTTATCTCAGTCCGTGGTGGTTGATGCACGTGGATAATGTCTGGATGATCAACGCTGGCGACGCTGCAGGCGGCAGCTCGCGCACCGCTGAATTAGTTTACCGCGATGATCGCTATTATGAAATTTTCCGCGAACAAAATACACAATACCCAATGAGCAGCATCTTCAATCACGAACCGAAGAAAACATCCAGCGGTGAAACCAAAGACACCTTCCGCAAATACCTCTACATGCACCTCTCACGCGGCACTGGATTCATCGAACTCTACATCAAACCCGCTGCACTCCAGCCCGCCGACTGGGACGTCCTCAGCGAAGGACTTCATTGGGCCGCCGACATCTTCCCCACCTTCAAACACATTCGTATGCACGGTGGCAGCCCTAAAACAAGTGCCATTTACGGCTACACAGGCTGGACTCAAACACAAGGCTTTATCTCGATCCATAATCCATCCGATAAATCACAAACCTATTCCATTCAGTTAGACCGCACATTTGGCCTATTACCGAATAGTGGTCCTTTCTCGATAAGCTCCCCTATCGATACCTCAACAAAAGATCTGCCTCTAACGTGTCAATACAATGATAAACTATCCTTCACATTAGCACCTAAAGAAATCCGCATTATCAATTTCGACACAAAACCAAAAGACTGGTCCATCTTAAAAGCCCTGCAAACTCGCAGTCCCGATATAGCGCCTCCACCAGCCCCCAAACCTATCCCCATTGACGGCCACGCCATCCTCGGCACGTGGGAATACCAATCAGGCGGCGAGTCCTACACACGTGAATTCACCAAAGAAGGAATCTGTATTCTTCGCAAAGGCGACAGCATCAATTGGAAGAAAAATGTCAGAGCCGACTCACCCAAAAGCGTCTTGGTCGAAGACTCATTACATCACACTATTCAGCCCGACGGCACACTCAAAATAGAAGGCCGCTACGTCGCGAAACGCCGCCCATAACAATCGATCACGAAAATTCAGACGTGTTTACCTCGGATAGCTTTGAACATGATATGTAACATACTCCGCATTGTCTCCATCATCGCGCTCTTCCTTCCAACGGTTGGAAGCGCTGCAGATCGAGCTCTCACCAAAGATGGCAAGCACCTGTTCATCCTGTCTGGACAGTCGAATATGCGGCCGCCTTTACCTGCTTCGTTTTCAGAGACTGTTTCGAAAATCTTCGGCAAAGACAAAGTGCTGGTTGCGACCCTCTCACGACCAAGTCAGCCGATCAAGAAATGGTACAAAAAATGGACGCCCCCTGAAGGTATCAAAGCCGTGGAAGGCGAAGTCTATGGTGAATTGTATGACCAGCTCATCAAGGATGTCGAACGCACAATCAAGAACGAGAAACTCGCATCCGTAACCTACATCTGGATGCAAGGCGAAGCCGATGCTGAAGCTGGCTGGGGCGCGGTCTATGAGAAAAGTTTCTTGGGCGTTTTGGAACAATTGAAAGCGGACCTCGGCATTCCTGAGATCCATTTTGTGCTCGGACGCATCAATGATTACTGGCTTCCAGAGACTGGCATAAAGGACGGCGAAATCGTGCGTAAAATACAAATGAAACTCGGCGAAGAACACGCCAACGGCGGCTGGGTGAATACCGACGACCTTAACACCGGCATTAATCCATGGGGCCTCTATGAAATCAATAGCGGCCACTTTCCCCCGGCAGGTTATCGAGTGTTGGGCCAGCGCTTTGCCCGCAAGGCCAGCATGCTCATCGATCCGACGTTGAAACTGGACGAGACATTCTTCGATGCTGTCTTTTTCGATTCTGGTCACGACATCAAGAGCCACGCAGCGATCGCCAAAATCGTCAGCGGTACGGCACCGGATGCGGCACACTCAAGCGGCGCATTAGGTTTAGCGACATTGGTGGATGGTAAATTTGGAAGTAGCGATCATCAAGACATCGCATGGATCGGATTTGCGCCAACTCAAAAAAGCATCGAGTTTGTAGTCGATCTGGGAGCTGTCCAAGACATTTCCTGTCTCGGTTTGAACCTTCTCGTCAATCAGAAAGCAGCCGCCTTATTCCCCGAGAAAGTCACGTTGCTCACGTCCACAGATGGAACGCAATACAGTCCCGCGCACAACAAAGGGATCAGCTTCTTTTACAAGAGAGATCAAAAAAATAAGTGGCTCACTGAACTGAAGTCTAAACCCATTTTACTCCTCGTGGATACCAGCAAAACCAGCGGGAGATATATCAAGATCCAAGTCGAACTTGAAAAATCATCGTGGTTATTCGTGGACGAAATCGTGGTCAATCCGGTTGCAAAGTAGCGTTACTATACGCTAATCATCATCCCGACTTCCCCCGCCGATGAACCCCGCGCGATACAGAAAATACAGCAACTCCATCGCACTCATCAACGTCGCAGCCACATACGTCATCGCCGCAGCCGACAACACGCGAGCCACCATTGGCGCCTCCGCCTGCGTCACCAATCCCATCGATACCAGCAACACTTTCGCGCGGCTGCTCGCATCAAATTCCACTGGCAGATTGATCAACTGGAAAACCACCGTGATCGAAAACGCCACAATGCCCAGCACGATCAAATTAAAGCTCTGCAAAAAGAATCCGGCCATCATCAAAATCCACGACAGATTTCCGCCCCATGACGCCAACGGCACCAGCCCGTTTCGCATCACCAGCAACGGATAATGCGTCGCATCCTGCACCGCATGTCCCGCCTCATGCGCCGCAATTCCCAGCGCCGCCAGCGTCCGCCCGTTGTACACATCATGACTCAACCGCAACATTTTCGCGCTCGGATCATAATGGTCCGACATATGCCCTTCAACCGGCTCAATTTCAACACCCGTTATTCCCGCTTGCCGCAGGATCAACGCCGCAGCCTCTGCCCCCGAAATCCCACTCGCCGGGACAACCTGGCTCGCTGCCGCATACGCCGAATGCACACGCCACTGCGCCCACGCCGCCAACAACGCCGCCGGAGCGATAAACAACAAATACATCGGATCAAAAAACATTCACACCTCCTTTCAAACGCACGTCATCAAGACGTGCGATGCGCCTCGAAGCTTCAATAAAGTGAACGAATCGTCATTCTTACTAGGGAAACAAGCACCGCCCCTTTTAGTACGGTTTCAGCGAAACCTTTCCGCCATTATCGCGTCAAACAAGTTGTTGAACAATCAGGAGACAAACCACATGCCTAGTTCCATTCGATCTGCTCTCGCCCTGCTCACCGTCCTCGCGTCCATCGCATGCGCCGGTGAAGCCCCCACCGCTCCTCAAGGCTGTTCAGTCAGCGAAGCCGTCTCAGTCGGCGACGCGACGTTCCATCTCGTCGCGCAAAACTCCTGGGTCATCCCCGAAAAAGAACCATCATCCGACATTAAATTCTGGCTCGTTATCAACAACACATCGGCGGGCCCCATTCAAGTCAACCTCTTCGACACAATCTCCTTTATTCTAGTGGACGGCGCCGGAAAAAAAATCAACTGCGCGTCCGGACGCGATAAAACCCGCGTCCCGCCTCCCATCGTGATCGAGAAAGGCGCAAGCGTCACCATCGACCGTCCGGCCAAACTCGAAAAAGGCAACACCCCCGGCGCGTACAAACTCACCGGCTCCGACGGCGCGGGCGGATGGTGGTGGTTCGACGGACTTCAATCAGGCAACTACACCATCAGCATGACCTGTTCCAACACTCAAAAATCCTGGGAGCACCTGCTCGAAACACCTGCCAAGAAAAGCATCGCCGACGCGAAAACAACACCCTTCTGGATCGGCAGCGCGGTGACAAAAGAGTTGATCATCGACATCAACAAAAAAGTTCCCCCGCGCCCATAGCATTGCATTATCGAGGTCCCTTGCGTAAAGTGAATTGGAGTAAAATCATTTCCGAATCCGCGCCGAATCCGCAATAGGGACCATCATGGCCGACACCTCTTCTCACGATCCAAAACTTCAAGCCTTCATGGCGACACTCGTCGCCAATCTCGGCACCAGCGAACTCGATTGCCTCTGCCCGGAAAAGACACTCTGCCCCGACCGCACCGTCCTCCAATCATCCGGCGCATTGGCCCAAACCATCGTAGCGCCCCATCACCCCGTTCTCGACCGCACCGTCCTTCAAGCCAAGTCCGCCGCCGACATCCCCACGATTCAACACGCATCGCCCGGCCAAACGCCCACCGTCCTCAGCAACACGCCCGTGCCCAAGCGCAGCGTCGTCGGATCGGTCCCAACCGTGCGCACGACGCACCGTCAGGAGAGCCTCGCGCGCTGGAGCGAATTCGAAGTTCATGGCATGGTCGGAAAAGGCGGCATGGGCGAAATTTATCGCGCCGGTCAGAACGCCTTGCAGCGTGAAGTCGCCATCAAAAAAATCATCCCGTCGCATCTCGAATCCGACAACGCCAGCCAGATGGAGCAGTCGTTCATCTCCGAAGCGCTCGTCACCGGTTACCTCGGCCATCCCAACATCGTCCCCGTGTACTCGCTCGGACGCGACGACGACGGCAAGTGGTTCTTCACGATGAAGATGGTCTGCGGCATCGAATGGCGGCACCTGCTCCATCCCGAAAAATGCAAGAACGAGGAGATGAAAAAAGAAGCACTCAAACGCAATCTGGACACCGACGATCCAGTCCGCCGCGCCGCGCATCTCGAAGACAATCTCCGCATCCTCCTCTCCATCTGCAACGCCGTCGCCTTCGCGCATTCGAAGAAAATCATCCACCGTGATTTGAAACCCGAGAACATCATGGTCGGCGCGTTCGGCGAAGTCCTCGTGATGGACTGGGGTCTCGCCGTCGATGTCTCCGAAACTCCCGCGCCCATTGGCTCGCCCGATCACCGCGTCCCGGCGCGCGCAGACTGCGGCTTGGGCGGCACACCCTCTTACATGGCTCCCGAGCAAATGGCCACGGACGACGCCGGCCGCTATCTCGGCGAAAACCTGAATTGCTGGACCGACGTCTTTTTGCTCGGAGCTATGCTCCACGAAATCCTCACCGGAACACCGCCGTATTCTGGCCCGTCGATGAGTTCCGTGCTCCTTAAAGTTGCGACTTGCAACCCGCCTGATTTGCCCGAATCCGTCCCCGTCGAACTCGCTGGCATCTGCCGCAAAGCCATGGCGAAAAATCCCAGCGAACGCTTCGCCGACGCCGACGCCTTCCAACGCGCGCTCACCGATTTCATGCAACATCGCCAATCCGCTCTCGTCGCGTGCAAAGCCGAACACGAGGCCCACGGACAAGACATTCCCAGTCTCGCCCGCGCCGTCGTGCTCTACGATCAAGCGCTCGAATTGTGGCCCGGAAACACGGCCGCGCAAACCGCCGTCCGTGAAGCCCGCGTCGTCCTGGAACAGAAAGAACGCAAAGCCCGCGCGACGCGGCACTCTCTCGTCGCCGCCGTCGCCAGCATCATCATCGGCCTGACCATCGGATTCTTCTGGATTCGCTCCGAACAATCCAAAGCGATGAACTCGATGAACGCGGAGAAAAAAGCCAAAGACGCCGCGATGATTTCGATGACCGAAGAAAAGAAAGCGAAGGAGAAAGCCGTCGCCGCCGTACACTCGCAAGCCGTCAGTATCGCGCGCGGCTTGGTCGCACAAGGCGACGCCTACATCATGGCCGATCGCTTGGGCCAGGGCAAAGCGCGCTACGAACAAGCGTGGGACATGTTCAACGAGTTGAACGAACCCGCTGAGCGGGCGGAGTGGGGCATGTGGGGTTTTCACACTGCCGCCGTCACGCCCCTGTTGACGCTCTCGCAAAACGAATTGACCAGCGGCACCGGAACCGCCGCATTCTCCCCGGACGGAAAGCAAGCCCTCTCAGCCGGAACCGACGACGCGCTCCACCTCTGGGAAACATCTACCGGAATTCCCCTCGCCACGTTCAAAGGCCACACAAAAACACCCTGCTGCGTTGCGTTCTCCGCTGACGGAAAGTACGCGGTTTCGGGCGGACTCGACAACACCGTCCGACTTTGGGACATCGCCGCCGCAAAGCAGATTCATGAATTCACGCACTCTTCTCCGCTCATGAAATGGGTCTCATTCTCGCTCGATGGAAAACATTTATTGTCAGGCGGGAGCGACGGTACAGTGCTGACGTGGAATGTAGCGAGCGGCGCAAACACTGGAACCTTCAAGCGCGAAGCAGGCAGTCAAAGCATCATTCGAGAGTCGGCATTATCTGTTGTCGCCGAATCGTTTTCACCTCAATCGTGTCTCTTGATCTCCGGCGGAAATTTCAACGCCGTCTCCGTCTGGGACGCAGCCACCGGCAAACGGATTCACGAATTGTCGAGGAATAAAGACATCAGCTCCTTTATTTGGGGCGTCGCGTTTTCCGGCGACGGACGGTTGGGCGTCTCCGGAGGACGCGATAAATTTCTGCGTTGCTGGGACATTGAAAATGGAACGCTCGTCCGCGAATTCTCCGGCCACAACTCAGCGATCAGCGCAGTCGCGTTGTCGGCAGACGGCTCCCGCGCCGTGTCAGCAAGTTGGGATCAGACACTCAAATTGTGGGACCTCAGCGCCGGCCTGCAATCCGGAGATTTGATCGGACACACCAACAAAGTCGTCGGCGTCGCCATGTCGCCCGACGGTCGCAACATCCTCTCGCGCGGCCTCGATCAGACATTAAAAATGTGGGACGCCAACGCCCGATTTACACCACGTACTTTCAAAGGCCACACCTCAGGAATTGAGTGCATCGCGTTCTCACCAAACGGAAAACTAGCCGCATCCGGCGGACGCGATAGCTCGATCCGCATCTGGGATATCGAGACCGGAACCGAACTGCGCAAGATGCGCGCATACGCCAGATGCATCACCTTCAGCGCCGACGGAAAACGCGTCATTTCTGCGGACAACAATTCAACCGTGGTCCAGGAATGGAGCGTCGAATCCGGATTGAAAACACGCGAATTTATCATGCCCTTCAAGTGGGCGACGTTCTCACCCGACGGCAAATACGCATTTTGTGCGGGCAGCAAATTGATGGACTTCGACAGCACGGATGTGAAATTGTGGGACATAGAAAAGGGCGTTGAAGTGCGCAATTTTGAGGGTGCGGGCAACACATTTTACGACGCCGCGTTTTCAATCGACGGCGGATTCGGAGCTACCATCAACGCCGAAGGCGCGTTGAAAGTCTGGGCGCTCGCAACTGGAAAACGTGTCTGCGAAATCAAAGGCCAGTTCTACCGCGCCGCGTTCTCGCCCGATGGAAAACGCTTCGCGACTGGAAATTTAAACGGTGACGTCCAAATGTGGGACTCCGAAACCGGAACCAAAGTGCGCGACTTCTTCGGCCATTTGGAAACCGTCCGCACACTCGCATTTTCCCCTGACGGTCGCTTCATCGCCTCAGGCAGCGACGGCAAAACAGTCAAACTCTGGGACGTCGAAAGCGGCACCGAATTACGCGAATTTAAAGCCCACGTCAGCTCCATCGGAGCCGTCACATTCTCGCCCGATTCTCGACGGATTCTCTCCGGTGCGGAAGACGCCACGCTGAAACTCTGGGACGGGAGCTACGCCGCGCGCTATCGCGATTTGGATGCAAAAGTTGCGGACGCTCAAAAAGTACTCGCACAGAATCCGAAAGATGCCGCCGCATTGAACACGCTGGGAGAATGGTTCGCCTTCCGGGGCCTGAATGATCGTGCTATCGACGTCCTCGAACGCGCCCGCGCAAACGGCGCCACCGTCTCCGGTCTCACGCTCGGCCGAGCCTACGAAGCGCTCGGCAATCTTGAACGCGCCGCTGAGAATATTGACATTGAATTGACGCGCGTCCGAGGCGTCCTTACTTCACTTCCTCCGAAGGATTCGAATGAGCGCGAGCTGCGCGAGGCCAACGAACTCCAGTTAAGCATCAGCGTTCGGGTGCTCTACTCGCATCTGTCCGACGCGCCCAAGAAGGCCAAAAATCACGACGCCTACATCGCTGCAATCCAAAAATATCTGAGCATCTTCGAACGCGAAGTCAAGTCGCCCGACCTCTTGGCGGACAAACTCAACATGCACGCGTGGACAGTGCTGACCAACAAGGAGCCGGAACTCCGCGACCCGAAATTCGCTCTCCCGCTCGCGCGTCGCGCCGTTGCATTAACGAACGAAAAAGACCCATCCCCGCTCGACGTTCTTGCACTGGCTCTGCTCCGAAATGGATTCAAAGCCGAGGCTTTGGTGGCCATCAAAAAAGCGATCGCAATCCTCCCGCCCGACATGACACCCGCCGCGCGGAAGGAATATACGGATCTATTAAAGGAGATCGAAGAGGCGCAATAGCCCTCAGCGTTTGGCCTCCATATAATCCTCAGCGATGCCTTTGAGCAGGCGTTTAATATTCATCATTTTTTCGACATCCTTGACCTGCCCGCCGCCCGCTTCGGAGATGTAAAAGACGTCCGTCACCAAGCCTTGGTACGTCGCAATTTTCGCGAAATGAATACTGCAATTCAGATCAGCGAGCGCCCGGCTCAGACTGTATAGCAGCCCAATGCGGTCGCCGCATTTGACGTCTACGACCGTGTACTCAGGCGACATTTTATTATCAACGCAAATCACCGGATCAATCTTGCGCGCGAGACTCGGAGTGCGCGGAATTCGCCTGCGAGCGGATTCAATCTTCGCGAGAAAATCGGCCTGCCCGCTCAACACGCTGTCCAGGTTCGTCGCGATCTTTTTCCAAAACTCCTCATCCGGATTGAACGTGTCGAGTCCCGGCGCGACACGGAAATGATCGAGAATAATTCCGTCCGTCCGCGTGTAAGCGATGGCTGAGACGACGTTCACACCTTCACTCAAAAACGCTCCGCACACCTGCGAAAAACGCCGGGGCTTATCGTGCGTCACGATCCATATGTCCACGAGTTCGCCCGAGCCGCGCACAATCGAAACACTGTCACGCTTTTCCGCGCGCATGGTTTTGATCGCTTCAACATGCAGCACCGCATCGTCGAATCCGACTTCAACGATGTACCGACTCGGCACCTTCGCACAATGCTCACGCGTTAACGCCAAATTCCCGCTGGTTTCCGCCCACGCCGTCAAGCGTTCAACCAACAAACTTCGATCTTCTTCAGCAGCGGCATCGGCCAACGTGATCACACCCGATTCGCGGTTATCAATGTAGCGCAGCGTGTCCGAATAAAGCTCGGCGAGCAACGCGTCCTTCCACATCGGATACGAACCTTGTCCGACCGAAATCGAATCGCAGTACGTCAGAATAAACAGCAGGTCGAGCCGCTCTTTGCTGCCGATTCGCGCGGCCAATTCCTTGAGCATCGCGACGTCGCCTGTGTCACGTTTCTGGCTGATCTTCGACAGTGTCAGATGTTCTGTGATCAGCAGAATCAGCGTCCGAATCGTCGAATCACTAAGCCCCAATCGCTCACCGATCGCCGGGACCATGAGCGCGCCGCGTTCGCTGTGCCCGGCGGCTCCGCGCGACTTGCCGAGGTCGTGCATCAAGCACACCAACCGCAGGATGTGCGGGCGCGGCAGGGCTTCGAGAATCGAACGCCGGAAGCGGTCGTTGCGTTCGACGGACGCGTACAAATCATCCGCAGCCCGCACGACCAACAGCGTGTGTTCATCGACCGTGTAGTCGTGATACGCGTCGCTTAAAACCAGCCCTTCAATTTCGCTGAACTCCGGCAGATAGGTGCCGAGCAAACCCGTGTCGCGCATCGAGCGCAGCGTGTTTCCGACGTTGGCGCGCATACGCATCAGCGTTTCGAAATGCTCGCGCGGCGCCGGATCGCAGCGTGATGCGTCGTTGATGTCGTGCAAGCGAGCGCGAATCGAAGCGGCTATGTCCGTCCCAATTGAGATCGACTGCCGCGCAGCATGGACGAACGCGCGCATCGCCAATTCCAGCCAGTCCGCGCCATCGAACATGCCCTGGCGAGACGCGTAAAGATACTGTCCGACACGCGTGAAATCGTCGTCTAACCGGACGCGTTTAAGCTTCTCAACGTTCTTCGACGCAACTGCTTTTTCTTCAAGATACCGCCGCGTCACCGTCTGCGCGAGGCGATGGACCGCAGTCGCCGCGCGGTAATAATCTTTCAGCAGCACGTCCACCGCGCGCAAGTCGTCCGCCGGTTCGCAACCCAAATCGGCGGCGACAGCTTGTTGCATTTGGAAGTCCAAGACGTCTTGTTTTCGTCCGCACAGACAATGCAGTGAGACGCGCAATGTCAACAGCCGTTCGTACCCGGACTTCGCGTCCGCAATGCTCGCTTCCGACACCAGTGGCCGGTCCTTCAAGCGCGGCAGATGTCCCGAAAGCTGGCTCGCAATATCGATCCATACCGCGAGCTGATAATCGCGCAGCGCACCGGGGCTGTCCTTGATGTTCGGCTGTGTCCGGTGAACCGACTGCCCTTTCCAACGCTCCAGCGCTTCCTGAAATTTCGCTTCGACAAACCGCCGCCCGTACGTTTTGAAGAACGTGGGCATTTCAACTTTGCAGAATGATTCTGAGAACGCGTGGTCGCCAGCTACGAAGCGGGATTCGAGCAGCGACGTCGCGGTTTCAAGCGTGCTGTCGTCCGTGTCCTCCATGCGCATCGTACAATCTTTCGGGCAGCGCACCGAATGGCCGATCTGCAATCCGCAATCCCACATTGGATGCAAAATACTTCCGACGAGCGTGTCCAACTGTTCGTCGGAGGCGTGGTCGCGGTGCAGAATCATCATGTCGATGTCGGAATACGGCGCAAGTTCTGAACGTCCGTAACTGCCCAGCGCGACGATCGCAAATCCGGAATTCTCGCTTGGAAGTCCCGCCCGTTTCAGCGCGAAGTTCAGCAGCAGTTGCAGCATGTGATCCGCATGAGCCGAGAGCGATTCGCCCGCAGCGCGTCCGCCTTGAACGCGGTTGATCTCCGCCGCCGACGCGCGCGCACTCTTCCACGCGGCCTTCAGCGCGTTCATGACAGTCGTGCCCGGCACTCCGCCGTTCAGCTCCGCCAGCGCAGACTCGACCGGTCGAAATGGGTCGGCGAGTATGATGCTCGTTTGGGGTGTCGTTTGTTTTGTCGTGGTCATGACGTGTAGTTTAATCAAGACAGGCGAAATCTTCAATGTGTCCTTCTTAAAGGAGCGGCGGCAATCCTGACGCCGTACCGCTGTCCAGTTCAATCGTGCTTCATGACGCGCACATTTTTTTGCCGCTTGTAGCCGGAAAATTACGTCTAACATGCGCAGGTCGTTTTTTCGTATCCTTTCGTGCGAGGCAGAGCCCTTCATGTTTCAACGGTTGACGCATCGTGTTACCGGGCGTTTCGTCGTGGTCGCAGCCATATTAATGGTCGCCTGTGCTCAGAGCGCTGACACCGACTGGACGAAGATCGAGACCAAATTTGTCCCGCTTCAATCCGTCCGCCAGGTTTTAACGCCGGGATGCTTCGACCGGACGTTATGGCATGTCTTCCCCGTTGGCGTGAAAGGCGCAGCCGCTGACACCGGACTGCCGCACGGCGGCATGGACAAAACTGGCAAACCGCGACCGGCGATCGTCGCAAAATTTGCGAAGGACGTTGTCTTTATCGATTTCACTGGCGACGGAAAATCGACAGCTGAAAACACCAAACGCATCACGCCCGAAGGCTGGAGCGACCCGTTTCAATGCGACTTGAATTTCGATGACGGCTCCACAGCCAAATACGCGTTCCGAATCAAGACGGTCATTGAAGGCGAGAAATACGCGATTCTTCGAGCCGGGGCGCGGACGTTTGAATTCGGTGGCAAAACGGTGACGCTGTTCGACGATGACGGCAACGGACTCTACAACGACGCCGGACGCGATTCCGTCTTGGTCAATGGCCAGCCTGTGTGTGTGCTGGGAAAGCACATCCGGATTGGAGAAGACACGTTCGAGCTCATTGTCCACGCGTCCGGCGAACGCGTCGAGATTCGCCCGATGCCGAAAGACACCGTCACCGGCATCATCGAACCCTTCGAAAAATATGAACCCTCGCAACGCTCCGAAAATCTCAAATTGCATACGCTCATTTTTTACGGCCCTGAAGGCTCGTTCGCCTGCGACGACACGCACCGCGTGATCAAAGCACCCGCCGGGCTGTACGACCTCGTCTTCGGATTGTTCGAACGCAATGGCGAACTCGTTTACATCAAGAAGGGCGAGAAGACCAGTTTCACCGTCACGGCAAACATCAAGACGCAACTGAAATGGGGCGGGAAAATCAAAGCCAAATTCTCATTGATCAGCGACGGAGAAGACGTGACGCTCGGAGTGCCACATTATTTTGGCCAGATGTCAGAAGAGTATTTTCCTGACAGCACCAAGCAGACGGTGTGCAGCGCGAGGATTTCTCAGGTGTATCGAGACCGGACCAATTTTGACATCGAAGGCTTCGTGCCGTTCGGAGCTAAAAAATTCGAGACGCTGCCGGACGGCTCGTTCAAGCCCATTATTTTCAAACGCTATCGCACCGTCAACGACGAGTACGAAGGATACGTCGAGTACACCTCCGGCATCATGGGCCGCGTTGAAGGTAAGGAACGGCTGGCGTTCGTTTACCGTAAGAAAAAATAAACAATCGCATTCACACACTTCAAAAATACGTATAGACACGCAACGCGAAATTGATAAGCTACACACACATTTAAACTAACAATAAAAAACACGCCAAAATCAATTCGAAGGCCTTGCTCTTTGAGGTCCGTCGAAATGAAAAATGAAGCGGGGGGAGCCGTGTTATGCAAAACCCACACGATTACAATCAGCTTCGAAAGCAAGCTCAGACACTGTCGTTCGTCGGCAACTTTGTCCGGGTAATGATCATTGTCTTGATTCCGACCATCATGGGCGTTGGCGTTTATTTGCTGACCGTCGGGCCGGAATTGCCGTGGAAACGCGAACCGATTAAATCGTGGATCGAGGGTGCCGCCGTTCCGAAGCCACCGCCGCCGGACGTTCCGATGCCGCCGCCCGAAGTGGCTCGGCGCGAGGTTCCGCAGTTGCCTTCAGCTCCGCCGCTCCCGCTGCCCGACGCTCCTCCGCCGGATACAGACGATCCGAAAGTACTTCCGAAAGAGGGCGTGAATGGACTGATTACGGATAAGCCGGACCCGCGTGAAGTCATCAAAGAAAAAATTATCACGGCTCGCGACCTGATCGACCAGGCCACGAAAAGCCGCGATCTGCTGGCCAAGAAATTGAAGTCCGCAGAATCGTGGATGCCGAAGGCTGAGGCTGACGTGAATCGATATCAAGCAGAAGTCAACACAGCCGTGGCAAATTTACAGGCGCGTCAAACCAACGGCGTGCCCCGGGGCTTGACCCAAGCCTTGAGTAGTCTACAAATTCAAATTGAGACCGCCAATCGCCACTTGATGGATGCGGAGACAAATTACATCAGCAAACGGGACGCAGTCACCCTGGCGCAAAAGAATTACGACACGGCCTGTGGCATCCTCGAATCAGTTCGCACTCAAATGATCACTCTCTGCAAAGAGGCAGAGAAATTGACGACTAAAGAGGGCGCACAAAACTAATCAATTACGCCGTGCTAAACGGATGAACAAAAAACACGGAGCCTACATCGCTCCGTGTTTTTACATACATTCTTTCCTCTGCCGTTCCTCTGTGCCTCTGTGGTTAATCAAGCGTTCGAGTTTAGTTGGCGAGCACATCGATCTTGCGGGCTTTCGCTGGGCCGGCTTTGGTCAGTGTGACGCGCAGGACGCCGTTTTTGATCGAGGCTTTGATGCTGTCGCGATCAATTTCATCCGCGAGTTTGAACGCGCGTTCGTAGTTGCCTTCGTCGTATTCAACGTACGCGACCGTGTAACCGGCGGGCGCGGTCGATTCGACTTTTCCACGAATGGTCAGTACGCTTTTTTCGAGCGTGATGTCGAGCGTTTTCTCGTCGACTCCCGGCACATCCGCGACCAATTCGACGTGCTCTTTCGTCTCGTAAACATCCGCGCGCGGCATGAACACTTTCGTCGCCACAGCAGGCCGTTCGCATGTCGCGTCCGTTCCGCAACACGCCTGATTAATGGGTTTCGTTTCCGTCGCAGTCATAAGTCAATCCTCCGTAAATGAGTGGTTAATTAGTTACGTCTCAAGAGCCGCGCACGCTAGTAAGCGGCCAAGCGCGGCCCATTCTTAAAACGTGTAGAATTCTTACAGCGCCGCGATGGCGATCTTGCGCGGCTTGTCTGATTCAGCGCGCGGCAACGTGATCGTCAACGTGCCCTTGTCGAACTGTGCGGTGCTCTGAGTCGCATCGACTTTGAACGGCAAATTCAGCACCCGAGCGAACTGCCCGCGCAAGCGTTCCGAGCGCAACGTGCGAGCCTCTTCTTTCAAATCCAAAGCACCCCGATTCCCGCGCAACGTCAGTGTGTTGTTGGCTACGGTGATGTCGAGCTCCTCCAATTTGACGCCCGGCAATTCCGCTTTGACGATGGCTCCGTTATCGTTCGTGTACACATTGACGGGCGGAAATTCATGGACCGCACCGCTGGCTCCCGAAAAAAGTTCGTTCACAGCTTCACGCAATAGTCCAAATTCCCGCGCCGGCTGATAGCAAAGACTTCCGTACATATCCGTCCTCCTTTTCAAGGCGTCCACAATCGAGATCGTTCGTTCAATCTCCTGAAATGGATAAAAGCATTTGACATGCCAGATGGAAATGAATCGGATTGTGTTTCTGTAAGCTATTGAAGATAAATAGAATGGCGGGATGATCTGAAGGCGAGTGTTTGTTGTGGTGAGTAAAAATGACGTAGCAAGCAGTACGTCACGAAAAAATAATCGGGCCAAAAAGACAACTCAACTCCGTCTCAACACCTTCCCGGGCCGAGCATCCAAAATCACGCCGCTCTTCACCACGCACTCGCCGTTCACATACACGCGATCAATACCCGTCGGAAAGCGATTCGGGTGCGCGTATGTCGCTTCGTCGCGAATCGTTTCGGCGTCGAAAATGACGAGGTCCGCGAACGCGCCGGGACGGATCACGCCTCGGTCGCGGATGTAAAATGTGTCGGCCGGAAGACTCGTCATGCGGCGGATGGCTTCTTCCAACGAGAACAATTTTCGCTCGCGGACGTACGTCGAAAAGACGCGTGGAAATGTTCCGAACGTTCTCGGATGCGGTGACGATTGCGCCGTCGGGCCGGTGATGTTTCGAGCCGTTGCGTCGCTCGCGATCATCGTGAAATCCCAGGACAAAATAGTTTCGAGGTTCTCCTCGCACATCATGAAGAAGACAGCGCCCGTGCGCAGCTCATCTTCAATCGCGATGCGGCGAAACGCTTCGAACGGGCGGACCTTCCAACGCTCGGCGATGTCGGCGAGCGTCCGACCGGCGATCTCGTCGCGCAACGTCGGATTGTTCACGCTCGCGATTTGGACGCGCTCCCAATAGTCCGGCGCTGAATTCAATGCGAGTACTTCTGCTTCAAGTTGTGCGCAGATCGCGTCGTCGTTCAGCCGCTTGAGTTCCTCCGCATTGCCCCCGGCGAACGCCCAGTTCGGAAGAATCGTATCGAGGCTCGTCGCTCCAGCCGTGTACGGGTAGCGGTCGGTGTGAAAATCGAGCCCATCGCGCCGCGCTTGCAGCAGCGTCTTTTCCAAGAACGCGATCTTGTGCCAGTTGCGTTGATGCGCGGTTTTCAGATGCGAAATTTGAGTGCGCGCGCCGCTGGACCGTGCGACATCGAGCGTCTCATCAATCGCCGCTTCAAGGCCGTCGGATTCGCTGCGCATGTGGCTAGTGTACAACGCGTTTTTTCGCGCGCAGATCGTGGCCAGATCGTGGACTTCTTCGCGCGGAGCGAAACATCCAGGCGGATAAACGAGGCCGGTCGAGAGGCCGAAGCATCCGGCGTCAAGCGAAGCTTCGACATGTCGACGCATCGCGTTCTGACCGTCGAGGCCGATAGGCGAATCGTCATAACCGTTGACCGCCGCGCGCAGCGAACCGTGACCGAGCAGAAAGCCGCGATTGATCGCGCTGCGTTTGGTCTCAAGAACGCTGAAGTAATCATCTGCGCTCGTCCAATTCAAAAACGTATCCGGCGAGTGCCATTCATCGCGGGCCTCGCGTTCGAAACGCGCCCTGAGCGGGCCAAAAAGAGGGAAGGGGGAGTGTCCGCAATTGCCGCTGATTTCAGTCGTCACGCCACACGCCACTTTTCCAGCGGCGGAATTGTCGATCAGCGGCTCGAGTTCACCGTGCGCGTGAATGTCCACAAATCCCGGGGCGAGAACGCGCCCGTTCAAATCAATGCGTTCGACATCTGCGTGGAGAACGTGAGGTAAATGTTCAGCGATGGCAAGGATGCGCTCGCCGTCAACAGCCACATCGGCGCGCCGTGCAGGCGACCCCGTTCCATCGATGACGCTGCCGTTTTCGAAAATAATCATAGAGACATCACTCACTCGATACCCTGATAGTCATCGTCATGATCGACTCTCAGCCTCCATCTATAATGATAAAATCCGACACAAGTGTCGTGCTCGCTCAGCGAATCAATTCTGTATAAGCCCGCATCGAATACAAATATCACCCAAATTGGTTGAATATGATCAGACTGTGGCTATTTGAGTTCAGGCATGACGTGCCATGTGGTTAATTTATAGACGTGACAAAAAAGCAACACTACCCTGCGTATAATTCCTATAGTGGGCCATAGGTATTTCATTAAGTTTTATCGAATGGCAATACCTTTGCGTTAATCATCATTAACAAAGTCAAATGCAGTCAAGCGCGCTTCGCGGACAAGGACGTGGATTGTCATGTGATGTGTCGTGACGTGAGTTGATTATTCAAGGGTACGAGTAGAGCAGCAATGGGGCGCAAATCCATCGGGAACCTGCAGCCGGGTGGGAGTTCGTGTTACTCGAGCAGCGAGATCGAGTGGTCCTCAAAAGGGGTGCGACAATGAATTATGTAGTAGCCATCATCCAACCGCAAAAGCTCGATGCGGTTCGCGAAGCACTTTCGAAGGTTGGCGTCACGGGTGTGACGATCACGGATGCTCAAGGGTATGGGCGTCAAAAAGGCCATGCGGAAGTCTATCGCGGCCATGAATACCAAGTGAATTTTGTCCGCAAGGTCAAGATCGAAATCGCGGTGGATTCCAGCATTCTGGACGCCACTCTCGCAGCGATTTCGGGTGCGGCCAAGACCGGCGAACAGGGCAAAGTGGGCGACGGGAAGATCTTCGTCTTCGACTTGAAAGAAACGATCCGCATCCGAACTGGCGAGCGTGGAACGTCGGCGATCTAGGACTCGAGCTTTTACTTCTCCGAAAAGGAAACTGGAATATGACGAGCAATGGTGCAGTGACGTTCCTGCGATGTATCAGCGGGTTGGTGATGTGCATCGGTGCATGCACCGTAATCGACGGCCTGATGAATTACCGAACGGTTCCGCTGTTCATGTTTGACGTGCCGGGCTGGATCATTGGAGCCAGCGCGATTTACATGGGACTGCGGTACTGGCGTCGCATTCCTGAGATGGAGAAGAATGTCGCAGGTACGCAGTTCTCATGGTCGAATTTCTCGATCTTCAAAACGAAAACGCGCTGATTGAAATCGGTGTGGTCGTATCAACGATGGCAACCAACAACTGCTTACTACGACGGTGGCAGCATTTTTTAAACGGAGGAACGAGCATGAAATTTCTTTCGCGTCTATCTTTTAGATGCGGCATGACGGCACTCGCGGCAGTGTGTCTGCTAAGCATTTCCGGTCCCGCGTGGGGCGAAGAAACAAAGCCAGCGACAACGCCTGCCACGACAGCGGCAGCCCCGGCAGCAGCAGCGCCGGCAACGCCTCCCGATCCGCACAAGTCGGCTGACCCTGTGGGTGCTACGACGGGTACGGACTTTGGTGCGGACATGAGCGCGGCCAAAGGTGCGCACTACACGTTGACCGACGTGCCGGATCGCGAAAAAGATGGCAGCATCAAGAAAGACAAAGATGGCAAGGTCGTGTTGTTGAAGGATGAAAAGGGCGCGTTGGTCAAGGGCATCGTTCTCGATGTATCCATCGACGAATTGAAGCAGCAAAGCTTGAAGACGCGCAACGGCCTGAATCTGTTGTGGACCTGTCTCGCCGGATTCATGGTGTTCTTCATGCAGGCCGGATTCGCGCTCGTTGAAACGGGTTTCACCCGCGCCAAGAACGCATCGCACTGCATGGGTATGAACATGATGGTCTTCTGTATCGGTTTCATTGGTTATTACGTCTGCGGTTTCGCGTTCATGTTCGGCGGACTCGGAGCGACCGGAACAATCGGCGGTTCGGCAATTTTGGACACGTACCTTATTGGTAACGATCCGGCTGGCTGGCATTTCCTCGGTGGCAAGGGCTTCTTGTGGAGCGGCTTGTTCGACAGTCAGATCATGGCGTTCTTCATGTTCCAAATGGTGTTCATGGACACGGCCGCGACGATCCCGACGGGTTCGATGGCCGAGCGCATCAAGTGGGGTGGGTTCGTCTGGATGTCATTCTTCCTGACGATGGTGACGTACCCTGTGATCGGTTGCTGGGTGTGGGGTGGCGGCTGGTTGGCACAGACCGGTGCGAAGTGGGCCGGAGTTGCAGCAGCGGCGGACGGATCGATCAAGGGTGCCTTGGCGTTTGGTAATGGTGCTGTTGACTTCTCCGGTTCCGGCGTGATCCACATGGTCGGTGGCTGGACAGCGTTGGTTGGCGCGTACATCCTCGGACCGCGAATCGGCAAGTACGACAAGAACGGCAATTCGCACCCGATCCCCGGCCACGATGTTCCCATGGCCGTGCTCGGAACGATCATTCTGTTCTTCGGTTGGTTCGGATTCAATCCCGGCAGCACACTGGCTGCGACCGATGGAATCCTCTCCGTCGCCGCCGTCAACACGATGATCGCCGGCGCATTCGGTGGTATGTCCTGTATGTTGTACATGATGTACATTCACCCGGCGAAGAAGCCCGATACCGGTATGATGTGTAACGGCGTTCTGGCAGGCTTGGTTGCGATCACGGCTCCCTGTGCGTTCGTCTCGCCCACAGCGTCCGTGCTCATCGGTTCTATCGCTGGCGTCTTGGTTATCTGGGCGGTTGGATTCACTGAAAACACGTTGAAGGTTGACGATCCCGTCGGCGCGTTCAGCGTTCACGGTGTCAACGGTCTCTTCGGTGTCCTCTGTGTCGGTTTGTTCTCCTGCGGTTACTACGGTGGTGGTTTGAACGGCGTGACGTTGACGTTGCCGAACGCTTCGGGCGCTGCAACGGATTACGGCGTGCTCGGGTTGTTCCCCATCGGTGGCGCTGAAGGCACTCCGTGGGGTTACTTTGGACAGATGAAGGCACAGTTGCTCTTCGCTGTGGTTGACATCGCGTTCGTTGTAGCCATCGAATTTGCCTTCTTCACGATCTACGACAAAGTGTTTGGATTGCGCTGCAAAGCCGAAGACGAAATCTCCGGTTTGGACATCCCCGAAATGGGCTGCCCGGCGTACCCGAACTGGCAGACACACGATGCGCCCGGTTTGGCGTATGACAATCTGCCCGAAGGCGTAAGTTCTCCGTCGAATCGCTAGTTCGTACGGACTGAAAAAAATACTGAAATACGGGGCCGGCACGATGGACGTGTGCCGGCCCTGGTCATTAATATGACGGGATGCAGAGTCGCGAATCGAGCAAAACCGTGTACAGTGTCCGGTTCGAATCAAGGAGGAATTGACCCAGTGAAGAAAATGGCGTTGATGGTGATTGTGGGCGCGCTGATGTGCGCGTCGGCGAACGCGGCGGAGATTGCAGGGCATACGATTTCGATTCCCGGATGGTGGTCGATTCCATTTATGCTGCTGCTCTCCTGCATCGCGTGTGTGCCGTTTATTCACAAGCCATTCTGGGAGAAATTCTTTGCGCACATTTCAGTCGGACTGGGGCTCATCGTTGCCGCGATTTACATGACGCAGCTCGGCGATCATGGTCGCCATGTGCTCGGCGAAACAGCCCTCGAGTATTTCAAATTCATCGCGTTGGTCGGCAGCCTGTTCGTGGTCGCAGGCGGAATTCTGGTCGATATTTCAGGCGGCGGAAATCCGCGCGTCAATGTGTTGATCCTGATCGCGGGCCTGCTCCTCGCCAACATCGTCGGAACGACCGGTGCATCCGTCTTGTTGATCCGACCATTCTTGAGAATCAACAAAGACCGCATGAAGCCGTTTCACATCGTCATGTTCATTTTCATCGTCAGCAATTGCGCCGGAGCATTGACGCCCATCGGCGATCCGCCACTCTTCCTCGGCTACATCAACGGCGTTCCGTTTGAATGGACGATCCTGCATTGCTGGGCTCCGTGGGCAGTCGCGAACGGCTTGCTGCTCGCTGTCTTCTTTGTGCTCGATTCGCGTTGCGCTGTGGCGTCTCACCACCACAATCCGAACAAAGTCGTGATCGCGGGTTGGGGCAATGTGGCGTGTTTGGGCGTGGTGCTTTTGGGTGTGTTTTTGGATCGAATTTTAGCAACATACGTCTCCCCGCAATTGGCCGCATGGCCGCTCGGTGCGCTGCTGATGGTCACCGCAGCCTTCATCGCGCACCGCCGTGCAGACCCACGTATTTTGAAGCACAACGATTTCCATTTCGGTCCGATCCATGAAGTCGGACTGCTGTTCATCGGCATTTTCGCGACGATGATGCCCGCCCTCGCGTACCTCGAACAGAACGCCGCCTCGTTGGGTATCTCGACGCCCGGAAGCTTCTATTTCGTGACCGGATCGCTGTCGAGCGTCCTCGACAATGCGCCCGCCTATTTGAATTTCCTCAGCGCCGCGCAAGGCTTGAAAGGCATCCCGATGAACCCGGCAGGCGTGTTGAAATTCTCCGAAACATACCCGCAATACCTGCGCGCCATTTCGCTCGGAGCCGTGTTCTTCGGAGCCTGCACCTACATCGGCAACGGCCCGAATTTCATGGTCAAAGCCATCGCTGAATCAGCAGGTGTCGAGACGCCCGGCTTCTTCGAATACATCTACAAATACACGGTTCCGATCCTGCTTCCGATCTTCACGCTGGTCTGGTTTATCTTCCTGGCGTAAATAGGATTCAGCCACGGATAGGTCTTCATTACGCCTTTCTCCGGGGTGCATCACCGGACTTGCGATTGGTTTTCCCCTCTCCCCTTGAGGGAGAGTTACCATGTAAAGCAATAGAAAGAGCCAGAGCCTCGCGATACAAGTCAATGAAGTCTATCACAACCCATTGACCCC
>Ga0194061_1000537_pt1 | contig 23097 bp, 20 predicted proteins | sample SepL2221m_MetaG_FD_163423 | JGI IMG/M metagenome (GOLD analysis project Ga0194061, IMG submission 163423) | Anoxic zone freshwater microbial communities from boreal shield lake in IISD Experimental Lakes Area, Ontario, Canada - Sep2016-L224-21m | ecosystem: Environmental > Aquatic > Freshwater >... | reverse complement strand
TTGGTGGCCAGGGACGGAATTGAACCGCCGACACGCGGATTTTCAATCCGCTGCTCTACCAACTGAGCTACCTGGCCGTCTTCAGAATTAGCCCCTCCGGACGGGGGGACCCGCAAACGAGGCCGAATTATACGGGAAACCGCCAACGGAACCAATACACCGCCCCCCCGGACCACCCTGAAGAGTATCCGCTCCACCTGTAAAATCCGGGGATTTTCGGAAGCCAGAGGATGTACCAGTGAAGCGTTCCGTTACCTGCCCACAGTGCCACGGCAAGCTAAAGATCAATCCGTTTGGCAGGTGGTTTGCGAAATTCAAATGCGGCCACTGCGGCGCGGCGCTGCAATTCAATTTCCTTACCAATGCGCTGGGAATCACCGCCGCCGCATTGTTCGCCATCGGCGGCATGTACCTTGCGCTACGGGGCTATGACGATTTTGCCAAGCGTTACATCCCGTACGCGATCTGGGCTTGGCTGGTACTCTTGTACATGAGCTATGAACTGCGGCGTGTTGTCCCTGATACCAAGAAAAAATGATCAAGCGCCTGCCAAACGGAGACGACAGATGAAAATACAGATGATTACCGCGATGGTGCTTTGCATTGTTTTTGGCGTGGGCGGATTCACCGCGGGGTTTCTCAGTGTCCAGGCGATGCAAGCGGCAACGGATCCGGTGGAGATAGACGCGGCGCGCGGGTATGCCTATTTTTATTTCTTCATCGGCACGGTGATCTCGGCACTGGCGGTGGCGGCCTACCGGTTTCGCGATTTCAAGTACTAGGCTGCCATCGGCAAGGCATCAACGCGGACAATACCGGGCCGCAGCCGGAGCGGCGCTTCGGCGGCGGCTCACGCACCCTTGACGCGTCACATTCGCCGGACAATACTTTGCCGATACCATCGATTTGCTCACTCGCTTGCGCGGAGGCCAGTTGATCATCGCCCTGCTTTCCGATATTCACAGCAACCTTGATGCCCTTGATGCGTGCCTGACCCACGCAAGTGAAAACGGGGCTGATCGCTATGCCTTCCTCGGCGACATAGTCGGCTACGGTGCCGACCCGCAGGGCACGGTCGACAAGATCAGGAGTTATGTGCCTTCGGGCGCAATTGTGGTGAAGGGCAACCACGATGATGCAGTGGAAACACACGCCCGGTACATGAACGATGCCGCCAAGGACTCCATCGACTGGACCCGCAAAACACTTTCTCCGGAAAGCAAAGCCTTCCTCTCGTCCCTGCCCTTGGTTTTGCATGAAGGCCTGATGTGCTTCGTGCACGCCTCGGCGGCGTCTCCGGAACGCTGGGACTACGTTGATGCGCCAAACGCCGCGCGCAGCAGCGCCGACGCAGCAAAGGCAACCTATACCTTTTCCGGGCACGTACACGAGCAGATGCTTTATTTTGAAATTTCCGCCGGGAAATGGTCCGCGTTCCAGCCGACACCCGGCAGCCCAATCCCGATAAGCAGCCGTCGACGCTGGCTCGCGCTGGTCGGCTCGGTCGGCCAGCCGCGAGACGGCAACCCGTCGGCAGCCTATACCTTGTTCGATCCGGTAAGCGAACAAATCACGTTTCATCGCGTCATATACGACCATTTGGCCGCGGCAAGAAAAATACGGCAGGCGGGACTGCCCGAATTGCACGCTTATCGTCTTGAAAGGGGCGCCTGATCCGGCGCATTGCGATGCCAGAACAACTTACTCCAGGCACCGAACTTGACGGCTTTCACGTCGGCGAATGCATACATTCGGGAGCACAGGGCCAGATTTTCCGGATCACCTCGCCGGACCGGGGATTCCCGACGGTAATGAAAGTGCCCCGTCTCGGAGCTTCCGAGGCGAGGGAAAACCTCATCAGCTTCGAGATTGAAGCGATGATCATGCCGGCACTGCGCGGACCGTATGTTCCGCGCTTTGTCGCCGCCGGGGACCTGACAAAAACGCCGTACATCGTCACCGAATGGGTCGACGGGACGACGCTCGACAAGTTGCTAAAAAACGGCCCGCTCCCGGCCGGCGAACTCGCGCCCATTGGCGCCGCAATCGCCGACGCCATACACAGCCTGCACCTGCAGGAGGCAATCCATTTCGACATCAAGCCCGACAACCTGGTCCTGAAGGCAAACGGCGAGATCGTCCTGATCGACTTCGGGCTGGCCCACCATGCGCGCTTCCCCGACCTGCTGGCCGAGGAAAAGCGCTTTGCCGCCGGATCCGTGCCCTACATCTCGCCCGAGCAGGTTCTCGGTGTGCGTTCGGATCCACGCAGCGACATATTTGCGCTCGGCGTGGTGCTCTACGAGTTGGCGACCGGCAAGCTGCCGTTCGGCGTTCCGGCCACCATGGCCGGGATGCGTGACCGCTTGTGGATGGATCCGGTCCCTCCCCGCGTCCGCTCACCGCAAATGCCGCCCTGGCTGCAGGAAATAATCCTGCGCTGCATTGAACCTCAAGCGGATAACCGATACCAGTCGGCGGCACATGTGGCTTTCGATTTGCGCAACCCGGAGCAACTCGCCCTCACCAAACGCGGGTCCAAACTGCTCCGGGCGAGTTTTTTCTCGCAGATGCGGCGCTGGTGGCACGCACGTCGCGAAAGCGTCGGCCAGCACGCGGTGTCCCGGTCGCAAATCAGTACAACTCCCGTAATCATGGTCGCGGTGGACACCTCCAACCCGGATGATCCGCGCCAACCGGTACTGCGTCGCGCGACGGCGCAAACACTGTCGCTTTCTCCCGAATACCGGCTGATTTGTGTTTCGGTCGTACGCGCCGCGCCGGTCGCCATTGGCGCGACCGATGACCAAAGCGCTTCCGGCATTCACCTGGACCACCTTGTGCGGCTGCGCCACTGGGTCGAACCGCTGCGCCTGCCGACATGGCGCCTTTCCTTGCACGTGATTGAATCCACACGCCCGGAAAGCACATTGCTCGATTTTGCCCGCCGCAACAACGTTGACATTATTCTGCTCGGCGCGCCGAGCCCGACACAGCATTCCCTCGCATGGTGGCGATCGGTGGCCTCGACGGTCACTGCAAACGCACGCTGCAGCGTTTACGTGGTGCGTATTCCCGAACCCGGCCTGCCCCCTGATTCCCCGTCCACCGACTTTGCGCCGGACCCGGACGAACAGCGTTCCGCCTGAGACCGATACGGCCGGGCTTGCGGCAACATCCTTGACGCCGTCAACGGACAAAAAAAAGGCCCGCTTATGGCGGGCCTTTTTACTTTGCGACGGGCGCCGGACGCCCTAATCGCTCAAGGCAACATGCTGTGGTCGTAGGTGCGGATATCGCGGTTCTTCGTCTCGGTAAGAAACAGGGTGCCGATAATCAGCGTCATTACCGCGACAACAATCGGATACCACAGGCCGTAATAAATATCACCCGTGGCCGCGACCATCGCCGTCGCCGTCAGCGGCAGCATGCCGCCAAACCAGCCGTTACCGATGTGGTAGGGCAGGGACATCGATGTGTAGCGGATCTGCGTCGGGAACAACTCGACCAGGAATGCTGCAATCGGTCCGTACACCATGGTCACATAGAGCACCATGATGACAAGGATCAATTCAGCCATCACCCAATCGACCTTGGTCTTGTCCGCCCCCGACACGAAACCCGTCTCCTTCAGAGCGCCCTGCATCTTGGCCAGATCCCAACCCTCGACCTTTACCGGACCGATGGTAGTGACCACCTTTTGCCCAGGCACAGCCGGCAGCGAAGCAAAGGACAGACCCTGCTTGGTCAGGAAATCCTTGGCTTTATCGCAATCACTGAACTTGCTCCACGGGCCGACAAAAATGTGGACATTGCAATCAGTCGCCGCCACGGTGATCGGGTTCTTCGCGGTGTAAGCCTCAAGCGCCGGATTGACGTAGTGCGTGAGCCCGGCGAATAAAGGAAAGTAAGTGACTGCCGCGATCAAGCAACCCGCCATGATGATTTTCAGGCGTCCTATCCGGTCCGACAACCAGCCGAAAAAGATGAAGAACGGCGTACCGATCAGCAATGAAACGCCGATGAGTGAATAGGCCGAAACATAATCGAGTTTCAACGTGATGGTGAGGAAGAACAACGCGTAGAACTGCCCGGTGTACCAGACCACGCCTTGGCCAGCAGTCGCGCCGAGCAGGGCCAGCAGCACGAACTTGTTGTTCGGGTAACGGAAAAAACTGTCCGTCAACGGCGACTTCGACCCTTTGCCTTCGGCCTTCATTTTCTGAAATATCGGCGACTCATGCAGCTTGAGACGGATATAGACCGAAAATGCCAGCAAAATCAACGACAGCCAGAACGGGATTCTCCAGCCCCATTCGGCGAACATCTTGGCATCCATCCAGATGCGGCAAGCACCGATGACTGCGAGCGCCAGGAAAAAGCCAAGCGTCGCAGTGGTCTGAATCCAGCTGGTGTCGTAGCCGATCCTGTTCTTTTGCGCGTGCTCGGCGACGTAGGTCGCCGCGCCACCATACTCACCACCGAGCGCAAGGCCCTGCACCAGTCGCAGCGTCACCAGCAGCAGCGGTGCCGCCCAGCCTATGCTCGCAAACGTGGGCAGCAAGCCAACCAGGAAGGTTGCCCCGCCCATGAACACGATGGTGACCAGAAAGGTGTATTTCCTGCCGACCAGGTCGCCGATCCGGCCAAACACGATGGCGCCAAAGGGGCGGACCAGAAAGCCGGCGGCATAGGTGGCAAACGCCGACATCAGCGCCGCAGTCTCATTTCCCGGGGGGAAGAACAAGGCCGCGAAAAACGGCGCCAGGGTTGCGTACAAATAAAAGTCGTACCACTCGAACACGGTGCCCAGTGAAGACGCGAAAATAACCCTCCGCTCTTCTGATCCGACACCCTCACCCGCCCCTTGTCCCGCTACATTGGACTCTGCCATGTCAGCCTCCTCTTTTAATATCGTTTTGGTATGTCTTGCATACGCGCCGGCGGCAACCCTGATCGGTAAAGCACCGCGCTTACGTGACACCCTTAATTCTTACACGAACTACTGTCGCAGCCCAAGCTTACGTGGAACTGACAAGAAACGGCGTTCTTTTGCCGATCACCCGATGCTGCAATGCAACAGGCGGGTGGATATATCCCCTTTCAAACCGGACCCACATCGTGTGCCAGCAAGGCGTTGATCTTGGCCATGAGTTCGCGTGTCGAAAACGGTTTTGTGACGTAAAGGTCGGCGCCAACGGCCAGCCCCTTGCCCACCTCGACCTCGCGCCCCTTCGCCGAGAGCATGATTACCTTGATGTGGCGCCAGTCCGCGGTTTCGCGCAGGCGCCGGCAAACTTCATAGCCGCTGTGCAAGGGCATCATCACGTCGAGCAACACCAGATCGGGACTGCAGGTCCCGACCAGGCTGAGCGCCTCTTCACCGTTACGCGCAATAAACACCTCATGTCCGCCGCGTCGCAGCGAAAACTCGAGTGCCGTGACAATGTTTGGTTCGTCATCGGCGATCAGGATTTTCTTGCTCATATGCCCGTTCTGAATAAACGCTCAATAGTTCAGCCGGCACGCACCGCGTTCATCGAATCAACCGGCAGCGTAAACGAAAAACACGCGCCACTGCCCGGCCTGCTCTCAACCCACATGGTCCCGCCAAAATGCTCCACAATCCGCCGGCTGATATGCAGGCCCAGTCCGCTGCCTTGCGGCTTGTCGGTAAGCGTGTCGCCAACCTGGCGGAATTTGTCAAACACCGCCGCGTGATCATCCGGGTCTATACCCGGGCCGTTGTCTCGCACGTCCACCCTCAGGCTGCCCCCAGACTCGGACAATACGATCTCAATGCGACCCGCACCCGGGTCGCAGAACTTGGCCGCGTTGGACAGCAGGTTGAGCATGACTTGTATGATCCTGTCGACATCGCCGAGCACCGCCGATGCGCACTCGGGCGCATGAACCACGACGCGGATGGCGCGTTCATCAAACAGCTGGCTCATCGCCGCCACCGTATCGGCAATCACCTCCCTGACGTCCACGCGGGACTCCTGCCAATCCGTCTTGCCCGATTCCATCCTGGACAAATCGAGCACCTGATTGATCAGCCGGCTCAGCCGTTCAACCTCCTTGGTGATGATGCCGAGGAATTTTTTACGCTGTTCCAGGTCGACATCGGGGTTCTCGAGCAGGATTTCGGTAAAGGCGCGAATCGAGGTGAGCGGCGTGCGCAATTCGTGCGTCACCGTCGAGACAAAATCGTCCTTCAACCGGTCAAGCTCGGTCAGCCGCTCGTTGGCCTCGCGCAGACCGCTTGTCGCCGCCTCAAGCTCGCGCGACTTTTGCTCCAGCCGGTGACTGTAGACCACGACCTGTGACGCCTCGTCAAGAATGTCCCGCACTTCTTCTAGGGTAAGTGCATCTTCCTTGGCCACCGAGGCCATCATGACGCGCGCCGAAGCCGCGCCGATCGCGCCGGCAAGCTGAACCTCAACGTGGTGCACCAGTTCGGCATCGGCCACCGGCTTTTCGCCGGGCCAGCGCAGCCCTTTCGCGCCGGCATAATCGGCGAAGGCGCTGTCCGCCCGGGCAGCGCCAAGAAATCGCGCCAGCAGGTTGTACAGGTCGGGGACGGAAGCCGTCCCGCGCCAGAATCGCGCACCGCGCGCCTCGCCGCTGTGCCGGAAGACGTCGACAAACAGACTCGCCTGGCGATGCTCGTCGGCGCTTGGCGAGACCGACAGGGACACACCGACATACGCCCCGACGTTCACCAGCATGCTCCAGATCATGGCGTGGGTGATCTCGTCCAGCCCCGTCAGCCCGAACAATTCCAGCGGCTTGAGCAGTTCCATGCCCAACGGCCCGTGCTCAAGAAAGCCGATGGGCAGCCATCCGGAGCGTGCCAGGGCCGGCAGGAAAAGGGTGTAGACCCAGACGGCAAACCCGCCAAGCAAGCCGCACATCGCCCCGGAACGCGTGCCGCCTTTCCAGAATATGCCGCCCAGTATTACCGGTGCAAATTGCGCCACTGCAGCGAAAGAAATCAAGCCTATCGAGACCAGCGCATAGGCCTCGCCGGACAGTTTAAAGTACAGATAACCGAGCAACAGGATTAGGATGATCGCGCCGCGCCGTATGCCCAGAAGCAGCATGGTGAGGTCGCGACGCTCGTTCAGCCGCAGGCTTTGCAGCCGCAGCAGCACCGGCATCACCAGGTCGTTGCACACCATCGTCGACAATGCGATGGTCTCAACAATCACCATGCCGGTGGCAGCCGACAATCCCCCGATAAAGACCAGCAGGGCGAGCAGTTCCTGCTTTTCCCCCATCGGCAATGTCAAAACAAAAGTGTCGGCGTCGACGCTGCCCTCCGGAAAGCGCAGCAAGCCACCGAAGGCGATCGGCAGCACAAAAATGTTGATCGCCAGCATGTAGAGGGGGAACACCCAGATCGCCTTCTTCAAATGCCCCTCGTCGACGTTCTCGATGACCGCCACCTGGAACTGCCGCGGCAGGAACATGATCGCCGCCATCGACAGGATGGTCAGCCAGACCCAGCTTGCATAGCTGCCGGCGACGCCATCGAGCGGGGTCATCATCGCGCGCAGCCTTGGGTCGGCTGCGGCGCGCGCAAACAGGTCGCCAAAACCGTCGTAAATGCCAAAGGTGACGAATATCCCCACCGCAACAAACGCCAGCAGCTTGACGATCGACTCGAATGCGATCGCGGCCACCATCCCCTGATGGTGCTCGGCCGCATCCAGATGACGGGTGCCGAAGGCAATCGTGAATGCGGCAAGAATCAACGCCACCCAAAGCGCGGTGTCCTCGCGCATTGGTGCCGCACTGACCTGTGCGGGCATGATGATCTCCGGGTATTGCACCAGGATGGTAAAGCTGGTGGACACGGCCTTTAACTGCAGCGAGATATAGGGAAGAATGCCGATCACGGCGATGACGGTGACAATCCCGCCGAGCAATGCGCTCTTGCCATAGCGGGACGCGATGAAGTCGGCGAGCGAGGTAATGCGGTTTTGCTTGGAAATACGCAGGATCTTGCGCATGACGACCCACCACAGCGCGATCATCAGGGTCGGGCCGAGGTAAATTGGCAGGAAGCCCACCCCGTCGCTCGCCGCACGACCGACGCTGCCGTAAAAAGTCCACGCCGTGGCGTACACGGCAAGCGACAGGCTGTAAATGTACGGACTGGCGATGACCGGCCGGCCCGCGTCGGCACGCTGGTCGACATAGTAGGCGATGGCAAACAGCAGCCCCAGATAGGCAAACGAAATCAGGAATATGGTGGTGCCGTGGAGCATCGGGCGCTAGCCGCCGGATTCCGCAAGGTAGGCCATCAATGCAATCAACGCCGCCCAGGCGATGAACAGGTAGGCATACAACAGCGGCACGCCGAACAGAGTCCCCGAAACATTGAACAGGGCCATGACGGGGTAATTGAACAGCAGGGCGCCGACCATGCACAAGGCGATGAAACGCTGACCCTTGTTTTCGACTTCCATCATGCGTCCTTGCGCGAGCCGCAGCGCTCAGTTGACCGCGGTTTTTTCAATGCAGTAGCCGAGGCCGCGCACGGTGATGATCTTTACCCCGCCCTCGTCGAGTTTCCGACGCAAGCGGTGAACGTAGACCTCGATCGCATTGGCGCTGACTTCCTCGCCCCATCCGCACAAATGATCGACCAGGTGTTCCTTGCTGACCATGCGCCCGGCGCGTTGCAGCAGGATTTCCAGCAATGCCAGCTCGCGTGCCGAAAGATCCAGAATCTGTTCACCAATCTTGGCCACCTTGCCGACCTGGTCGTAGGACAACAAACCGTTCCTGATCAGGGGCGTTCCGCCGGCGTGGCCGCGGCGGGTGAGCGCGCGCACTCGCGCCTCAAGTTCCTCGCGTGCGAATGGCTTGGCCAGATAGTCATCGGCGCCAAGATCAAGCCCACGCACGCGGTCGGACACATCGTCCCTGGCGGTAAGAATAAGCACCGGCAACTTGGACCCGCGGACGCGCAACCGGCGCAACACTTCCAGCCCGGTGAGCTTGGGCAGGCCCAGGTCAAGGATAAGCAAATCGAACTGCCCGGCCACCAGCGCGCTGTCCGCCTCTTCACCGTCTTTTACGCTGTCCACGGCGTAACCGGCCAGGCGCAATGAGCGCATCAGCGCATCTGCAATCGTCGCATCGTCCTCAGCGATGAGAAGGCGCATGAATTTCCCCCTTGCCGGCCGCGGTATCCAGACACGGTACCGGTCTGCTTATTTTGGCCGCGAACCGGCTCTCCCAGTGGTGCAGTGTAGCAAGAGTACGGGCACAAAAGAAAAAACCCGGCCGAAGCCGGGTTTTTCTGAGCTTGGCCCGATTGCAGGCCGGAGCAGGACTTACATGTCCATGCCGCCCATGCCGCCCATACCACCCATACCACCCATGCCACCACCCATACCGCCCATGCCACCGCCGCCAGCCGGCTTGTCTTCGACAAGTTCGGCCACTGCGCAGTCGGTGGTCAGCAACAGACCGGCGATGGAAGCGGCGTTTTGCAGCGCCGTGCGGGTCACCTTGGTCGGATCGACCACGCCCATTTCAACCAGGTCGCCGTAGGTGTCGGTCGCTGCGTTGAAACCGTAGCTGCCCTTGCCTTCCACAACCTTGTTCACCACCACGCTCGGCTCGGCGCCGGCATTGGCAACGATGGCGCGCAACGGCTCTTCGAGGGCGCGCTGGACGATTTTCACGCCGGCGTGCTGGTCCTCGTTGTCGCCCTTGAGTTTGTCGATGGCCGAACGGGCGCGCAGCAGTGCCACGCCGCCGCCGGCGACAATGCCTTCCTCGACGGCTGCACGGGTTGCGTGCAGCGCGTCTTCGACGCGGGCTTTTTTCTCTTTCATCTCGATTTCGGTGGCGGCGCCAACCTTGATCAGCGCAACACCGCCGGCGAGTTTCGCCACGCGCTCTTGCAGCTTCTCACGGTCGTAGTCGCTGGTGGCCTCGTCGATCTGCACGCGGATGTTCTTGACGCGCGCTTCGATGTTCTTGGCTTCGCCGGCGCCGTCGATAAGGGTGGTTTCTTCCTTGCCCACTTCGATGCGTTTGGCCTGGCCGAGGTCCTTGAGGGTGATTTTTTCCAGCGTCAGGCCGACTTCCTCGGCGATCACCTGGCCACCGGTGAGGATGGCGATGTCTTCGAGCATGGCCTTGCGGCGGTCACCGAAACCCGGGGCCTTGACGGCACAGGTCTTGAGGATGCCGCGCAGGTTGTTCACCACCAGGGTTGCCAGGGCTTCGCCCTCGACGTCCTCGGCGATGATCAGCAGCGGACGGCCGGCTTTGGCCACTTGCTCCAGCAGGGGCAGGAGGTCGCGGATGTTGGAGATTTTCTTGTCGTGCAGCAGCACGAAAGGATTGTCCAGAACGGCGATCTGCTTGTCCGGGGTGTTGATGAAGTAAGGCGACAGGTAGCCGCGGTCAAACTGCATGCCCTCGACCACTTCGAGCTCGCTTTGCAGGCCCTTGCCGTCTTCAACGGTGATGACACCCTCTTTACCAACCTTGTCCATCGCGTCGGCGATGATCTTGCCCACTTCGGCGTCGGCGTTGGCCGAGATCGAACCGACTTGCGCGATTTCCTTGCTGGTGGTGCAGGGCTTGGAAATCTTCTTCAGCTCTTCGACGATGGCCGCAACGGCCTTGTCGATGCCGCGCTTCAGGTCCATCGGGTTCATGCCGGCGGCGACAAACTTCATGCCTTCGCGCACGATCGCCTGGGCCAGCACGGTTGCAGTCGTCGTGCCGTCACCGGCCACGTCCGAGGTCTTGGAAGCGACTTCCTTGACCATCTGCGCGCCCATGTTCTGGAACTTGTCCTTGAGCTCGATCTCCTTGGCAACCGACACACCGTCCTTGGTGATGGTCGGGGCGCCGAACGAGCGCTCGAGCACAACGTTGCGGCCCTTGGGGCCGAGGGTTACTTTTACCGCGTTGGCGAGAATATTCACGCCTTCGAGCATTTTTACGCGGGCATCTTCATGAAATCGTACGTCTTTAGCAGCCATGTTTCACTCCTGATTCTGTGGGGGATTACTGGGTTTAGCCAAAAGGCTGTTAGGCGGCTTTCTTGGCCGCGGTCGCGCCTTCGAGAACACCCATGATGTCTTCTTCGCGCATCACCAGGAGCTCGTCGCCGTCAACTTTGACGGTCTGGCCGGCATACTTGCCGAACAGGACACGGTCGCCGACCTTGAGGTCAACGGCGTGCTGCTTGCCGGCGTCATCACGCTTGCCCGGGCCTACGGCCAGGACTTCGCCTTGATCGGGCTTCTCGCCAGCGCTGTCGGGAATGACGATGCCGCCAGCAGTTTTACGCTCTTCTTCGAGACGCTTTACAATGACCCGGTCGTGCAAGGGACGGATTTTCATGAGAATTCTCTCCTCTATCCAAATTAAGTTAGTGGTCGCAAACGGTCTGTTTGCGATCCGGAAGCCTGGGTGAAACTGATTTAGCACTCACCTCATGCGAGTGCTAATTATAGGGGCGATCAGTTTGGATTTCAATAGTCACCCGGCGAAAGGGCGCAAAGTCCCGCCACCCCCGAAACCCCGGTCCCGGGGCGGGCGCGCCGGTTCATTCCGGGAGCCGTGCGGCATTTGGCCGGTCGCCGGGCTGGCATACTGCGGCCTGACCCCATAAGCACAAGTCCAGCCATTTGAAGCCGATTTCCTCGCCCCTGCCGCGCAAGTTCGCCGGCGCCCTGTTCGCCAGCACCTTGCTGCTTGCAAGTCTTTCTGCCGCTGCGGCTGATGCCCTGCCTCGACCGGTGCAACAGGCCTTGCTCGCCGCCAACATTCCGGCCGCGAGCGTCGCCGTCGTGGTGCAGGAACTGGGCCGTCCGCGTCCCGCGCTGGCGCATAACGCCGATGCCGCGATGAACCCGGCCTCGACGATGAAGCTCGTCACCAGCTTTGCCGCGCTGGAACTGCTCGGCCCTGCCTATGCGTGGAAAACCGAATTCCTTGCCAACGGCGCGTTGCGCAACGGCGTGCTGGAAGGCGACCTCGTCATCAAGGGTTACGGCGACCCGAAAATGACAGTGGAGAATTTCTGGCTGGCGCTGCGCAAGCTGCGCGCCCTGGGCGTGCGCGACATCCGCGGCGACCTGGTGCTCGATCGCAGCTGGTTCGAGGCGGTGGATACCGACCCCACGCGCTTTGACAACGAGCCGCTGCGCCCCTACAACGTGGTGCCCGATGCGCTGCTGGTCAACCTCAAGGCGGTGCGCTTTACCTTCGTGCCCAATGCCGTGAACCGCACGGTAAGCATCGCCCACGAACCGCTGATGGCGCACCTCGAGGTCGCGCCCCAGCTGCGCCTCACCGAGGGCGACTGCGGCGACTGGCGCGCCGGCCTCAAGGCCGATTTCCGCGCCGACAACGGCGGCGTGCGCGCGAGCTTTGCCGGCACCTACCCGGCCAGCTGCGGCGAGCGCACCTGGAACGTCAGCCTGTTCAGCCACCCCCACTATGTATATGGTGTGTTCAAGCAAATGTGGCTGCAGGCCGGCGGCGGCATCGCCGGCGGCGTGCGCGATGGCAGCGTTCCCGCCACGGCGCAATTGCTGTTTTCGGTCGAGTCACCGGCGCTCGCAGAAGTGGTGCGAGACATCAACAAGTTCAGCAACAACGTCATGGCGCGCCAGCTGTTCCTCACCTTGTCCGCCGAAACCCTGAAGCAACCCGCTCGCAACGATCGTTCCAACGAGGTGGTGCAAGGCTGGCTCGCCCAGCGCGGATTGGCACTGCCCGGCCTGGTGATGGAAAACGGCTCCGGCCTGTCACGCGTGGAGCGCATTAGCGCCGGCGGCATGGCGCGCCTGCTCGATGCGGCGTTCCAGAGCGCGGTCATGCCCGAATTCATCGCCTCGCTGCCGCTGGTGGCCCTCGATGGCACCATGCGGCGGCGGCTTAAATTTGACAGTGTCGCCGGCAAGGCGCACATCAAGACCGGTTCGCTCGCCGATGCGCGCACCATTGCCGGTTACGTGCTCGACCAGAACGGCCGCCGCCACGTGGTGGTGTTCTTTATCAACCACGCCAACGCCCGCCAGGGCCAGGCGGCGCAGGACGCGCTGTTACAGTGGGTCTACGAAAGCGCGCCGGCGCGGTAAGCCCGCAGTAAACACCTTAGGGAAACACTGAACAAGTCCGTCATTCCCGCGAAAACGAGTCTCGCGCAGCGAGAAGAAGTTTCGAGGAACGGCCAAACGAGTCTCGCGCAGCGAGACGAAGTTTCGAGGAACGGCCAAGCGGGAATCCACCTTGACGTAAAGGGTGGATTCAAAAAGTCAAAAAGGATCCCCGCTTTCGCGGGGATGACGAAGCGGAGACTTATTCAGTGTTTTGCCTAGGTCACCACCATGGGCTTGCGCTTTTGCAGCGTCAGCCAGCCGCGCAGCACGCGGTAGAGCACCCAGACGCCCACGACAAAACTCATGATGACGGCGATGGGAATGCCCAGCAGGGTCAGCCAGAACAACAGGATGATGCAAAGCCACATCAGCGTGAACCAGAAGGTGCGTATCTGCCAGCGAAAGTGCGATTCCAGAAACGTTCCGCGCGCATCGTCGCGCTTGATGTAGTTGAGGATCACCGCGATGATCGACGGCCAACCGGTGGCAAAGGCGCTGACGATGGTCACCGGGGTGAGCATGCCGCTTAGCACCGACACGGCGTGCAGGGCGTAGATCACATGTGTCCAGGCGACAAGCCCCTCTTCACTGCCCGGAACCGATACCGCGTTTGTGTTGTGTTCTTCCATTTATAACCCCAGTTCCCGCCACATGGTATCGACGCGCTTTTTCACCGCGTCATTCATCGCGATCGGCTTGCCCCAGGCACGCGATGTTTCGCCCGGCCACTTGTTGGTGGCATCCAGGCCCATTTTCGAACCGAGGCCCGCCACCGGGCTGGCGAAATCAAGATAATCGATGGGCGTGTTTTCCGCAATAAGGGTGTCGCGCGCGGCATCGACGCGCGTGGTCAGCGCCCACACCACTTCCTTCCAGTCGCGGATGTTCACGTCATCGTCGGTGACGATGATGAACTTGGTGTACATGAACTGGCGCAAAAAACTCCAGATGCCGAACATCACGCGCTTGGCATGACCGGGGTACTGCTTCTTGATGCTCACCACCGCCATGCGGTAGGAACACCCCTCGGGCGGCAGGTAAAAGTCGGTGATTTCCGGAAACTGCTTTTGCAGGATGGGCACGAACACTTCGTTGAGCGCCACGCCCAGCACCGCCGGTTCGTCCGGCGGCTTTCCGGTATAGGTCGAGTGGTAAATCGGCTCGCGCCGCATGCTGATGCGATCAATGGTGAACACCGGAAAGTGTTCCTGCTCGTTGTAATAGCCGGTGTGATCGCCAAACGGACCTTCGAGCGCCGTCTCGCCCGGCTGGATATGCCCTTCGAGCACGATTTCCGCGCGCGCCGGCACCTGCAAGTCATTGCCGATGCACTTGATGAGTTCGGTCTTGGCGCCGCGCAACAGCCCGGCGAACTGGTACTCGGACAAGGCGTCGGGCACCGGCGTCACCGCGCCCAGTATGGTGGCCGGATCGGCGCCCAGCGCCACCGCCATGGGGAAGGGTTTGCCCGGAAACGCCAGGCAGTGATCGCGGTAATCGAGCGCGCCGCCGCGGTGCGCCAGCCAACGCATGATCACCTTGTTTGGCGCGATCACCTGCTGGCGGTAAATGCCCAGGTTCTGCCGGGTCTTTGAAGTCGGCAGGCCTTGCGGGCCGCGCGTGACGGTCAGCCCCCAGGTAATCAGCGGCCCGGCGTCGCCCGGCCAGCAGGTCTGTATCGGCAGGCGCGACAAATCCACATCCTTGCCCTCCCACACCACCTCCTGGCAGGGCGCCGACGAAACCACCTTGGGCGCCATGTGCATCACCTGCCGGCCGATCGGAATCCAGCGCTCTATGGCATCGCGAAAGCCCTTGGGCGGTTCGGGCTCTTTCAGGAAGGCCAGCAACTTGCCGATGTCGCGCAGCGACTCGACCGAATCGGCGCCCATGCCCATGGCCACGCGTTTGGGCGTGCCAAACAAATTGCCCAGCACCGGCATGCTGTGCCCGGTGACGTTCTCGAACAGGATGGCCGGCCCGCCGGCCTTCAACACGCGGTCGCAAATCTCGGTCATTTCCAGTTGCGGGGAAACCGCAACCGCCACGCGTTTTAATTCGCCTTGGGCTTCGAGTTGTGCAAGAAAATCGCGCAGGTCGTGGTAGGTCACGTTACAGGTTCCGGGTCAGGGCACACATGGTAGCACCGGCCCAAGCCCACCACTGCGACGCTGCCCGCACGCACCCACCCTGCTAAATCTGGCGCGAATGACGCTTACTCAAGAAAATTCCCGTCATTCCGGGGCCGCGTAGCGGAACCCGGAACCCATGGGGTTCGTCGCTTCAGCACAAACCCAACCCCATGGATTCCCGCTCCCCGATTAAGGCATTCGAGGACAAGCTTCGCGGGAATGACGGAGGTGGCGTGCATCCACCCCGGTCACACCACCATCGGGTGGACGCCGCCGTCCATGGTGAGGATCACGCCGGTGACGTAACTGGCGCGCTCCGAGGCAAGGAACAGGGTGACATCGGCCACCTCTTCCGGCCGGGCGTAGCGCCCCAGCGGGATGCGCGCCTCGCTGTCGCGCAGCAGGTCCGCGGTCGGCCGGCCGGTCATTTTGGACTGCGCCTCGAGCGCGCCCTGCACGCGGCCGGTAAAGGTCGAGCCCGGGTTGATGGCGTTGACGCGGATGCCACGGCTGCCCCAGGTGGTGGCCAGCCCGGCCGACAGGTTCATCAGCGACGCATTGGCCGCGCTGCCCGGCAGGTGGATAGGGTTGGGCACCTTGCCGCCGGTGCCGGCGATATTGACAATGACGCCGTGCCCGCGCGCCAGCATGCCCTCGAGCACCGCCTGCATGGCATGCACGTAGGTGAAGTACTTGGCGTCCATGGCGGCATGAAAGGCCGCGGCGGTCAGCTCCTGCGGCGCGGTGCGCACCGCCGCCCCGGCGGAATTAACCAGGATATCGAGCGGCCCGAGCGCGGCTTCGACCGCGGCGACCATGGCCGGCGCCGCGGCCGGATCGGCGAGGTCGGCCGCATGCGTCAGCACGGTATGGCCCTCGGCGGCAAGTTCTGCGGCAGCGGCGGCGAGCGTCGCGGCGTTGCGCCCGACAATGGCCACGCGCGCACCCTCGGCCGCAAAACCGCGCGCGCAGGCCAGGCCGATGCCCTTGCTGCCGCCGGTAATCAACACCACCTTGCCCTTGAGTTTCAGATCCATTTTCTGCTTTCGTAGTTCTTCAGATTTGAGGGAACCTCTAAAAATTGTCATTCCGAGGCCGCAGGCCGAGGAATCTGCTTCGTGCTCCCCCTGAAAAGCAGATTCCTCGTTTCACTCGGAATGACAAAATTCGGATTGTTAGCGATGCCTTTACATCCATTTTTTGCTCTCGTAGTTGAGCACGATGCCGGCGAATATCGCCGCACCCAGCCAGTTGTTGTGCACGAACGCCCTGAAGCAACCGTCACGGTCACGGCCGCGAATGAGCGTGTAGTGGTACAAGGCCATGCCGGCGGCCACCGCAAGGCCGGCGTAATAAAACAGGTTAAAGCGCAGCCGCCAGCCCACCCAGGTCATGACGGCGAACATCGCGGCGTAACTCAACATCACCGCCACCACGTCCCAGCGGCCGAAGGTGATCGCCGAGGTGCGGATGCCGATTCTCAGGTCATCATCACGATCGACCATGGCGTACTCGGTGTCGTAGGCGACGGCCCACAGAATGTTGGCAGACAGGAGCACCCAGGCGAACCAGTGCACCGCGCCGTTATTCGCGGCAAACGCCATCGGTATGCCAAAGCCGAAGGCAATGCCCAGATAAGCCTGCGGCATGGCAAAAAACCGCTTGGTGTAGGGGTAGGTCATGGCGACGAACAGCGCGCCGAACGACCACGCAATGGTCTGCCAGTTAAGAAACAACACCAGCGAAAACGCCGTCAGCGCCAGCACCAGCGCCAGCAGCAAGGCCTCCTTGCGCGTCACCGTGCCCGCCGGCAGCGGCCGGTTGCGCGTGCGTTTCACATGACGGTCGAACTCGACATCGACGCTGTCGTTCCAGACACAGCCGGCCGAGCGCATCAACAGGGTACCGAGGCAAAAAATGACCACCACCGCCCAGTCAGGCCGGCCCCTCGCGCTGATCCACACCGCCCACAGCGTCGGCCACAGCAGCAGCAGCGTGCCGATGGGCTTGTCGAGTCGCATCAGGCGCTCGTACTCGGTCAGGCGTTGCTTGATATCCATTTCCAATAACCCCTAATCTGTCATTCCAGGCAAAGCGAGGAATCTGCTTTTCAGTGGCCGTAAAAAGCAGGTTCTTCGGCCTACGGCCTCAGAATGACAATGCTGGGAGGCCTTATTTAATCCCGAAACGCAGTGGATTTTAGCCTGATACAGGCTCAGGCCCGCTTCAGGCTTTAAGGTAGTCGTGCCGTCCGCCGAGCCAGCGCTCGAGATGCCGTGCCGCCTGCTGCGGATGATTTTGCAGCAGGCGGTCCGCCGCCTCGCGCGCCGCAGCCAGCAGGTCGCCGTCGGTTTCCAGGTCGGCAAAGCGCAGCAGCGGCGCGCCGCTCTGGCGCAAGCCAAGCATCTCGCCCGGCCCGCGCAACTCCAGGTCGCGCTGGGCGATGACAAAGCCGTCGCTGCTTTCAAAAATAATCTTCAGCCTTGCCCGCGCGCCCTCGGACAAGGGGTTCTGGTAAAGCAGGATGCAGGCGCTGTCATGGGCGCCGCGCCCGACGCGGCCGCGCAACTGGTGCAGTTGCGACAGGCCGAAGCGCTCGGCGTGCTCGATCACCATCAGCGAGGCATTGGGCACATCGACGCCGACCTCGATCACCGTGGTGGCAACCAGCAGGTTCACTTCGCCGGCGACAAACGCGCGCATCACCGCCGCCTTTTCCGCCGGCGGCAGGCGGCCGTGCACCAGCCCCACATGCAGGCCGGGCAGGTCGGCGGTGAGCTTGAAGTGCGTGTCAATCGCCGTCTGCAATTGCAAGGTTTCCGATTCCTCGATGAGGGGGCATACCCAATAGACCTGGCGACCGCCCTCGCAGGCCTCGCGCACGCGCGCGAGCACCTCGTCACGGCGCGCCTCGCCGATGAGCTTGGTGATCACCGGCCGGCGCCCCGGCGGCAACTCGTCGACCACCGAGACATCAAGGTCGGCGTAATAGCTCATCGACAGCGTGCGCGGGATGGGTGTGGCGCTCATCATCAACTGGTGCGGCCACAGGCCCTTCATCGAGCTGCGGCCCTTCTGGCGCAAGGCGAGGCGCTGGCCGACGCCGAAACGGTGCTGCTCGTCGATGATGGCAAGGCCGAGGCGGTCGAATTCGACCTGATCCTGAAAGAGCGCATGGGTGCCCACCGCCACCGCCGCCGCGCCGTTCGCAATCGCCGCCGTCGCCGCATCGCGCTCGCGCTTTTTCAGGCTGCCGGTGAGCCAGGTCACCGCCACACCCAGCGGCGCCAGCCACTCGGAAAACTTGCGGAAATTCTGCTCGGCGAGAATCTCCGTCGGTGCCATCACCGCCGCCTGCCAGCCCGATTCGACCGCACGCAACACCGCCAGCGCCGCCACCACCGTCTTGCCGCTGCCCACGTCCCCCTGCAACAGGCGGTTCATCGGGTGCGGTTCGGCCAGATCGTGCTCGATTTCGCCCCAGCAGCGCAGCTGCGCCGCGGTCAGCTTGAAGGGCAGGCCGCGTTGAAGTCCGCCGGTGAGCGCGCCCGGCTGCGCCAGGCGCGGCGCATTGCGCGCACGGCGCTCGCGATAGTGCAGGCGCATCGACAATTGCTGCGCCAGCAACTCGTCGAACTTCATGCGCCGCCAGGCGCGATGGTTGCGCGCCGACAAGCCCTCGGGCGCCATGCCCGGCTGCGGGTGATGCAGCAGAGCCAGGGCCGCGACGAACGAGGGCAGGTCGAGCGGCGCGGTCACCTCTTCGGGCAGCGTATCCGATAAGTCGCTGCGTTCGAGCTCATGGACAATCAACTTGCGCAAGGTGTACTGGCCGAGGCCGGCGGTGGTCGGGTAGACCGGCGTCAGCGCATCGGACAGCGCGGCACCGGCGCGCACCACGGTAAAACGCGGATGAATCATTTCGCCGCCAAAAAAACCGGCGCGCGCTTCACCGAATACGCGCACCCGCGCCCCGGGTGCGAGCACCTTTTGCTGGCTGGGATAAAAATTCATGAAGCGCAGCCACATCTCGCCGCTGGCGTCGGCGATTTTCACCACCAGTTGCCGGCGCGGCCGGTAGGCGACGGTGCAATCGACGACATTGCCTTCGATCTGTACGGGAACACCGTCGAGCACCTCGGAAATCGGCGTCAGGCGGGTTTCGTCCTCGTAGCGCAAGGGCAGGTGCAGCGCGAGGTCGTGGCTGCGCGTGAGGCCCAGCTTGAGCAGTTTTTGCACCATCACCGGGCTGAAGCCGGGAAAGCGCGCGGCAAGCGCGGCTTTGTTCGCCTGCGCGGCCTCGCCCGTGGCAACCCGGGCGGGCTTTTTCGCCGGCTTCGCGCGTTTTTTGGGCGTCACTGTGGAGGCATCACTGGGTTGGTGTCACGATCTTGACGTCACGATCTCGACGTCAATCAGGAGGCAAACACCAGCACCGCATCCGCCTCGACCAGCGCGCCGCGCGGCAGCGCCGCCACCCCCACCGCGGCGCGCGCCGGATAAGGCTGCGCCACATACTGCGCCATGATTTCGTTGACCTTGGCGAAATGCGCCAGATCGGTAAGGTATATGGTCAGCTTGACCGCATCGGCGAGAGAGCCCCCGGCGGCGGCGGCCACCGCGGCCAGGTTGCGAAACACCTGGTGGATTTGCGCCTCGATGCCGTCCAACAACTGCATGGTTTTCGGATCGAGCGCGATCTGGCCGGACAGGTAGACCGTGGTGCCGCAGCGTATCGCCTGCGAATAGGTGCCGATGGCGGCGGGGGCGTCAGGCGTGTTGATGGTTTGCTTGGACATGCGGGAATCCCTTTTGCGGTGGCAGTTGTCGTTGGCTTGTCGTTGGTTTCGGGTGGGCGCGCGCCCTGCCCTGGACTATAATTGCGTCCAGAGCGCCTCAGTCGCAATTCGCGCCTATCTTAAATGACCTCCCCCGCCCCCGCCATACTGGCAAGCTTTATCAAGCTCATCGGCACCCCCAGGGACGGTTCCCTGCTGCGCTTTTCGCTCGGCAACGAATACCTCAAATGCGGCGACCCGGGGCAAGCCGCGGTGCACTTGCGCGAGGCGGTGGCGAGGGACCCGGACTACTCCGCCGCATGGAAACTGCTTGGCAAGGCCCTCGCCGACAGCGGCGATGCGCCCGGCGCGCTCGCCGCCTACCGCAGCGGCATTACCGCCGCAGAAAAAAAAGGCGATAAACAGGCGGCAAGGGAAATGACCGTGTTCGCACGGCGCCTGGCCGCACAACTTGGCGGGGTCGACTGAGCATGGCCCGCGGCACGCTACACGACAAGCTTTTCGGTGCGCCGCTTGACCCGATGAACAAAAAAACGCGCCACGGCATCGCCCTGGTGGCCTTTATTGCGTGGGTGGGCCTTGGCGCGGACGGCATTTCGTCTTCCTGTTACGGCCCCGAGGAGGCGTTCCGCGCCCTTGGCGAACACACCCACCTCGGGCTGTATCTCGCACTGGCGACGGCGGTGACGGTATTCATCATCGCCCTCGCCTACAACCAGGTGATCGAGTTGTTTCCCACCGGCGGCGGCGGTTACCGCGTGGCGACCAAGCTGCTCGGGCCCTACGCCGGCGTCATCTCAGGGGCGGCGCTGATCCTCGATTACGTGCTGACCATTTCCATTTCCATCGCCAGCGGCGTCGATGCCATGTTCAGCCTGCTGCCGCTTGGCTTCCAGGCCTACAAGCTCGGCACGGAGATCATGCTGATCGTCGTGCTGACCGCACTCAACCTGCGCGGCATGAAGGAAGTCATCACCATCCTGCTGCCGATTTTTCTCGGTTTTGTCATCACCCATGCGCTGCTCATCGTCTACGGCACGCTCGCACACGTCGACATGATTCCGGCCCTTATCCCGGCAACGCTGGCCGAAACGTCAAGGTTGTCGAGTGAACTGGGCTGGGCGCATGTGGCCGCGCTGATGCTGCTCGCCTACTCGCAGGGCGGCGGCACCTACACCGGCCTTGAAGCGGTTTCGAACAACGTCAACGTTCTCGCCGAACCGCGGGTGCAGACCGGCAAGGCCACCATGCTCTATATGGCGCTGTCCCTCGCCTTTACCGCCGGCGGCATCATCCTGCTGTACCTGTTGTGGGACGCCAAGCCGGTCGAGGGACAGACGCTCAATGCCGTGGTGTTCGGGGCCATCATCCGCAGCCTCGGCTGGGAGAGCGAACTGATGATCCAGGGCGCGATCATCCTGGTGCTGGCGCTCGAAGCCGGGCTGCTGTTTGTCGCGGCCAACACCGGCTTTCTCGGCGGACCGGCGGTGCTCTCGAACATGGCCGCCGACTCCTGGGTGCCGCACAAATTCCGCTACCTGTCGACGCGCCTGGTGACCGAAAACGGCATCCTGGTGATGGGCCTCGCCGGCCTTGGCATCCTGCTCATCACCGGCGGCAGCGTGTCGCTGCTGGTGATCCTCTACAGCGTCAGCGTGTTCCTCACCTTCGCCATTTCGCTGTTCGGCCTGTGCGCCTACTGGTGGCGCAGCCGCGCCAAGCAAAAAAAATGGTTCAGGCGTCTGCTGCTCTCGGCCACGGGCTTTGTCGTGTGCGCCGGCATCCTCGCCATGCTGCTGTCGGAAAAATTCCTTGACGGCGGCTGGATCGCCGCCCTGATCATCGCCGTCATCGTCGCGCTGTGCGTCACCATTCGCAGTCATTACCTCAAGACCAAGCAGCAACTGCGCGAACTGGATGCCACCTTCGAATCGGTCGCATTCGGCAGCGTGACCAATCCGCCGGCGCCCGACCCGGCCAAGCCCACCGCGGTGTTCCTGGTCGGCTCCAGCCGCGGCGGCGGCTTGCACGCCCTGCTCTGGGTGCAGCGCATGTTCCCCGGACATTTTTTCAATTTCATTTTCATCAACGCGCGCACCGTCGACTCACAGGCCTACGGCGGCGGCGAGGAAATGGACGTGATGAAGGTCGAGGCCAATTCCTCGCTGCGCTATTTCGACAACTTCTGCAACAGCAAGGGCTGGGCGGCCAAGTCCTACCTCGCCTTTGGCACCGACCCGATCGACGACTTCTCCAGTCTGTGCGAAAAAGTCCACGCAGACTTCCCCAACAGCATCTTTTTCACCAGCAAGCTGATTTTCGCGCGCGACAACTGGTTCACCCGCCAGTTGCATAACGAAGCCGCCTTGGTACTGCAGCGCCGCCTGCACCTGCACGGCCTGCAAATGATCATCCTGCCGATGAAACTGTGACCGGAACGACGGCCGGCGCCGCGCTATAGCCAGGGTCAAAATGAATTCCCGCTTGGCCGTTCCTCGAAACTTCGTCTCGCTGCGCGAGACTCGTTTGGCCGTTCCTCGAAACTTCGTCTCGCTGCGCGAGACTCGTTTTCGCGGCAATGACGGCGTTTTCTTCCGGTATCGGCAAATAATTCGTCACTCCAGAATCGGTAAGTTATTCGTCATTCCGGGGCGGCGTAGCCGAACCCGGAATCCATGGGGTTCGTCGATCGGCTGGAAAACCCAACCCCATGGATTCCCGCTTTCGCGGGAATGACGACGCTGCGGTGCATGGGGTTCGTCGCTGAGGCACGGACTCAAGCCCATGGGGTTCGTCGCTCATGCACGAACTCAACCCCATGGATCCCCGCTTTCGCGGGAATGACGGCGTTTTCTTCCGGTATCGGCAAATAATTCGTCACTCCAGAATCGGCAAGTTATTCGTCATTCCGGGGCGGCGTAGCCGAACCCGGAATCCATGGGGTTCGTCGATCGGCTGGAAAACCCAACCCCATGGATTCCCGCTTTCGCGGGAATGACGACGGTGCGGTGCATG
>Ga0194061_1000535_pt1 | contig 23144 bp, 26 predicted proteins | sample SepL2221m_MetaG_FD_163423 | JGI IMG/M metagenome (GOLD analysis project Ga0194061, IMG submission 163423) | Anoxic zone freshwater microbial communities from boreal shield lake in IISD Experimental Lakes Area, Ontario, Canada - Sep2016-L224-21m | ecosystem: Environmental > Aquatic > Freshwater >... | reverse complement strand
CGGTTTGCTTCCAAGATTCAACTGGGTTTGGATCATCGTTCGGTCTGCGATGCTTAACTGCGTATAAATTTTCCCCATGCAACATTATCTCCCAAGGATGTTGCACTTGGAGTTTGAGCGCGCCAGGGGTATATGAACAACTTTTCGCTGCAATTTCCGCTTGAATCTGAATCCATGAGACTCGATCTGTTTCTGAGCCGCGAAATGGGCGGAGATTCTCGCGCCATGGTACAGCGGCTGATCGAAGCGGGGAACGTATTGGTCAACGGCAAAGAGGTGCGCCCTTCGCTGAAGCTGAAAGGCGGGGAGGAAATTTCCGTGACCGTTCCGCCACCCCAGCCCGCCGAACCGCAGGCCGAGAATATCCCATTGGAGGTGCTGTACGAGGACCGTGATCTGCTGGTGATCAACAAGGAAGCCGGCATGGTGGTACACCCCGGAGCGGGTAACAGCGGCGGAACTCTGGTAAACGCTCTGCTGGCCCACTGTAATGACCTGGCAGGCATCGGCGGTGAGCTGCGCCCCGGCATCGTGCATCGCCTGGATAAGGGAACATCCGGCGTGCTGGTGGTTGCCAAGAACGACCGCACACATCAAGGGCTCTCGGCCCAGTTCAGCGTGCACAGTGTCAAGCGGATCTACCAGGCGCTGGTGTACGGGCGTCCGGAGGAAGATAGCGGCAGGATTGAGGGGATCATCGGCCGTCACCCGACTGAGCGGCTGCGGCTGTCAGGTAAGGCAAAGCATGGAAAGCATGCGGTTACCCGCTGGAAGGTGAAGGAGCGTTACGGCAGGATAACGTTGCTGGAGCTGCGGCTGGAGACCGGACGAACCCACCAGATCAGGGTGCATCTCACCGAAGCCGGTTTTCCGCTGCTGGGGGATCCGCTCTACCCTGATGGCGGCCGCTGCAACAATCTCAGCGACACCCGGCTGCGCGGCATGATCAACCGCCTCGGTCGCCAGGCGCTGCACGCCCGCTGTCTGGGGTTCATCCACCCGACGACGTCCGGGTACATGGAGTTCACCGTGGAGCCCCCGGCAGATATGCAGGAACTGCTGGCATACCTGCGGGAGAGCGGATAATCAATAGTATCAGCTTTTGGCGGCCCGTTTGCGCTTGGTCGGATCCAGCTCTTTTTTTCGCAGCCGGATCGACTGTGGAGTCACTTCAACCAGTTCGTCGTCGTCAATGAATTCCAGCGCCTGCTCCAGTGTCAGAATCCGCGGCGGAGTCAGCTTGATAGCATCGTCTGTTCCGGAAGCGCGCACGTTGGTCAGCTTTTTCCCCTTGTTGGGATTGACATCAAGGTCGTTGTCCTTGGCGTGCTGCCCGATGATCATGCCGCCGTAGACCTCGACGCCGGCACCGATAAAGAGGGTTCCGCGCGGTTGCAACGCATCCAGCGAATAAGCAGTGGTTTCACCATGTTCCATGGCCATCAGCACGCCGTTCTTGCGGCCCGGTATTTCGCCCTTGTAGGGCGCGTACTCGTGGAAGGTGTGGGTCATGACTGCCGTACCGCGGGTATCGGTCAGCACATCGCCCCGCAGCCCGATCAGTCCGCGGGCCGGGATGATGAACTCCAGACGTACCATTTCACCCATCGGTGCCATAGCCACCATCTCACCCTTGCGCGGCCCCATCTTCTCGATGATGGCGCCCTGGAATTCGCTGGCAACATCCACCACCAGGTACTCCATCGGCTCCATCTTGACCCCTTCCTTCTCGCGAATGATGACCTCCGGCTTGGAAACCGCAAGCTCAAAGCCTTCGCGGCGCATATTCTCGATCAGAATTGAAAGGTGCAGCTCGCCTCGGCCGGAAACCTTGAAGGTGTCGGGGCTGTCAGTATCTTCCACCCGCAGCGACACATTGGTGCGCAGCTCCTTGGTCAATCGTTCGCGGATGTTGCGCGAGGTGACCCATTTCCCTTCGCGGCCGGCAAAGGGTGAGGTGTTGACGATGAAGTTCATCGCCAGGGTCGGCTCATCGATGGAGACGTAGGGGACGGCAACCGGGTTTTCGGCGCAGGCCAGGGTCTCGCCGATACTGACGGTTTCAAAACCGGCCACGGTGACGATGTCGCCGGTACCCGCTTCCTCAATATCCACCTGCTTCAGCCCTTCGTATCCCAGCAGTTTGGTGATGCGGCCGCGCGTCATGCTGCCGTCCTGCTTGATCATCGTAACCGTTTCACCGGCTTTGATCCTACCGTTGAAGATGCGTCCGGTGGCCATTCGACCGATGTAATCGTTGTAGTCGATGTTGGCGATCAACATCTGGAACGGGGCGTTAACATCGCCTTTAGGGGGACGGACGTTGGATTCAACCACGGCGAAAAGCGGCTCCATGGTGGTGGCCTTGGATTTCACATCCAGCATGGCATAGCCGAGCTTGGCGCTGGTGTAGACCACCGGGAAATCCAGTTGGTCGTCCGAGGCGTTCAGCTCACAGAAGAGGTCGAAGACCATGTTGAGAACTTCGTCAGGGCGGGAGCCGGGGCGGTCAATCTTGTTGATGACGACGATCGGCTTGAGGCCGAGATCCAGCGACTTCTTCAACACGAAACGGGTCTGGGGCATGGGACCGTCCAGGGCGTCCACCAGCAGCAGCACCGAATCTACCATCTTCAGCACGCGCTCAACCTCGCCGCCGAAGTCGGCATGGCCGGGGGTGTCAACGATATTGATTTTGTAGGGGCCATGATGGATGGAAAGATTCTTGGCCAGAATGGTGATGCCACGTTCTTTCTCAAGGTCATTGGAATCCATGACCCGTTCGGTGATGGCCTCGTTCTCACGATAAACCCCGGAGTGTTTGAGCATGGCGTCAACCAGCGTGGTCTTTCCGTGATCGACGTGGGCGATAATTGCGATGTTCCTGATACGTTCCTGCATGATGGAAAACTCCTCGATGTTTCAAAATAAAACGACGGGCATTGCTGCGCCGTCGATAACAAGTAACTATGTCAGATTTTTTAGCAGCTGGCAAGCTATTATCTGAATCGCCTGCATTAATCTGTCAGGCATACAGCAGGTTCCCCTTCCGGTACGCGAGTTAACATTGACAAATTATGCATACAGTATACAATATCTCAAAATTTTCAGGAGCCCCGCACGCAATGAAAAAGCCGATGGAAAAACATCTGACCCTGCGCGAAAAAATTCTCGAACATATCCGCGATGCCATTGTTTCCGGCTCGCTCAAAGCCGGAAGCCGTGTTTCGGAACCAGAACTGGCCGAACGCTACGGAATCAGCCGGACGCCCATTCGAGAAGCATTCCGGCAGCTCGAATCTGAGGGGTACCTGACGGTTATCCCCCGCCGGGGAGCGGTGGTCAGTGAATTCAGCCAGAAGGATGTGGAGGAGTTCTACGCCATCAAAAGTATCATGGAGGGATATGCCGCCCGCTGCGCCTGTACCCGGCTGAGCGACAGGGATATCGTCCGCCTGCAGTCAATCAATGATAAGCTGGCCGAGCTGGCATCCCTGAATGACATCAAACATTTCTTCAAGGTCCACAGCGATTTTCACGACCTTTTCATCAGGGCGGCCGACAACGAGAAGCTGCGGGAACTGATCGCCGGACTGGTTACCAAGTTCCAGCGTCTGCGGTTCATGTCGCTGAACATACCGGGACGGATGCTGATTTCCGTCCAGGAACATGAAAAAATTATTGAGGCTTTCCGCCGAAAAGATGCCGACACCGCTGAATCACTGGTTCGCACCAATGCCGAATACGGCGGCAAAGTGCTGATCGGTGAGGTGGTTGTCCCCATACCAACCGTCCCTTTCAACGCGTAATTCAGGAGTCGGCCCATGCCTGCAGGTCACGAGAAGCTCAGACGGATACCGAAAGTAGACCTGGTCATGGAGTGGCCTGAGATTCAGTCACTGCTGGGCAGCTTTACCAGACCGGTGGTCATTGCGGCGGTCCGGCACGTCCTGGAACAGCTGAGGGGGGAAATCAGAGAGGGGCGGCAGCTCAACCAGCCGGATGATTCAGCAATTGCAGCACGGATTCTACAGGAAATCACGCTACGTTCCTCCCCGAGTCTGCGGCGGGTGATTAACGGCAGCGGCGTGGTAATCCACACCAATCTCGGTCGTGCTCCGCTGGCTGCGGAAGCCATTGATGCAATCGTATCCGTGGCGGCAGGGTACTCAAATCTCGAATATGACCTTGACCGCGGTGAGCGCGGCTCGCGTTATTCCCATGTAGAATCGTTACTCTGTGAACTGACCGGTGCCGAATCGGCACTGGTGGTCAACAACAATGCCGCTGCCGTTATCCTGGCGCTTTCGTCGCTTGCACCGGGTCGGGAAGTTGTTGTCTCGCGGGGCGAGTTGGTGGAAATCGGCGGTTCATTCCGTATTCCGGACGTCATGCGCCAGAGCGGTGCCCGGCTCGTTGAAGTCGGCTGCACCAACCGCACCCACATCAGGGATTATCGAGCCGCCATCGGCGATGATACGGCCCTGCTGATGAAGGTGCATACCAGCAACTTCGCCATCATCGGCTTCACGGCCGAAGTTTCGCCCGCCGAACTGGCGGTTCTCGGACGTGAGCGCAAAATCGCCGTTTTGCTGGATGCGGGGAGCGGCTGCCTGCTGGATCTCTCTCTCTACGGCATTTCCGGAGAACCGACCGTCAGACAGCACCTCTCCGCCGGTGTTGATGTAGTGACCTTCAGCGGTGACAAGCTTTTAGGGGGGCCGCAGGCGGGCATTATCGTCGGCAGAAAGAGCTTCGTCGATCCGATGAAGCGTCATCCGCTGCTACGGGCACTAAGGATCGACAAACTCTGCCTGGCCGCCTTGGAGGCGACATTGAAGCTGTACCGCGATGAGCGTCGTGCGCTGGCCTCTGTCCCTGTCTTACAGATGCTGATCGTACCGGAACGGGAGCTTATCCGGCGCGCTGACGGCATCATCCGTCGGATTCGCCGGCATCTGCCTGAAAACGTTACTCTCGTACGCCGGCAGGGTGAATCAACGTCCGGCGGCGGTTCCTCCCCGCTGGTCCGGCTTCCGACGGCCCTGATAGAAGTGACCATAGCCGGAACACCGCCGCACCGGCTGGAAGAAATCCTCCGCAGGTCATCGCCCCCGCTCATCGGAAGAATCCATCGTGACCGCTACGTGTTGGATGTCCGTACGCTGCGGGAAGAGGAAATAACTTCTCTACTTGCATCTCTGCAGAATGCTGCTATGCTTCTTGCGGAGAAATAATTAATGGCTGAATTCAAATCAATAGCTCTGATTCCGGCGGCCGGCATGGGCAAACGGATGGGAGCTTCGATCAACAAGCAGTATTTGCAGCTGCGCGGTCTGCCGATTGTTGCCCGTACGATTTCGCTGTTCGAAAACTCCCCGCTGATCGACTCAATCTATCTGGTGATTCCGGCCGACGAAATTCCCTACTGCCGCGAACATGTGGTCGCGGCCTGCGGCTTTCGCAAGGTTGTTGCAATCGTGCCGGGGGGAAAAGAGCGCCAGAATTCCGTCATGAACGGCCTGAACGCCATACGACCACTTGCGTCGGACGATGACGTCATCCTGATTCACGACGGCGTCAGGCCGTTCGTAACTGATGAAATGCTGCGCCAATCGATAGCGACCGCCAGAGAGCGCGATGGCGCTCTGGTGGCGGTTCCGGTCAAGGATACCATCAAGGTGGTGCGTGACGGAGCTGTCGTCGATACTCCTGACCGGCAGACGCTCTGGCAGGCCCAGACCCCCCAGTCGTTTCGTTTCGGTATCATACACTCCGCTCATCTGGCAGCCGAGGCGGAAGGTTTTATCGGTACCGACGACGCCTCGCTCGTAGAACGGACGGGTGGCAGGGTCGGCGTTGTTACCGGGGATTACCGCAACATTAAGATAACCACCCCCGAAGACATGATAATGGCTGAGGCGTTTCTGGCCGAAGGCTGAAAGGAAAGGGTATGACGGAATGTCAGGAGCTTGTTGAAGAGCTGAAACGCGAACGGGAAAAGGATGATTTCTTTGTCATGCTCTCCCACGATCTCAAAAACCCGATGACCGCCGTTATTGGTGCGATCGACATCGTGCGGGAAGGGCGTCTGGGTCCGGTCAACAGCGAACAGGTTGATTACCTGCAGTCGGCAATCGACAGCTGTAACGAAGTTGTCACGATGATAGACAATCTGCTCGATATCCGCCGCTTTGAAGCAGGAAAGATTAACCTGACCCTGCACGACATCAACCCGGCTGAAATTGCCAGAAAAGTAGCCCATACATTCAGCCGGGCAGCAGAATATGACGGTATCACCCTGACAACCAGCATCATCGACCCACCGTTCTGTATCTCCGCCGACCGCACCGCACTGAGCAGGATACTGGGTAACCTGTTGAGCAATTCTCTCAAATTTACCCCGGAGGGGGGAACCATCGATGTATCGTGCAGCTGCATAACCGATGTAGATGTGCATGACCTGATGATTCCCCCGTATGTGGGACTGCCGGATCACATGGCGCAGAGGCGCTGCTTTGTAAAAATATGCGTACGGGACAGCGGAGACGGTATCCCCGAAACCCAGCAGCAGAGAGTCTTTGACCGATACACCCAGTCCAAGATTGCCGAAGGGCGGGAACGGGGGGGGGCGGGACTTGGACTTGCCTACTGTAAATACGCTGTGGAAAATTTTAAAGGCATGATCTGGGTTGAGAGCGCCATCGACCGGGGAAGCGAGTTCATCATGCTATTTCCTTGCGTTGCTGAACCCAGTGGTTCGTGTCCATCCAATCAACAGGGGTAATTTATTCATGATTTTTTTCGTACGTCTGCTATCGCTGTCCGTTTTACTGTTGTCGGCCCTTTCCTCAGCTGCAGCCGATCTTGATTTTTCAAAATCGATAACAATCGGTAAGGGTGAGAAGGTGGTTGTAGAATTCACCGACCCTGACTGCCCGTTCTGCCGCAAGGCATCGGCCTATTTCGACGGGCGGAAAGATGTCACACGCCATGTTTTTTTCTACCCGCTCCCCAACCATCCCAATGCCAAAGAGAAAGTCCAGTACATCCTTTCGCAGACGGACCGCGGCAAGGCGTATCACGATGTCATGACCGGCAGATTGGACGCTGCTGCAAAGCTTGAGGGTATACTTGCGCGGGGAATCAAACTGCAGGAAGAACAGATGGAAATCGTGAAGAAAATGAAAATAAAATCGACCCCCACCTTCATGCTCAACGGCAGGATTATCGAAGGGTTTGACGTGAAGCGTATTGAAGAGGCACTGGGACCGGTCAGATAGAGTTCTGCAGAAGCAGGTTACTTTCTGACCACCATGCGGCGCTGCATGCGTCCCCCCATGGATGCCATCTGATGCTTCTGGAGGGCGCCCAGGCTCTCGAGATGAAACTGAAACCAGACATCACCGTAGGCCCGCATGTTCATCTTCTTCCCCTGCTCCAGCGCTTTGAGGTTGTTTTTGAGATTCTCATCGCCCGGCAGCTTTTTTATCCCTTTGGCAATAACCGCTTTTGCTTTCTCAGCGTCCCCCCCCTCGTTCAGGCAGTAGGCATAGAGGCTCCAGAGCAGTGACTCCTTGCCGTTCCACTGCACCGCCTTCTCAAAGGTATTGATCATTTTATCCTTTTTCTGCCGCTTCATGTACGAAACAGCCAGCATCCCCATGGCCGCCCAGTTTTTGAAGAACGCTTTTTCCAGATACGGGAATGCGTTTGAAAAATCCCGTTTCATATAATAGATCATGCCGATCTGAGAATTGAGCTGACCGTTAACGTAAAGCTGCCATTTGCTGTACTGGAGAGCATCTTTCAGTTCGCGGATCGCCTTTTCAAAACGAGGGGGCTGGGCCTGGAGATCCTTGCCGGCTGTTTCGATGCTTGTCATCACTTTTTTCATGGTGATGCGTGAAAGGAGCACAAATACAATGGCGAAAACGATCAGGGCGATCATGAACGCTACCCACCAGGTTGATTTGAGTACGAACATGGTAATCAGCATGACTGCCGCAGCGGCCGCTGCGGAGATTAGGATATTATACATCGGTGAGCCCTTTCATATATGTGTGACGAAGAACTGGCGGGAATCAGCTTTTTGACGCTGCCGGAGCCATCGATCCATTCTTCTCGGCAAATTTGGCGATGATGATACGTCGGCCAGGCTTGAGTGCCACTTTGGTTTTCAGGTTGTTCCAGGCGGAGAGCAGTGAGGTTGAAACGTTGAAACGCTTGGCCAGGGAAGCGAGTGTGTCCCCCTGTTTGACGGTGTAGTATTTGGCAAAACTCCCTTTGCCGGGGTGTGCTTTGGCAGAGCGCCCCTCATGCCTGAAATCGACGGTCTGTTTGACCGGCACCAGCAGGGTCGTTCCGGCAATGCGGCTGTTGCTGGCAATACCGTTGACCTCAGCGAGCACGGCAGCCGTTGTGCCGAAGCGACGGGCAACTGTTTTCAGCGACTCGCCCCGCTTGCGGACGTTGTAACGGGTATACAGCACCCTGTCGGTAAAACGCTGATCCTCGGGGATCTTGGCGTATTCCGTTTCGAACTGTGACTTGCATCCTTTGGGAAGTTTGAGCTGATAGTCGGGATAATTGGGGGGGGTGCACCAGTGCCGGAGATCGGGGTTCAGCTCCTTGATCACTTCGTAGGTGGCCCCGCAGATTTTAGCTGCTATGTCCAGATTGGTACGGGCCGGAATGTTGACCGTATCAAATTCGATGGGATTGAGGTAGGCAATGTCGGCGAAGCCGTAACGGGCCGGGTCCTTGGCGATGATTGCCGCAGCCAGTAGTTTGGGAACGTACTCCTTGGTTTCCCGTTTCAGGTACGCACCACGGGAGATTTCCCAGAAATCACTGGTGTTGTACATGGAGATCGCCCGCAGGATTTTGTTTTCGCCCGCGTTATACCCGGCGGCTGCCAGATACCAGTCCCCGTTGAACATGCCGTAAAGCTCCTTCATGTACAGGGCGGCAGCGGTAGTCGCCTTGACCGGATCCTTGCGCTCGTCAATCCACTGATCGATCCGCAGATCGTAACGCCGGCCGGTGTCGGAGATGAACTGCCACGGACCGACGGCATTGGCCCAGGAACGGGCGTGCATCTGAAAGCCGCTTTCGATCATGGCGACGTAGACCAGATCTTCCGGCATCCCCTCCCGTTTCAGTATCTCCTTCATCATGGGGATGTAGCGGGAAGAATGGGAGAGCCAGCGTGAGAATGACGGTTTGCCACTGGTCTGGAAATAATAGAGAAAATATTCGACTTTGCTGTTGAGGGTGATCGGTATGTCGGAAATCGGCAGATCCACATCGGGCAGGGCCAGGTCGTCAACTGACGCGCTTTTTTCGTGCAGCTCTTCGAGGGGGAAAAGCTCGGTAAAAGCGCTGTTTTCCCGGGAGACATCAGCTGCCAGCTCATCACCCGGTATCAGCGCAGGCTGCAGGGCCGGAACAAGAAGCGGCGCATTGGGACGAGTCAACTCGGCCAGCAGCGGCTGTACCGGTTCGGCGGCATGCCCGGAAGAGCACAAAATGACCGTCTGCAGCGCGAAAACCGCCGCTATCATACCAGCGCATTTTTTCATGGAGGGGAAGTATATGACATGCCGATTTCAAAGTCAATCCTGCTGTGGGGCACAGAAATCAAACCTCCGTCTGTTCAGTCTCCGGCAGCGTATCTCGTCGCACGTCAGCCGGCTCTGAGCTGCCATTCTGCAGGTGCCAGACGATTTCCATGCCGGCCAGCACGATCATCCAGCTGATATACAGCCAGATCATAAAAACCGGCAACAGAGCCAGCGTGCCATACACCGCATTGTATCTGGCAACGCCGAACTGGAAATGGATGTGCATCCACTGGGCCGTCTGCAACAGCACAGCGGCTGCAAAACCTCCGTTTACGGCGTTTCTGTAGCTGATACGGGTATACGGAACCAGCTTGTAGAGACATATCAGCGCTATCCAGGTGCTCAGGAAGGGGGTCAATCGAAAGAGGGCCAGCAGCATTCTGCCAAAACCGGGAAGCTTAATAAACCATTTTACGACTTCCTGATGCTGCAGACCGGTGGAGATCGTCACCGACACCGCCACCAGGAGCGGAATGCCGAAAATAATCAGCAGATAGTCCCGGATTTTGTGGTGATAGGCCCTCCCCTTTTCGATGTCACATATCTGATTGAATGCATCCTCAACAGTATCGAGGGTTGCCATCACCGACAGAAGCAGGGCGGCAATACCGACCACGCCGAGTGAACCGACTCTGGTATTGTGGATATAGCGAAGAATAGAATTCACGATTTCGTGTGACCCTACCGCGACATTGTTGAGAATCAGCGGGCTAAGCGAGGTGTGGAGATTCATGGTCTTCAAAACGGCAAAAATAATCGCCAGGAAAGGAACTATGGAAAGGAGGCTGGCAAACGAAAGGGCTGCGGCAAACGTGGTGCAGCGGTCGTCCACATATTTCCCGAACAGCAGGCGGGCTTTATTTATGAAAAAATCAGGGTGCTTGATGGTCAGGCCCTCCGTTTCACACTCGAAGGGACACAGCTTGCGACCGTGCCCCTTCTCTATGTTAACATACTGCCTGTAAACTACTACAAGTTATGCGCCGCTGCCAACAGTCAGTTCATTTAACGTTCTGTTCGCATCGTCAAGCTGCCCCTGGAGTCTCCTGAGCTCATCATTGGTGTAGACGGCACTTCCCCTGCCGATTTCCTGCTGAATCCTTTCGATCCTCTGCTGTATCGAATCGACTTGGTTGCCGCAGTTCATGGCTACCAGCAGGCACTCATTCTTTTCACCCTGTTGAGCCGGATCCATCCCCTGCCTTACAGCACCATCATCAGCCATAACAGGCAATACTGTTATCATAAGAGCGGCTGACAGAAGAACAATTTTACGGATTACGTGTCTCATGGCCATCTCCTTTATCGTTAGTTGACTTTCTTTATGGTTTGACAGTACCACCTTTGAAAAATAAATGCAAATGAAAACCATTATCAAATGCTCTTGAGTAAGACGGACGAAACGAATCGGGAAAGCTTGATAAACGACTCATCAAGAAAAATAATTTCTATTCGGAAAGAAATGTTAAAGTTCGTACCGGTGGATCTTCACCCTGAACCCGTAGTATTGTCCAAAGCGAACTGAATCCACTCCGCAGTTTTTCCTCAGGGAGGTGCCGTGAACCGTAAGAAATTCATCAGCAACCTGAAAAAAAGTTTTTCACTGCGATTACACATGTCGCTGATTCTGTTTGCCACATCCATGGCCGGCGTCCTCGCCAGCAAGGGGATGTTTGCCATCGGCCTGCACAACGTCGCCCTGCGGTACCCGATTACCGTGCTCTGTGCCTACCTGGTATTCTTTTTCGCGATAAAAGTATGGCTCTGGCTTGTAACCGACGCCCCCGTTCGTAACAGCCGCGATTCCTGCACGAGCGTCACGGATTGCATCGATTTTCCGCTCCCGTCGGGCGGTTCAGCTGAGCCGGCGTTCAGTGGCGGTGGTGGGGGATTTGACGGTGGTGGCGCCAGTGCCGATTTTGGTGATTCTCTGGGGGATATGGCCTCCGGCGCCGGTGACGCCCTGGGGGGAGTCGGCGATGTTGTGGGTGCAGTTGCTGAAGGGGGCGCGGATGACGAAGGGGGCTGCTGCTGATTGTCGTTCTTGGTCTGCTTGCCGTGCTGCTCTTTTCAGTGCTGGGGGCGGGAGTTTTCCTGATCTGGCAGGCTCCGGCCATTCTTGCGGAAGCGGCTTTCGACGCTGTTCTGGCCGCCAGTCTGGTTCGTTCGTCGCGCAGGATCAATCACCCGGACTGGGTGGGAAGTATTTTCAAAGCGACCTGGAAACCTTTTGCAATAGTACTGCTGCTGGCAATCGTCTCCGGCTGGGCCATGCATCATTATTTCCCCGGTGCATCCCGTATGCTCGATATAATCCGCATGCTGCTCTGATATCCGGACTCGCCTTGATTGACAAAGGCGGGTGCTTGACGGTATAGTCGGCTATCACACACGCTCCGGGGCACCATGAAGGATCTCAAAAATTTATCCGGCCCGAAACGTTTCAGCGGATTCACGTTCATGGGCAGCCGTAACAGGCGGATGAGGCCATCCCCGGCTTTCAACCTTTCTCTTCCTGTAGGACAGCGTCTTCGGCGGCTCAAATGGGGGCTGGTAATTCTGGCGGTGGTTCTGGCACTTGTTCCGCTGGCTGTGCCGGCCCTGAAAAGCGTCGTGCCGTTATGGAACAGGTATGCTGCCCGGAATCCGGTCCGGGCTGAGGCAGCTCAAACTCCGAAATCACCGGCAGATGCCTTACCGGCTTCTCAAGCCGATCTTTTCGAAACGGCCGGGATTCTGCTTGAGCAGGCCGAGGTCGGTAGTGACGGATTGACGACCGCCCGCAGCACGGACGGTCTCCGCTTTAACTACACCACCCAGTACGGTCTGCAAAAGCGAGTTCACGACTACTTCGAACAGTACAAGGTTCCCTACGGCGTCTTTGTTGCCATGGAGCCATCGAGTGGCCGTATCCTGGGCATGACATCATATTCGGCCGTTAACCCCCAGTGGGCACGGGAATCTTACTACGGCCTCTACCCGATGGCATCGCTTTTCAAGATCGTTACCGCGACCGCCGCCCTTGAAAGCCGCAAGATAACCCCACAGACCGTTGTTGAGTTCCGCGGGAAATCCACTTCCGAAAATCCGCGTTTCTGGAGCGCCGCGCGGAGGGGAAAAAACAACCGGCTGGACGTCACCTACGCCATGGGCAAATCAATCAACCCGGTGTACGGTCGTCTGGCTTGCGACATTGCCGGTAGAGCGTCCGTGATGGAGTGCGTCGACAGGTTCGGCTTCAACCAGCAGCTTCTGCCCGGAACCCCCGCCAGACCAAGCCAGGCTGCCGGGCCGGCAAGTGATCACGGTCTAATGCTGATGGGTGCCGGACTCGATCATGAGGTAAAAATTTCACCGCTCCACGCCGCCGTGGTCATGTCGGCAATAGCCAATGACGGTAAAATGATGGCACCGGCACTGACCAGCAGCATCATCGACGAAAGAGGCATTTACAGAGATCGCTTTACACCGAAGACTGTGCGGCAGCTGGTGACTCCCGACACGGCAGTTTCACTGAAGCAGATGCTGTCGAGCACGGTAGTGACCGGTACCTCGCGCAAGGCTTTTCACGACCGCCGCGGGCGTCCGCTGATCAATGTGCCAATCGCAGCAAAGACCGGTTCGATCAACGGTACCGATCCCAAGGGGCACTATTCCTGGTTCGCAGCCTTTGCACCGATAAACAATCCCCGCATTGCGCTGGTTGCGCTGGTTATCAACCAGGATAAGTGGAAGATAAAGGCATCCCAGGTGGGGCAGCAGGCACTGGAGGAGTTTTTCAGGCAATAGGTGGTGCGGCAGACTGCTGTCAGTAGGTTGCCAGTCGCAGCGTGCCGTCACGCATTTCGCCGTAGGTGAACTGCGTGATCCAGTCCCCCAGGGAAAGCACGGTAAAAGCAGGGGCGGTTTCTCCGCAATCAAGCTGTTCGCAGAAAGCCAGATGGAAATGACCGGTGACCAGCCCGCTGCATCCTCGTAAGCCGGCTGTTCGAGCGGCTGAGAGAATGATTGTGCGATAGTCCCAGCGGGCTGTTTTGCTGTGGTATGACCGACGGCTTGAATGCTGCAGCTTATCCCTGATTTTGAAAGCGAATGCCGGTGGTATCACCTTGACAGCCTGTGCCGCCAACCGGTTATGCAGCAGCAGCCGTAGCAGCCGGTAGCCGCGGTCGGCGGGATTGAGCTGGTCGCCGTGGCAGAGATACAGGCGCATTCCCTGAATATCGCGTATGATCGGACCGGTGTGAATCTCGGCCTTGAGGCGATGCGCAATCGCCTCCCCCAGATGAAAATCATGGTTCCCTTCGAAATAGGTCAGGCGGCACCCTCCGGCCACGAGAAGTTCCAGCGCTGCCAGCACCGCTTCGTACTGGACGAACGGATTCGACGGAAACCCGATCCAGAAATCGAAGAGGTCTCCCATAATGAAGAGTTCGTCAACGTTTCCCTCAAGATCGTGGAGAAAGTCGAGCAGCCTGACGTAGTTGTTGTCGGCCGGCGCCGCCAGGTGGGCATCGGCCAGAAAAATGGCACGCATGTTGCTGATTCTGCCGTCAGATGATGTAAAAAGTCAATACGCAAGAAACAAGGAGTCATAATGGCCGCACTGCACCGGGTTGAAATATCGTGGGAAGATCTGTTGGCCGCTTTCAGTAGCGGGGAAGCGGATCGCATCTATTTTCTGGATCGTTTCACCGGAGAGATATTTTTTGTTCCCTCCACCTTCGATACCAATGACGTCCGCCGTCAGCTGGACAGCAATCATGAACGCTTTCTTGAAATCCCCCCCTTTGATTTCCGGGTGGAGCGCCAGATCGTCCTCGAATTTACCGCTACCGTTGAAAACGCTGAACTGAAGTTCCTACTTGGCAATCTGCTGACGGGTAGCAGACCCTACGGCAAAATCGAAGATATTGTCTCGTTTTTTCCCAAAGAGGAAGAGCAGCTCACGCTGCTGCGGGATCAGTTCCTGTCGCGCCGTGTGAAGACCTGGATGGAAGAGAATAATCTCTACACGCTGGACTCTCCTCTCAACAGCATGCTGAATCTGTAACGTCATGCCCCACAGCCACGCTCCACGAAACGACTACGGAAGATTCATCGCCGCCATTCTGGTGTTATGCCTACTGGCCGGCGCCGGATATGCACTGCAGCACACCATTTCCTGTTTTCTGCTCTCCTGGGTGATAGCCTACCTGCTTGATCCCCTGGTCATCAGGGCCGAGCGCCAGGGTTTGAAACGGGTGTACGCTCTCTGGCTGTTGTATGCTGTGCTTGCCGTTTTGACATTTTTCTTTCTGACATTTATCGTTCCTGCCATAACTATCAACTGGGACGCCTTCATCCGCGACCTGCCGCTTTACATCCAGAAGATCAAGTTCACCGCCCTGCAGTGGAAAGAGCGCGTTCCTGACCGCTACGGATCCGATGAGATCCGATGGCTGATCGAAAAATTTTCGGCGAAGGTCGATAGCATCGTTGAGAATGCCGGGTTCTGGGCATACAGTTTCGGTACGCGGATTTTCTTCAACCTCTTCAATATCGTGCTGTCGCCGATTCTGGTCTTCTTCATGCTCTACTACAAGCAGACCGTCGTTGACACGCTCGCCTCATGGATTCCGTCCTACCGCAGCGAGCTGATCCTCGGCATCGGGCGGGAAGTGAACAGCAGCATCGGCGGATACCTGCGCGGCCAGGTGGTGATCTCGATCATCGTTGCGATTCTCTCGGCCGTGGCATTGCTGACGCTGTCGATTCCGCACCCGTTCTTCTGCGCTATTTTTGCCGGTGCCGCATCGATTCTCCCCTTTATCGGCGTCCTGATTGCCACACTTCCGGCACTGTTTTTTGCCTGGTTCAAGTTCCAGTCGGTTGATGTGATACTCCAGACCGGCATCGCCTTTGCCGTGATCTATTTTGTCGAGGGATACATCATCAAGCCGCTGGTATTCAAAGAGTCCATGAATCTCAACCCCCTGGTGACGATCATCATGGTCATGGCGTTGGGAGAAACCCTCGGGTTCTGGGGGATCCTGCTTGCCCTGCCGATCGCATCGGCAATAAAAATCGCCTGGGGACACTTCATCAAGGGTGATTTCAAACGCCACTGAGCTGACACATTTATGCGCACTACCTCCTCATCAACCGCAAACGAACTCACCTTTGGAGTGCAGGGCCTGCACTGCGCCTCCTGCGTCAACACCCTTGAAAAGAAACTGCTGGTACGCCCGGCCATCAGCACCGCCATCGTCAATCTGGCGACTGAAAGCGGCTTTGTCCGCTTCGACCACACACTGATAACTCCGGACGATATATTCGGTATTGTCCGGGAAGCCGGCTTTACTGCTGTTCCGGTGGAAGATGCTGCCCAATCAATTGATGAAGGGCTCACCGCACAAAAGAGGTGGTTCCTCTTTTCGCTGCTGCTTTCGCTGCCGATCATGCTCACCATGGGGATGCACTCCAACCGGGCCGTGATGCAGCTCAATTTTCTTCTGGCAACGGTCGTACAGTTTTCAGCGGGGCTGGCATTTTACAGCGGTGCCTGGAACGCCCTGAAAAACCGCAGCGCCAACATGGATGTTCTGGTGGCCCTCGGCACATCAGCCGCCTATTTTTACTCTCTGCTGGCATACTTCGGACTTATGGGGCCTCACCGCGAGGTGTTTTTCGAGACTTCGGCCATGTTGATCGCCTTCATCCGTCTGGGAAAATACCTGGAAGCCAGGGCGCGGGGCAAAGCCGGCGAAGCTCTCAGGAAACTGTTGCAGCTGCAGGCCGACAGGGCGGTGCTTGTCACCGAAACGGGGGAGCAGGAGGTGCCGGCATCGCTGGTTCGAGTCGGAGATATCGTCCTGGTAAGGGCCGGCGATACGATCCCGGTTGATGGCGAGGTAATCGACGGCGGGGGTGCCGTCAACGAGAGCATGGTGACCGGCGAGTCGCTGCCGGTGCTGAAGAAGGCCGGCGACCAAGTCAGCGGAGCGACGATCAGCACCAACGGAGTCATGCGGATCAGAGCCACCAGAATTGGCGGCGACACCCTGCTGGCCCAGGTTATCAGGATGGTGCGGGAGGCCCAGGGGGACAAGGCACCGATCCAGCGTTTCGCCGATGCGGTTTCATCCTGGTTCGTGCCGATCGTGCTGCTGCTCGCTGCGGCCACATTTACGGTCTGGTTTTACCTGCTCTCCAGCGATTTTCTGACCGCGTTCCGCTTCGCCGTTGCCGTAGTGGTGATCGCCTGCCCCTGCGCCATGGGACTGGCCACACCGACCGCCATCATGGTTGGCAGCGGCATCGCCCTCGGCCGCGGGATACTGGTCAAAAAAGGCTCGGCCCTGGAAACGATTGCCCGCCTGCAGGTACTGCTGCTCGACAAGACCGGTACCCTCACTCGGGGAAAACCGGAAATGACTGACCTTTTGCCGGTGTCCCGCAGCATCGATCCGGCCAGACTGCTGGAGTGTCTGGCAACCGCAGAATCCTGCTCCACTCACCCGTTGGCACAGGCGGCAGTGTCTGCGGCCTTAGATGCGGGAGTTATTCCCGGTAAAGCGACAGAATTCGAGGAGCGGGGCGGGTATGGAATAACCTGCACCTACAAAGAGGTGCGGCTGGCGGTCGGCAATCAGCGGTTGATGGCGGAAGCGGGAATCGACTTGGCCCCTCTGGTGCGGAAAGTGGGAGAATTGACGGCCTCCGGCAAGTCGCTGGTCTACGTGGCAGCCGGTAACGCTCTGGTGGGGGTGGCCGCCTTTGCTGACATGCTCAAGCCGGGTTCGGCACCAGCGGTCAGACAACTGCAGCAGATGGGGATTACGACCTGCATGATTACCGGCGACCATGCCGATGTGGCAGCGTCAATTGCGCGCCAGGCGGGAATTGAGCGTTTCGAAGCGGAGGTACTGCCGGGGAGGAAACAGGAAATTGTCCGGGAATACCAGCAGAGCGGGATGATCACCGGCATGGTCGGCGACGGCATCAATGATGCTCCCGCCCTGGCGCTGGCCGATGTCGGCATCGCCATCGGCGGCGGGACCGACGTTGCCAAAGAGACCGGTGATATAATACTGATCCGTGACGATCTGCTTGATGCGGTGCGGGCCATCAGAATAGGGCGGGCAACGCTCTCCAAAATCAGGCAAAACCTCTTCTGGGCGCTGCTTTACAACATGCTCGGCATTCCGGTGGCGGCCGGACTGCTGTCGCGCTACGGCATCACGCTCAAACCCGAATACGCCGGACTGGCCATGGCGCTCTCTTCGGTCTCGGTCGTAGTGAACTCGATACTGCTCCGGAGATTTGAAAAGCAGCTATGATCGGCTCCTGTAACAGTATCAAATACGGCATTTGATCACGCAACGCCGCAACGAACGCAACGAAAAACAAAGAACTTATAGCAAAATAGTGATTAACCAATCTGGTGAACCTGAATAATGACTTAAGTTGCTGATTTAATTCGTTGCGCCGTTGCGTGAAACTGCTTTTTTTTAGGATTAGTTGTTCATATTAATTCACTTCCAGCAGCCGCTTGATCTGTTTATCAAAGTCCGATTCAAACAGCCTGTCCTGCACAATACGATATTTTTCAAATTCACTGCGCCGTTTTTGAGGCGTTCCTTGTCCAGCACATAGCCACGGATGGCGAAATCACGCAAAATACCGGTGGCCCACTGACGGAACTGCGTTGCCCGTGTTGAGTTGACGCGATAGCCGACTGAAATAATTGCGTCGAGGTTGTAGAATTTTGTGCTGTATTCCTTACTGTCTTCGGCAGTATGTCGGAATTCCCGACATACTGAATTTTCATCAAGTTCTCCGGTTTCAAAGATGTTTTTCAGATGCTCGGTGATTGTGCTGCGCCCTTTTTCAAACAGCACCCCAATCAGCTTTTGCGTCAGCCAGACGGTCTCATCCTCAACACGCACTTCGATACTGTTCTCTCCGGCCTGGCTGGAAAAAATCAGAAATTCGGCGGTGCTGTTTCTGATGCGAAGGTTTTTCTCTTTTGTCATGTCAGTTGCTCTCAATATTGCTGGTAATATCGTACAACGTCTATGAGGCGCACCAGCGGCGCGGGGTTTTTCCGCGCCGACTGTGTGCCGCCGATTGTTGGGCTATTCAGGCGAGTTCTACTTTTAATCTTTTACCAAGCGCCAGTGCTGCTCTTTCCAATGTTTGCAGTGTTACAGAAACATTCCCAGGATCGAGCAATCTGTCCAGTGCCGACCGGCTTGTATGCATCTTATGTGCAAGTGCAGTTTTTGAGAGATTTGATTTCTGCATCTCCTGCTCAATTTGATACGCGACAACTCGCTTGATTGCTGTGGCCTCCACGTCAGCCAGCAAACCTTCCTCTTGCAGAAAATCGTCAAAGTTTGATCCCGAGTGAATGTTATTCATTGTTTGTTCCTCCAATAGTTACTGAGTCTTGCTGTTGCCATTTTGAGTTCGTTTTGTGGTGTCTTATTTGATTTCTTGATGAATCCATGAAGCAGAAGCATCTGGCTTCCATCGACGGTGAATAAAACCCGCGCTATGCCGTCCGGCAATGATGAGCGGACTTCCCACAGGTTCTTGTCAATTTTTCTGATAAGCGGCATTCCCAAAGGCCAGCCAAGTTGAGCTGTTTTGATGTCTTCGCCAATAATTCGCTTATCATCTCGGCGAAGCTCTTTGAGCCAGTCACGTACCGGCTCATTTCCGGCATCGGTACGATAAAAGTTCACAGTAAGAATAAAATTGGTCTGTTCCATATCAAAAATGTACCATAATTGGTGCAGTATTCAATACAAATAATGGCCGGGGAGTTTTTCCGGCCATTATTTCGAGAAGATGTTTCTATTTTGCTTTAGAACCGGGGTTTCTGCTTTCATAAATCATTTTTAGTTTTTCAACTGATAGCGGTGGATTTGAAGAATGAAGCATAGCGTGACAGTTGGGACACACTGGAATTAAGTCAATCTTCGGATTTATAGAATATTCAGAACGAATGGCGGCAAGAGGTTTCTTGTGATGAACATGGATAAATCCCTTTCCGATATCTCCATATTGCTCTTCAAAACTCATGGAACAAATCGCACATCTACTACCGTGCTTCACAAGGCAGGCTGCTCTAGCTTTTGGGTCTCTCTCATAAGCGTTTACCACGATGCTTCGAACCGCGCCTTCGGCATATGTTTCTGATTCCGGTAATACTTCAGGAAAAATTGATTCGGGTGCGATCGGGGTTTTTATAGTATTCGATGGAAGTGCTCCAATGCGGTTACTTGCTTCAGCAATTTCTGCAGCAGTAAAAAGAGGGCGAAACTCAGGGCGCAATGCTATCGCTTCAACCGATAACTCATCGGCTCGCCCTGCATCTATGAGCGCTTGTAATCCTTTATCAATTTTCTGGTTTTTCTTTGGAACCAACATTTTCCTTGCAGTTGCAAGCCCACCGTGATTCTTCACAGAGCGGAGATAGTAATTGCCCCAATAGCCCGTCTCTTTCCCAGCTCGACTGTAGAGATTCAACATTTCTTGATGTAGTTGCTCTTCAAGTGTCATAATTTTCCTCATCGCCCAACGTATTGGGAGCTGACCGGCCCGGTTTTATCAAGGGCCGGTCCTGCTACCTGGTTGGCAATTTCACTTTCCGCCTTACTTCTCAAAAATGGAAAATGGAGATTTGACCCTTCATTCTTCTTGAGCTGAGCGGGGCAAGCCAGTGGAGGTCCGCTCGAGCGAAGGGTTAGGCGTCACCGCGCTCGCATGCGATTGCCCTTTGGGTTATGCTCCAACTCGCACAGACCAAGTGCTTCCATAAGCGGCGGCACATAGACGCCAAACCGACCACGCAAACCCTTCTTCAAGCCGTACCAGCCTCCGACCGGGTTAGTGCTTGAGCGGCCCCAGGCCTCGACTGTGCCGTCCTTGGCCGGCTTCTGCTCATCTGCACCTCCCAGTTCTACCCAGTCCCCTGCCTTCTTGAGCATTGCGTGTAGATCTTCAATGCATCTTGCATCGTAGTGCAAGACTGTACTTCCGACAGTGCAAACAATGATTGCCTTTCCGTCCCTCTCGTCCATGTGCATCGTGTACTCCGATGTTCCGGGCGGTGTATTCAACTTCAAAGGGTTGTCCTTCGTGCGATTCAACTGCATAGCCATGGCGCTCCTTTCGGATGTGGTGATGGGTTGTTGAACTACTGTGACTGAGAACGCTTCCTTCTTGTGTGAGGCCTAACGGGCATGAAGTTGACCCGCCGGTTTTTGGGCGGGTCTAACTTTCTGGTTGGAAATTTGGTTTTTCTGTACTCATACTTTACTCAAGAAGGGGCAGGAACAGATTACTCGGTTTATTCTCTTTGATTGAAGGGATTTATGAAGTTTACACCTGTTTGCTCAATGTCACGGACGTTACGTGTAACTAAAATATGACCATGAACCATAGCAGTTGCAGCAATTAGACCGTCAATAACTGAAACCGGATCAGGTACGCCGAAATGTCCCCACTGCTCGGAAATTTCATTTGTAATGGGCAAAATCCTATCGCCAGTATTTTTCTGTACTTCGTTAAGCCAAGTTTCCAGACGCACAGCGGCTTTCGGATCTCGGCGGCGTAATAGTTCAATCCCGTGGCGAACTTCGCCTACTGTCAATGTTGACAGGTAAATTTCATCTGACGGGACGGCATTAAACCATTCTCGTACGTTATTATCCATCTTTGAGGCTTTGCGAAGTTCCGAAAGCACATTCGTGTCAATCAGAAATCCCATTTTTCGCCTCCGCGACCAAAATCACGCTGTCGGGCAAAATCGTTATCGTCTCCGACATTTGGCATCTTCATGAGCAAAGACTTGAATGATCTGGTTGCTGGTTTCGCTTGTTCGGGAAGTGGCCAGATAATTATCTCAAGCCGTTTGTGATGAAGTTCCACTGGTAACTGGAACGAGGGGGGTGCATCATTAATTATCTGACGAAAAGGTTGCATAGTTGGATTCCTCACTTTCAATCTCAAATCTGGATCAATGTATTTATTTTACTGTAAGTGTTAAAACTATATTCCGTCTTGAGTCTCCAGCACTTCACCTTTATTACCTCGCTCTCGCTTGAAATTGTTATCGTCGAGACAGTACGCGAGAGCATCAAATATGACAACAGATAGACGCATGACACTTTCTGGCTTGTCAAGAATTATACTTCCACCTGAACCAAATTCAAGGCCGCATTTATTGATCCCTGCCTTGTGTTGTTCAGTTAGTTCGATGGGAAAATATACTTGTGTTTTCTTTTTGTCACCAACGTAGCGAATGATCCAGCGGTTTGTTTTGTTTTGGTAGAGTACGCTATAATAGCTTTCTGTATCTTTTCCGACAATCTCTTCCTCATTTACAACGCCGCTTAACATGTCTTTAATAATTGTCAAAATTTTCCGTTCAGCCGCTGTTGTTATTATTTTGGGATTTACGGGATCAATAATATCAATAGATTCAGAAGTTTCTTCTGTAGCATCTGGTTGGTTTGCCGCTGTTGCTTGGGTAGGAGTAATTACAGGTTGTGGTGTTGACAATCCGCTTACAACCATTTCACTGATAGCATCTTTTAAGGATTGCTTGACTAGAGGAGCAATTGTTTCAAGAAACTTTGTAGTAAGCTTTGGTGTGAGATTCGCCCTAGTGGCGATGAATCGAACAAAATCCTGATCAACCTCTCTCAAACAGTTTCCGATGGTGCAAGTGAAAAGATCAAGAAGGTTGCGTTCTTCCGCAAATGATTTGAGTTTATCAGGATTGAACATATCGTAACGAAATTTTGAGAGTTGCTCTATATCTTTGTCTTCAAGCATTTCAAAATTCACTGTTAGAAATGGTGTACTATCCATGACATTAGGAAGCTTGAGATCGGTGAAAAATCGCCATTCAGTGCCGTTTGTTATGGCTGCAACGGTAACGCCGGGTGTTGAGTTAAAGTAGCGAGATAGTTGCCCATCATGGTTAGTTAATTTATTGTTGTAGGGTTTTGCTTCAATGAACATAACCGGAGTACCACTTGAAAACAGAGCATAATCTACCCGTTCGCTCGCTTTCGCGCCGGGGAAATTTGCACCAAACTCGGCTTTGACTTTTTGAGGATCGAAGGGATTGAAGTCGAGAATGTTGAGTAACGGTAGTATCAATGCCTGCTTTGTGGTCTCCTCCGTTGTACAGTGGCTTCCGACTGTCTTAATGTGTTCAACGTGTGCAAGCACCTTCTTCTTGAATTCTTCCATAAATCCCCCAGTGGTTTTTGTGACTTCATTATGCCTTTTCTGCTTCTATCTGTCTTGTTTTTTTACAGTCTCAAGTTGGCTCTTTTTCACTTTACAGACGATTTCACTCTCTGATTTTCTGCTTTTTCTGCCTTTGATTTTAATCACTTTGACTTTATTGCCTGAACTTTAGACTTCTGTAGTGTTCTTTGAAAATTTTGCACTGCCAAAAAAAGTGCAAATAAATCGATAAAATAGCTTGACAGCCGGGTCAAGTTCGTGGGT
>Ga0194061_1000534_pt1 | contig 23167 bp, 20 predicted proteins | sample SepL2221m_MetaG_FD_163423 | JGI IMG/M metagenome (GOLD analysis project Ga0194061, IMG submission 163423) | Anoxic zone freshwater microbial communities from boreal shield lake in IISD Experimental Lakes Area, Ontario, Canada - Sep2016-L224-21m | ecosystem: Environmental > Aquatic > Freshwater >... | reverse complement strand
ATGCACTCGAGCATTCACGCATCTTGATCCACCAACCATCTAGCGAAGGTGGCGGACAGGCTTCAGATATTGAAATCCAGGCTCGCGAAGTAATGCGCATGCGCACACTTTTGGAAGAGCTCATTGCTCGCCATTCCACTCGCGACCCTGAGCAGATTGCACAGGACATCGAACGAGACAAGATTCTTACCTCTGCTGAGGCGGTTGAGTACGGCTTGATTGATCAAGTTCTTGCAAGTCGCAAAGCAAAGCCAACTCACTAACGAATTCCTTTTCAGGATCGCTCACTATTGAAGTGGGCGATCCCTTAAGGTTGCTCTTGTCATGAAAAAGTGGATCACTCCTGGAAGCCTTCTTTCACATAAAGGCTTTCGCCAACTTTGGTTTTCGGGTTTGCTTGTCACTTTAGGTGGATCTGCATTCCCCATCGCACTTGCCGTCACGGTTCTTGATGCAGGGGGCACCGCAACTACGCTGGGACTAATTCTTGGCGCACGCATCCTGTCATCGGTGTTACTTGGGCTTGTCGGGGGAGTCTGGGCAGATCGCTTGCCGCGTAAGTACGTGATGCTGGGCGCCGATATCTATCGTGGGCTATTGATGCTTGGTTTGGTATTTGTTGCAACCCCCGATGTACCACCGTGGGTACTTGCACTCATCGTATTTCTGATGGGAGCAGGTGAGGCTTTTGGCTATCCAGCCTCTGGTGCAATATTGCCAAGCCTCTTGCCAAAAGAATTGTTACCAGCTGGAAATGTTATGCGAGGCATTGCCGCACGTATTTCTTCCATTGTTGGGCCCGGGCTTGGTGGTTTTTCAGTTGCTGTCATCGGTGGACGTTACACATTCGCAGTGACTGCTGCTCTGTTTTTTGCCGGTACTGCGCTTCTACTCACAATTCATGAAAAACCTCGTGAGGTTGTCGATGTTCAACCCTCATTCATTTCCGAACTTCGGGAAGGACTTGTTGCGGTGTGGAAGTTGCCGTGGGTGGCGGCTCTCATCGCAATGTCTTCGTTGCAATTAATGGTTGTACTTGCAAGTACCTCCGTTCTTTTGCCAGTAATCACTCGCAGAGAATTTCACACTAACTCGGTCTTTGCTCTATCTGAAGTGGGCTTTAGTGTGGGCGCAACGATTTCAGCGCTCGTTGCGATCAAACTCAAATCCAAACATCCCGGACGCATGGTTGTTTTGCTCTGGAGTTTATTTGCCGTCGTTCCATTGGTTCTTGCATTCCCATCTTCACGTATTTTGATTATTGGTGGGTATTTGCTCGCTGGGCTATCCATTGGCCCATGGGAGGCGTATTGGAGCGCCGCGCTTCAGAGAGAAATTCCACAAGAGTTGCAGGGGCGTGTATTTAGCGTTGACTACATGGGATCGATCGCACTGATGCCCCTGGGTATGGCTTTAGTTGGGCCAGTTACGGCAGTGCTGGGAGTAAGGCCATTCTTGATTGGCGCAGCAATTTTCCACCTAATTTTGTGTTTTGCTGTTCTGGTTGTTCCTGGAGTGAGAGATCTTCGTACGCCTAAAAATGAAGATTATTCTCAGGGCGAACAGTCCAAAGCGTAATTAACCACCCACGAATCTCCTTGCGAATCTAGGCTTAGGTGTTGCCTCGCAAAGACCATTTCCCCGTCCTGAGGCCTAAAGGAGTGTCATGACCCGCATCGGTGAGACAAGTGATTTGCTGAAGTGCTCATTCTGCGGAAAGACACAAAAGCAAGTGAAGAAGCTCATTGCCGGCCCTGGCGTATACATCTGTGACGAGTGCATTGATCTCTGCAACGAAATTATTGTCGAAGAGCTTTCAGAAAATAATTCACTAGGCCTTCAGGAGCTACCAAAGCCTCAGGAGATTTTCGAATTTCTTGATCAGTATGTGATTGGGCAAGATCGCGCAAAGAAGTCATTAGCCGTTGCCGTGTACAACCACTACAAGCGTGTTCAAAGTGGCGACACCGTCAAACGCGAGGATGCTGTCGAACTGGCTAAGAGCAATATCTTGCTTCTTGGACCAACGGGTTGCGGTAAAACACTTCTTGCTCAGACACTGGCTCGGATGCTCAATGTTCCTTTTGCTATTGCAGATGCCACCGCGTTGACTGAAGCTGGTTATGTTGGCGAAGATGTAGAAAACATTTTGCTCAAGCTAATTCAAGCTGCGGACTTTGATGTGAAAAAAGCTGAAACGGGAATTATTTATATCGATGAAATCGATAAAGTTGCACGTAAATCTGAAAATCCCTCGATAACACGCGACGTATCTGGAGAAGGTGTTCAACAAGCGCTACTAAAGATTCTCGAAGGAACCGTCGCATCGGTACCCCCACAAGGTGGTCGCAAGCACCCCCATCAGGAATTTATTCAGATTGACACTACGAACATCCTCTTCATTGTTGGTGGAGCATTTGCTGGCCTTGAGAAGATCATTGAAAGTCGCAGCGGTTCCGCTGGTGTTGGATTTAATGCGACTCTGAAATCATCCGACGATGCTGCCAAGATGGATATTTTTGCCGATGTTATGCCCGAGGATCTTTTGAAATTTGGAATGATCCCCGAATTCATTGGGCGTCTGCCAATCGTGACCAGCGTTGAAAAGCTGGATAAGCCAGCCCTCATGCAAATTCTCACCGAGCCAAAGAATGCACTTGTGAAGCAGTATGAGCGCCTCTTTGATCTAGATGATGTAGAGCTCGAGTTCAACGATGAAGCACTCGATGCAATTGCAGAATTAGCCCTCAAGCGCGGCACGGGCGCCCGTGGGCTGCGAGCCATTCTTGAAGGCGTTCTCCTGGGTGTCATGTATGACGTTCCAAGTCGTAGTGATATCGCCAAAGTGATCATCACCAAAGAATGTATTCAAGATTCAGCAACTCCTACCTTTGTACAACGCACGGGAGATATCCCAAAGCGGGTGGCCAGCGCCCCAAAGCGTTCAGAAGAGAAGAGCGCATAATCTAGACTCCCTCCATGAGGGAATTGCCATCGGTTTTCACGCCTGCAGAGATTGAAGCTCCACTGTATGAAAAGTGGGTTGCTGCTGGTTATTTTACAGCTGATGCCGCCTCGGATAAACCTCCGTTCACCATTGTGATCCCACCGCCCAATGTCACGGGCAGTTTGCATATTGGTCACGCACTCGATCACACTCTTCAAGATGCCCTCACTCGCATGAAGCGAATGAAGGGATATGAAGCTCTGTGGTTACCTGGAATGGATCACGCTGGTATTGCCACTCAAAATGTTGTCGAGAAACAATTAGCGGCGCAAGGCTTGTCTCGTCATGACATCGGTCGAGAAGAATTTGTTAAGAAAGTTTGGGAATGGAAAGCCGAATCAGGCGGAGCAATCCTTGGTCAGATGCGTCGCCTTGGCGATGGCGTGGATTGGTCCCGTGAAGCGTTCACGATGGATGAAAATCTTTCACAAGCAGTCCTGACGATTTTTAAGAAACTCTATGTCGCTGATCTAATTTATCGCGCCGAACGCATTATCAACTGGTGTCCTCGATGCCATACGGCGCTTTCGGATATTGAAGTCGAACACAGTGATGACAATGGAGAGCTCGTTTCGATTCGATACGGCGATGGCGTCGATTCCATCGTTGTTGCTACTACGCGCGTAGAAACAATGTTGGGTGACACCGCTGTGGCTGTTCATCCGGAGGACGAGCGCTATAGCCACTTAATCGGAACAAGCGTGATGGTGCCACTGGTACATCGCCTTATTCCAATTGTTGCTGATGCGCATGTTGATCCCGCATTTGGTACGGGTGCAGTAAAAGTGACACCTGCCCATGACACGAACGATTTTGATATTGGACAGAGACATAATCTTGAAAATCTTTCCATATTGGATACAGAAGCAAGAGTAATTAATACTGGAACACAATTTGATGGAATGGATCGCTTCGATGCGCGCAAGGCAATTGTTGAGGCGCTTCGAAGTGAAGGACGCATTGTTGCCGAGAAGCGCCCATATGTTCACGCTGTTGGCCATTGCCAGCGATGTGAGACAACGGTCGAGCCACGACTTTCAAAACAATGGTTCGTGAAAGTTGAATCACTGGCTAAGGCTGCCGGTGATGCGGTCCGCGATGGACGAGTAAAAATCGAACCTGCTGAATTAGCTCCTCGATATTTTGATTGGGTCGATAACATGCATGACTGGTGTATCTCACGCCAGCTTTGGTGGGGTCATCGCATTCCCGTTTGGTATGGGCCCAATGATGAGGTAATCGTTGTCGGACCAGGAGAGGTTGCTCCGGCGGGATATACGCAAGATCCTGATGTTCTGGATACCTGGTTTTCTTCTGCGTTATGGCCATTCTCCACTTTAGGTTGGCCAGAGCAGACGCCCGATCTTAAGAAGTTCTATCCGACCAGCGTATTAATTACCGGTTATGACATTCTTTTCTTTTGGGTAGCACGCATGATGATCTTTGGTCTCTTCGCAATGGATGGCGAGATTCCATTCGACACGATTGTTTTGCATGGATTGGTGCGCGATAAGTTCGGCAAGAAGATGAGCAAGAGTCGCGGAAATACGATCGACCCGATTGAGTTCATGGACAAATACGGTGCGGACGCCCTGCGTTTCACATTGGCTCGTGGTGCAAATCCAGGGAGTGATCAAGCACTCGCCGAAGAATGGGTAGCGGGTTCTCGAAACTTTGCAACAAAACTGTGGAATGCAACGCGTTTTGCAATGATGAATGGCGCCACCATCTCGGGGGAACTGCCCGCCTTTGATTCCCTCAATGCAATAGATCGATGGATTCTGAGCCGACTTAACGAAACCGTGCTCGAAGTGGATTCACTACTCGAGCGTTATGAATTTGCTCGGGCGTGCGAGACCATTTATCACTTCGCCTGGGACGATTTGTGCGATTGGTACCTCGAACTTTCCAAGGAAGCATTTGTCAGCGGCGATGCCACGTCATCCAAGCGCGTTCTTGGTTTTGTTCTTGATCAGCTCCTTCGCCTCATGCACCCGGTGATGCCGTTTATTACAGAAGAGCTCTGGACTGCATTCACTGGGGGAGAGTCTCTCGTTATCTCAGAGTGGCCTAAAAATTATCCTGCACATACCGATGCCAAAGGTGCAAAATTGGTAGAGCAGGTGCAAGAAATCATCACCGAGGTGCGTCGATTCAGAAGCGACCAAGGCATCAAGACGAGCCTTAAAATTCCTGGGAAAATTATTGCCCCTGCTGAACTTGCCCCCTATGAAAGTGCAATGAAGTTCGTTCTACGTTTAGAGCAGGCTGGTGCAGATTTTATTGCTAGCGCAAACGTTGAAATCGGCGCTATCAAGGTAGAACTCGACCTCACGGGAAGTGTGGATGTGGTTGCCGAGCGTGCCCGTCTGAATAAGGATTTAGCTGCCGCAATAAAAGATCGTGAAACAGCGAATGTTAAATTGAATAACGAGAACTTTATGGCAAAGGCGCCAGAGAGCGTTGTCGGAGAGATTCGAGAGCGTTTGGAAAAAACGGACGCAGAGATTGAACGCATTACCTCCCAGCTTTCACAGTTGCCCAGCTCATGACATCTGCTCAAGATCGCGCACGGTTAGAGGCTATAGAAAAAGCCCTTGCCGCTCGCTGGCCAGAGACCGATATCGAACCCTCGCTCGAGCGAATCTCGGTTCTTGTAGACATGCTCGGATCTCCGCAATTGTCTTACCCAACAATCCATATTGCAGGAACAAATGGAAAGACCACCACTTCGCGCATGATTGATGCACTTTTGTCAGCTATGGGTTTGCGTACGGGACGTTTCACGAGTCCTCATTTGGAGAGCGTCCTGGAGCGGGTTGCAATAAATGGGGAGTCAATTAGCGCGGCAGATTTTATCTACGCCTACAACGATATTGCTCCTTACCTCGATCTTATGGATGAGAAGTTTGAGACGCCATTATCTTTTTTTGAAGTTATTACAGCACTTGCATTTGTGGCATTCGCTGAATTCCCAGTAGATATTGGAATTATTGAATGTGGCTTAGGTGGCGAGTGGGATGCATCGAATGTTGTTGAAGCAGCCGTATCTGTCGTGACCCCTATTGGTTTTGATCATATGAATTATCTTGGGTCCACGTTGACCGAAATCGCTCGCACAAAAGCGGGGATCATCAAAGAGGGCTCATCGGTTGTCCTTGCCCGTCAAGAGCCAGAAGCTGCAGTAGAGCTTTTAAAGAGAGCTCAAGAAGTTGGAGCACCTGTTGCACGTGAAGGAATGGAATTTACTCTTTCATCTCGAGCCTTGGCTGTCGGTGGACAACTGTTGTCGATCAGGATCGGCGAAAATGAGTACGAGGAGATTTTCCTTCCTCTTCACGGAAAGCATCAAGCGGCAAATGCCGCTACCGCCCTTGCCGCAGTAAGTGCTTTTTTTGGAGGACAAGAGTTAGATCCTGAGGCGGTCCGCATTGGGTTTGCCTCCGTTACCTCTCCAGGTCGCTGCGAGGTGGTTTTTCGCGAACCTACAATTATTCTGGACGCAGCGCATAATCCACATGGGGCGAAGGCACTTGCCGAAACACTTGAGAACGAATTTACCTTCGATGAGATCATCGGGATTTTTGCTGCATTTGCCGATAAAGATGTCGAAGGAATCTTGCAGGAACTCGAACCCATCATTAACACCCTTATCGTTACTCAAAGCACATCGCCTCGCGCCATGCCCGTGACCACATTGCTGCAACTGGCTGAAAGTATTTTTGGGGCAGATCGAGTGAAGTCTTCCGAGAATATTCAAGACGCGATCACACTCGCCGTCTCAGATACGCGACGTCCATCTCACGAGGAATCGGTCGGGATTGTGATTACTGGATCCGTTGTTACCGTGGGAGAGGCTCGTGCAATCCTCAAGAAACTCTCAAGCCAGGGGAGTGACCAGTGAGAGTTTTAGGCGCTGCGGTTTTGATGATGGAATCGATGGTGATGGGGTTTGCGCTTTTGCTGGCAGGTAAGCATCACAGTTCTGCAGTAGTCATCAGTGGTGGGGTTATCGCGATTTTGTTTATTGTTGCGGGTGGTTTGTTGAAGGTGAAAATCGGCTGGGTTCTGGGGTCCGTTCTGCAGATAGCGGCGATCTCTTATGGAGTGTTCGTCACCCCTATGTATTTCCTGGGAACCCTCTTTGGTGGGCTATGGATCTGCGCAATTGTTGTAGGTCGTAAGGGTGAAGCTGCCCGTGCGGCCTTCAAATCAGGGGCGGGGAGCCAATAGGCACTTCACCTATTAGACTCTGGGGGTGAACTCCGAGAGAACCCTTGTCCTAGTCAAGCCTGATGGCGTTCGTCGCGGCCTTGTTGGTGAAGTTATTTCCAGAATCGAAAGCAAAGGTTACGCGGTAGTAGCGCTGCGAATGTTGCAGGCCGATCGCGCTTTGCTTGAGCGTCACTATGAGGAACATGTCGGGAAAGCTTTTTTTGACCCACTTGTCGAATTTATGATGTCGGGTCCAATCGTTGCGTTGGTCGCCGAAGGAAATAGAGTGATCGAAGGATTTCGCTCACTCGCCGGCGTCACAGATCCAACAGTTGCCGCCCCCGGAACTATTCGTGGCGACCTTGCTCGTGATCAAGGAACAAAGGTTCTTCAAAATCTTGTCCATGGTTCAGATTCGGTGGAGTCGGCCAATCGTGAAATCGAAATCTTTTTTTCAGGCCAATTAATCGGGGAGAATAAATGAGTAGCAAGATGTCCTTTATTGGTCGAGATATGGCCGTTGACTTAGGAACAGCAAATACCTTGGTTTATGTTCGCGGTCGCGGCATCGTATTGAACGAGCCAAGTGTTGTTGCCATTAATCAGGATACTGGCGCAATTTTGGCCGTCGGTCTTGAAGCTAAGAGAATGATTGGTAGTACACCAGGAAACATTGTTGCCATCCGTCCATTGAAAGATGGAGTTATCGCCGACTTTGAAACGACCGAGCGCATGTTGCGCTACTTCATCCAAAAGGTGCATCGTCGTCGCTATCTGGCTAAGCCTCGCATTGTTGTCTGCGTTCCATCAGGTATCACTGGTGTCGAACAACGCGCCGTGAAAGATGCTGGCTATGCGGCAGGCGCACGCAAGGTGTACATCATTGAAGAGCCAATGGCAGCAGCAATCGGAGCCGGATTACCTATTCACGAACCAATGGGAAACATGGTTGTGGATATTGGTGGCGGTACAACTGAAGTTGCCGTTATTTCACTCGGTGGAATTGTCACAGCGTTGTCTATTCGTGTCGGTGGAGATGCCTTGGATCAAGCGATTATCCATTGGGTAAAGCGCGAGTACTCACTGCTTCTCGGAGAGCGCACAGCAGAAGAAATTAAAATGGCTATTGGGTCCGCTTGTGCGCTGCCGGATGAGCCGGATGCAGAAATCCGCGGACGCGATCTTGCCACTGGACTTCCTAAGCGAATTATTGTTTCAGCGGCGGAGATTCGTAAAGCCATTGAAGAGCCAGTGAATGCGATTGTTAATGCAGTAAAGAGCACGCTCGATAAGACCCCTCCAGAACTCGCCAGCGATCTCATCGACCGTGGCATTGTTTTGACTGGAGGAGGAGCCCTCCTTCGAGGTCTTGATGAGCGCCTTCGCCGTGAGACTGGAATGCCAATTCACGTAGCAGAGCGACCACTAGACGCTGTTGTTGAAGGCTCTGGTAAATGTATCGAGGAGTTCGAGGCTTTAGAGAAGGTCTTAATCTCCGAACCTCGCCGATAGGCGCTTTCTAATGCGACGCCGCGGCGACAACCGGAGCCGTCTCTTGCTGGTCACGCTCATTGTGACTTCTCTCTTTTTCATCACCTTGGATTTGCGTGGCGTCCAAGTGATGAGCGGATTGCGTACTGGCGCCCAGACTGTGCTTGCGCCTTTTCAGAGGGTGGCGACTTCCGCGTTTTCTCCGGTGGGTAATTTCCTCTCGGATGTAGTGCACCTTGGACGAACAAGGGCGCAACTGAAGAAGCTGCAAGACCAAAATTCCCAACTACGTTCAACTTTAATTGCGCATAAAAACCAAGATGTTGATGTTAAGTCATTGAAATCAATTCTGGATTTGGCGGGAACTGCCGGATATAAAATCGTTAACGCAAAAGTGATCTCTCAAGGTTCAGCAACATCATTTTCTCAAACGGTAACAATTGATGCCGGTGCAAATATGCATATCACGCGTGACATGACCGTCATTTGTGGAGAGGGGCTTGTCGGCGTCGTCAAGATTGTCTATCCAAATAGTTCACTGGTTATGTTGGCATCAGATCCTTCATTTCGTATTGGTGTCCGCGTTGCAGGTTCTCAACAGATAGGAATTCTTTCTGGCCAGGGAACCGATCATGCAGTTTTGCAACTACTAAATAGTCAGAGCTCAGTCAAAGTAGGCGATGCATTAGTTGCATTGGGAAGTCAGGCAAACAAACCCTTTGTTCCTGGAGTGCCCGTTGGCAGCGTTTCGTCACTTTCGAATTCTTCAGGCGCGATTTCGCAGATCGCTGATGTTAAATATTATGCGCACTTGAATTCCTTGGCCGTAGTTGCGGTTGTAGTGCACGCTCCAGTTTCCGACCCCCGTGATGCCTTGGTTCCGAAACCTCCCGTTCCAACACCGATTCCTACGGTCACCATATTTGTAACCCCGACACCAAGCCCAAGCCCGACGAAGTAGTTGCATTGAATACCCGTAAGAATCTCTTGAGCGCACCGATCTTTCTGGTGATTTTTCTCTTTCAGGAGTCTGTCATGAATCAGTTGCACATCCCGTTCGGCGGCTTTTCGGTATTCCTTATTTTCACATTGAGCTGGTGCGCTCTAAGCACCCCAGAGACTGGAGCGCTCACAGGTTTCGCTGCTGGATTCCTTCTTGATGTTGCACCGCATTCTCAAGGACCGATCGGTCAATGGACCCTGGTATTGATTGTGATCGGATATGGAATTGCTTATTTACGATATGGCGATGACAGTTTCCGCAGCAGTCCCTTGAGCTTGGTTGTCATAGTTTCTATTGGCATAACGGTGTCTTTGCTCCTTTATATCCGATTGGGAGCCCTTCTTGGCATGGATCTAGGAAGCACTTTCCAGCTATTTAAAACCATAATCGGAAATGGTTTATGGTCACTTGCCGTTACTCCATTTCTTCTTCCCGTCGTTTCGCGATTGCACGCAAACATATTTGAAACTCGAGAGTTCGCATGAATCAACGCACTCGATTAAGTTTGCTGGTCACTCAAACCTTGATTGTCTCGTTAATGCTGGCTCTATTTGGCCGTCTCTTTTACCTGCAAATCGGTGCGGGTCCGAAATATCGCGATGCCGCGCTCAGTATTCAAAGTCGAGACATTGTCACTCCTGCTACTCGCGGTTTGATCGTCGACTCATCGGGCGTACCACTGGCGCTCAATCGCGTGGGTCTGGCTGTCACGGTTGATCGCAGCACTTTGGATAGGCAGTCAGATAAAGGCGTAGCTGTTTTGAAACGAACCTCAGTCCTATTGGGATTGAAGTATGCAGATGTATTCCGCCGCACTCGACTTTGTGGCGAGTTGCCAAAAGCTGATCAAACGGGTTGTTGGACAGGGACGCGCTATCAGCCAATTCCCATTACAAAAGATGCTGATCCAGTGAAGGCTCTGCAAATTGTGGAACGTTCCGATTTATTTCCTGGGATTGATTCAATGCCCGTCGCGGTTCGAAACTATCCTGGGTTAGCCGGAGTGAATGCTGCTCACGAACTCGGATATGTAGGCCCCTTGACGGAGGCTGACTTGGCCAGTCTCAGTGGAAATACGTACTTTCGAAGCGAATCAATTGGCAAAGCAGGACTAGAGCTGCAATATGACAAGTATTTACGTGGCAAGCCAGGTATTAAGACAGTCATCGTGGATCGTAAAGAGTCGGTAACCAGCGAATCAAGAAACACACTTCCAATTCCTGGAGATCATTTAGTGACGAGCTTGGACGCTCGTCTTCAAGCGTCTACGGAAAGTGCCTTAGCTGATGCGGTCTCGAGGGCTCGTGCAAGTGGCTACCGTGCTGACTCTGGCGCTGCGATCGTAATGGATGTAAAAACGGGAAGAATTCTTTCGATCGCATCGTACCCGACGTATGATCCGAATATTTGGGAAAAGGGATTGACTGTTCAACAGGCAAAAGATTTATTTAGTGAAGCAAAGGGTGTGCCAGCGCTATCTCGCGCACTGCAAGGTCAGTATGCGCCAGCATCCACTTTCAAAGTTGTATCAGTTACCGCGGCGGCGGCAGCCGGGTATAACTTAAACGCGACGTATACATGTCCCGCAAGTGTAAAAGTAGGAAACCGTGATTTCCAAAACTTTGAAAGTAAGCCACAAGGAACGATCACGATGAGGCAAGCGATTGCAGTTTCGTGCGACACGATTTGGTATCAGATTGCTTTTGATCAGTGGCTTAAAGATGGTGGGCTTTCACCCAAATCAAATGCCAAAGATTATTTCTTCACTGCAGCTAGAAGTTTCCAAATGGCGCAAAAGACCGGCATCGACCTGCCATCAGAATCTGTTGGCCGTGTTCCAGATCGTCAATGGCGCCTTGAGTGGTACAAGCAGAATAAAAACTTCTTCTGTGATTATCAGACGCGCGCACCCAAAAGTCAGTTGACTCCTTTTTTAATAGCTCTCGCACATGAGAACTGTCTTGATGGATACATGATTCGCGGTGGAGACGCAGTGAACTTCTCTATTGGACAGGGCGATACAGTGATTACGCCATTAAAATTGACTCAGATGTATGCAGCGATCGCCAATGGAGGCACGATTTGGCAACCAACGGTTGGCCGGGCAATCGTTGGCTCTAAAGGCGCTGTAATCCACGAAATTACGCCAACAGTTTTAGGCAAGATTGGGGCGAGTGCTTCGACTATTGCATTTCTTCATGACGCACTGCATCAGGTCGTAGTCAATGGAACAGCGGCGGGCTCCTTTACTGGCTTTCCTGTCCCAGTCAGTGGAAAAACAGGAACTGCCGAAGTATTTGGACTCAATACAAATGGAACCAAAAAGGACAACACGTCGTGGTTTGCCTCCTTTGCGCCTAGCGATAAACCGCGATATGCCGTGGTGATGATGGTGAGCCAAGGAGGGTTCGGCGCCTCCACAAGTGCCGTGGGAGTTCGAAAAATTTATGAGACTCTTTTCGGTGTGACGGGATCTAAAATCGACCCAACGAAAGCGATATTTCCTGTCGGACCTCCCAAGGGATTACCTGTGATCTCACCTACCACTAAGGTGAAAACCAAATGAGTTCATCGCTTTTCACGAGTCGACGAAGGTCTACGCGAATGTCATGGATGCGAGGTTTCGATCCTTTTCTCTCTGTGGCCGTCGGTGGTTTGCTGGTGATCGGAACTCTTCTTGTGTACGCGGCAACGAGATCTTGGTATGCCTCGGTAGGTCTTGATCCGCAGTATTACGTAAAGCGACACATCATCAATATCGTTATTGGAATTTTTCTTGCATTCGGTACGACCCTGATTGACTATCGATTGCTTCGCGCTTACACACCAATCGTCTGGGGCCTGGCAGTTCTTGGCTTGGTGGCTGTTCTCCTGCCTGGAGTGGGAAGTACAGTAAATGGCGCGAAAGCCTGGATTTCACTTCCCGGTGGATTCCAAATCCAACCAGCAGAGCTTGCAAAGATCGCAATCATTATTGGATTATCGATGATTTTGTCAGAGCGCGCTCATGGCAAAGACGAACCGACACATAAAGATGTAGCAAGGGCACTTGCGATTTCGGCGCTTCCGATCGGGCTTATTTTACTTCAGCCCGATATGGGAACGGTATTTATAATCAGCGCATCCGTTGTAGCAATAATTGCGGCCTCTGGCGCACCATCGAGGTGGATTGCCGGTTTGCTGATTGTCGCAGTGTTAGGCAGTTTCACTGCCGTCAAAGTTGGCGTCTTGAGTACCTATCAAGTTAAACGTTTACAATCCTTCGTTGATCCAACTGCCGATCCGCAAAGCAGCGGATACCAACTGCGACAATCTCGAATTACCGTAGGTTCAGGTGGGTTAGTGGGCAAAGGGTTGTTTAACGGTCCACAAACCAATGGACGTTTTGTTCCTGAACAACAAACTGACTTTATCTTTACCGTCGCAGGAGAGGAGTTGGGTTTTCTCGGAAGTGGTCTAATTTTGCTTCTCTTTCTTATGATATTGATCCGAGCTTTTGGAATCGCTCGCAAAACTCAAGATCCTTTTGGCCGGATGGTCTGCGTAGGTGTAATTGCATGGTTTGCTTTTCAAACTTTCGAAAATATTGGAATGACCATGGGGCTAATGCCGATGACAGGCGTCCCCTTGCCTTTCATGTCCTATGGAGGATCGAGCATGTTCGCAAATATGATTGGCGTGGGTCTTTTGCAAAATATCCACGCTCGCCAGCGGGGCTAATGCGCCCAATATTGGGTTTTGTGCACCTTATCTGCCATACTTAGCCCAAACATCCAGCGCGGCTCGCGATCACATCGCGGTAAACGCCTAGCGCGGTTGAAAAAGATTTGCTCGTTTTCGAGCCAGAGCGCGTTTATTTAAACGCATAGAGGATTTGGTGCCATGGCTATTGAGCCAAAGTCGCCGCGCAAGCGTGCGGTTAAGAAAGTTGCAAGTGCCCCTACATCGAGCGCTGATTCAAGCGTGGAGCCGACCCTAAAGAAGGCTCCCGCAAAGAAGAAAGTTGCCGCTGCGGCGATCCCTGTACCGATATTTCAAGCTGCTCCAACAGAGGCAAAACCGGCGAAGGTTTCTCGCGCCAAGGTCGCCCCTGTAGAGGAAGCGCCCGCAGAAAAGAAAGCGCCTGCTCGCAAGAAGGTTGCCGCTCCAGAAGTGGAGTCCGCAGACGAGTCAGATGCCGCCACTCGTGGACGTCGTCGCCGTCGCGGAGGCCGTGGACGTCGTCGTCCAGGTAGCACAGAAGAGGAAACAACCAGTGTTGATTCTCCGGATAATTCCGAGGGCGATGCTGAGGGCGAAAAATCTGCAACTCATCGTCGTCGTCGCCGTCGCTCTAGCGCTGATGGAGTGACGCCTGGGGAGACCATTGAAGAAGACGGCGTAATTACCGTTGTAAAAGTTCGTGAGGTTCGCGAAAAACAAGAACGTCCACGCAGTGAATCGCGCCGACCAGTCCGTAAAGGTCGCGAGCCACGTAGTGAGTATCGCGAGCCATATCGCAAGCGCGGAACAATTATTACCGAAGGTGAATTCTTAGCACGACGCGAGAATGTTGATCGCGAAATGTTGGTTCGCCAAATTGGAGATCGCACACAGATTGCTGTTATTGAAGACAAGGTTATGGTCGAGCACTACGTAAATCGCCATAGCAATATTTCCTATGTTGGCAACGTTTACTTAGGCCGCGTTCAGAATGTACTTCCAAGTATGGAAGCAGCATTCGTTGATATCGGTAAGGGACGCAACGCAGTCTTGTATGCCGCAGAAGTTAACTGGGATGCCGCGGGAATTTCGGATTCCCAACCACGTAAAATTGAAATGGTTTTAAAAACCGGTCAACCTGTACTTGTGCAGGTAACAAAGGATCCAATCGGTCAAAAAGGTGCACGTCTTACAAGCCAAATTAGCTTGCCGGGGCGCTATTTAGTTTATGTTCCAGGCGGGGGAATGAGCGGTATTAGCCGTCGACTTCCCGAGCCAGAGCGCGCTCGTCTTAAAGCGGTATTGAAGAATGTTGTCCCTGAAGAGGCTGGCGTAATTGTTCGTACTGCTGCTGAGGGTGCTAGCGATATTGAAATTGAAGGCGATGTTAATCGTCTTAAGGCGCAATGGGATGACATCGTTCAAAAGTCAGAGAACCCAAATTTCCATGCGCCAACCTTGCTTTACGCAGAGCCTGATCTTGCCGTTCGAGTCATCCGCGATATCTTCAATGAAGATTTCCGCAAACTAACAATTCAAGGCAGCGAAGCATGGGAAGAGATCAACGGATATCTCAGCTTCATCGCGCCAGAACTCACATCGAAGATTGAAAAATGGACGGGGCTTGGCGATCTCTTTGCTAATTATCGAGTCGATGAGCAACTTTCAAAGGCATTTGATCGAAAGGTTTATCTACCTTCGGGTGGATCACTTGTCATTGATCGCACTGAAGCGATGGTTGTCATCGACGTTAACACCGGTAAATTTATTGGTAAGGGCGGAAATCTTGAAGAGACGGTGACCAAGAACAATTTGGAAGCCGCTGAGGAGATTGCACGTCAACTTCGTTTGCGTGACCTCGGTGGAATCATTGTTGTTGACTTCATCGACATGATTCTTGAATCCAACCGCGAACTCGTTTTGCGTCGTTTGGTGGAATGTCTAGGCCGCGATCGCACAAAGCACCAAGTTGCCGAAGTAACCTCCCTCGGACTTGTCCAGATGACGCGAAAGCGCATTGGCCAAGGCCTGATCGAAGCCTTCTCAACCACGTGCGAAAGTTGCGCGGGCCGTGGAATTCACATTCACACCGATCCCGTTAAATCTCGCGCCTCAATGCCTTTTGATGACCTCAATGCTGACCACGAGTCAGACAATCCTCTCGAGAAGTCTCCAGAACCTGCCCCGGAAGTTGAGGAAACCCCAGAGGTGCTAGAGGTGCCAGAGGTGCCAGAGCTGAAGGAGCCAGAGGCTCCTAAAGGTCGCCGGCGCCGTCGGGCGGCCAGTTCTGGGGTAATTACCACCGGCAGCGCCATCAGAAATGTAGAGGAGTAGGCCAAAATCCTGCTCAGTTTGACCACGGGGCTCATAACTCCGTACCCTTAGCCCCTGCTTAGCGGTCGATTTTGCCGCGCAAGCTTTGATCCATTAAAGAACTGGAGCGTTACGTGTACGCAATCGTTAAGGCTGGCGGCCGCCAAGAGAAAGTCGCCGTCGGAGACACTGTCACTGTGGATCGCCTCAATAGCGCTCCTGGTTCGACCGTAACCTTCCCTGCAATCCTCCTCGTAGACGGAGCAACGGTCACCACTGATGCCAAGGTCCTTTCGGGAGTAAAAGTAACCGCTGAAGTTTTGGATGAGACAAAGGGCAAGAAGATTCACATCCTGCGCTACAAGAACAAGACTGGCTATCGCCGTCGTCAAGGTTTCCGTTCACAGAACACTCGTGTTCTCATCACCGCCATCAGCGGCGCTAACTAGAGGAGTTGAGATATGGCAAGTAAAAAAGGTGTCTCATCGACACGAAACGGTCGCGACTCCAATGCTCAATACCTCGGTATCAAGCGTTTTGGCGGACAGGTTGTAAACAGCGGCGAGATTTTAGTTCGCCAACGTGGAACTCACTTTCACCCAGGCGCCAATGTTGGTCGCGGTAAGGATGACACTCTCTTTGCACTAGCTGCAGGAGCAGTTGAATTCGGTCGCGCTCGCGGACGTCGTGTAGTGAACGTGGTTCCCGTCGCCTAGTTTTCGGTTCTCATAAAAGAGCGGGCCGTGAATTCGGACCGCTCTTTTTCTTTTCATACCTTTCCCCGGAAGGAGAGTCGCTCATGGCAACATTCGTCGATCAAGTAACTCTCTTTGCCTCTGCAGGAAAAGGCGGAGATGGATGCGTCTCTGTTAAACGTGAGAAATTTAAACCACTGGGCGGACCAGATGGCGGCAATGGTGGACGCGGTGGCGATATCACGCTCGTTGTTGATCCCAATGTCACCACACTCCTTGATTTCCATCACTCACCGCATCGCAAAGCAACTTCAGGACGCGCAGGCTATGGCGATCGCAAGGATGGTCCATCTGGCGAGGATATGACTCTTTCGGTTCCTAATGGAACAGTTGTTTATGATGCAGATGGAAATCAACTTGCAGATTTAGTTGGCAATGGAACAATTTTTATTGCGGCACAAGGTGGACGTGGTGGTTTAGGAAATTTAGCTCTTTCATCCTCCAAGCGACGTGCTCCAGGTTTCGCGCTGCTTGGCGAGCCCGGTGAAGAACGAACACTCATCCTAGAACTCAAGAGCGTTGCCGATATTGCTTTGGTGGGCTTTCCCAGTGCAGGTAAATCTTCTTTGATTGCAGCAATTTCTGCAGCGCGTCCAAAGATCGCGGATTATCCTTTTACGACGCTAATTCCAAATTTAGGTGTTGTGCAAGCAGGTGGGGCGCGATTCACTGTTGCTGATGTTCCCGGCCTAATTCCTGGTGCAAGTCAGGGCAAAGGTCTTGGTCTTGAATTTCTGCGCCATGTTGAACGCTGCGTTGCTCTTGTTCATGTACTCGATTGTGGAACGCTAGAGACTGATCGCAACCCAATCTCCGATCTCGAAGCGATTGAATCTGAATTAGCGCAATATGGCGGACTCGAAAATCGTCCAAGAATGATTGCCCTTAACAAGATTGACCTGCCTGATGGCGCTGCGATGGCTGAGATGGTAGCTGACACATTGCGTGAGCGCGGATATGAGGTGTATCCCGTCTCTGCTGCATCACGTGAGGGTCTAACAGAACTCACTTATGCAATGTCGCGTCTGATTCAAAAATCTCGCGCAGAGGCTGCAGTTGAAGAGCGCACTCGAATTGTCCTTCGTCCTGTTGCTGTGGATGATTCTGGTTTCACTGTAAAAGCGAACGCCGATGAATCCTTCACCGTTGCTGGCGCGAAAATCGAACGTTGGGTTCGCCAGACTGATTTCCGCAATGCCGAAGCAATTGGGTATTTAGCAGATCGTATGGCGCAATTAGGAGTCGAGCGCGAACTCTTCAAGAAGGGCGCTATCGCCGGAAGTGAAGTGCGCGTAGGCGTCGGCGAAGCGGCTGTAGTTTTTGATTGGGAACCAACCATTGAAGCAGGCGCAGAACTATTGGGTTCTGCTCGCGGTGAAGATGCACGCTTTGATGCACCATGGCGTGGCTATGAGAAAAAGCATGATCAACTAAACGACGATGAAATTGCTGATCAATGGGAGTATAAAGTCGTTGATCCACATACGCCTGAATTAGCGATTGAAGATCTCGCGGAGGAAGACGAAGGCGTTCAATGAACCGCGCTGGAATTTCCACTGCTAAACGAATCGTTATCAAGATCGGTTCATCGTCGCTGACTGGATCTGCTGGCTCAGAACTTAATCCATCGGCAGTGGACCAACTTGTTGACCTCGTTGCCCAAGCGCGTAGTCGTGGCGCTGAAGTCTGCGTTGTTTCATCGGGTGCTATTGCTGCAGGCTTGGCGCCTCTCGGGCTTAAGGTTCGGCCAAAGGATTTAGCTACTCAGCAAGCCGCGGCATCTGTCGGGCAGGGTCTCTTGATGCACCGCTACACAGAATCATTCGCTCGATATGCAACCACCGCCTCTCAAGTTCTTTTGACTACGCAAGATGTGGTGCGTAGGTCCCATTACCAAAATGCACAGCGCACCCTCGATCGATTGCTTGCTCTCGGTGTAGTTCCAGTAATCAACGAGAACGACACAGTAGGTACTCAGGAAATTCGCTTCGGAGATAACGATCGACTGGCAGCTCTCGTCGCACTGTTGATTAGTGCAGATCTTTTGATTCTGATCTCAGATATTGATGGCCTCTATGACGCCCCGCCTCATCAATCAGGCGCCCGGAGAATCTCTGATGTCGCCTCGGTCTCCGACATTGATGAATCCATTCTTGGCGGAGTAGGAAGCGCTGGTGTGGGTAGCGGGGGAATGGTGACCAAGGTTGAGGCAGCGAGAATTGTGACGGGGGCTGGAATACCAATGCTGCTTACTTCTCTCGCACAGGCCAGTGACGCAATCTCTGGCGAAAATTTTGGAACCTTCTTTAACGCTCACGCATCAAAAAATAATTCACGAATGTTGTGGTTAGCTCATGCTTCAACGCCACACGGTCGACTCATTGTTGATGATGGCGCCGTCACCGCACTACGTGAGCGAGGTGTCTCACTTTTGCCTGCTGGAGTCACAGCAGTGGAGGGTGAATTTAGCGCGGGAGATGCCGTTGAAATTGCTAGTCAAGCCGGCAAGGTAATTGCTCGTGGTTTGGTTGCCTTCGATTCCAGTGAAATCCCTTTAATGATGGGTCGATCAACAAAAGACTTAGCCAAAGAACTTGGCCCTGAGTACGAGCGTGAGCTCGTGCATCGAGACGATCTAGTTCTTATTTAATGCAATCTGGTGCATGACTGCCGCAGTCAGCTCTTCAAAATTTCCGCTGTCAGTGGGTTCATCGCTGAGCTTAACCATCACCGTATGTGTACTTGGCTGTATCAGAATGTATTGCCCATGCAGACCAAGCATCATCATTGAACCGGCAAATGGGTGCCATAGCTGGGCTCCGTATCCCCAACCGTGATCCAAGGTCGTGACTGGATTGGTTAATCTCGCCATCCAGTTAGCATCGATGAGATTTTTGTTGCCCACTTTGCTGGCTCCATTATTGAGAACCAACGACCCAACGCGTGCGTAATCTCTTGCGGTGGCGTTGAAACAGCAGAATGTTTTCTCTAGCCCACCTACGTGGTCAACATTCCAGAACGCTTCATCTTGCGCACCAATAGGTTGCCAAATATTTTGACTGAAGTAATCTGCGACCTTCATTCCCGTAACTTTTTGAATAATAAATCCGAGCATCTGAGTATCAACGCTTCGGTATTCCGATTGCGTGCCTGGAGCCCAGCTCATTTTGCGATTATGTTGCATGAAGAATTTTAGGTCTGTGGTTGCGTACATCTGCGCAATCGCAACACCCCAGCCCGAAGGACCAGTAGGGTAATTATCAGAAACACCAACCCCCGCTTGCATATCGAGCAAGGACTTGATGGTTACGTCATCAAAGGTGGTTCCATTCTTATATTCGGGGAAATATTTTACGAAAGTGTCGCTTTCTTTGATCTTTCCTTGACCGATAAGTTGACCGATCATGAGAGAGGTCATTGTCTTTGCTACCGAATAAGAAGGCAGTTGAGTGTGCGCGTTTATTCCTGCTTTGTACCATTCATACGTGATGACGCCATCGCGAATCACGAGGAAAGCATTTGAATTGGTCTTGGAGAGAAATTCGCTAAAAGGAATGCTCTTACCGTCCCAATTCACTTGCGCTGGCATGGACTCTTTTCCAGTGGTCCATGGCACCGGATTAGCGGCGGGCGCAATTGTGTGAAATGGCATCATCGTTGGGGTTTTCGAAGCAGGGGCAAGTCCGAGCTTGATAGCCGCGATGGGTTCTGGATAATGAACTACACGTGTGACGACAAAGAGGCTTATGTAAACAATCACGAGGACAATGGCTATGTTTCGAATGACTTTAATTAATGTACGCACCTGCCAAGCCTAACCCCCGATAGGCTTGCAACTATGGATGCCAACGCGCTTATTGCCAATCTTGCTGATACAGCAAGAATCGCGGCTCGGACGTTGACTGGCGCCTCCGACGCGGAACGAAGGCTTGCGGTGTTGGCAATCGCTGATGAGATTGAAAAACAAAGCTCCAAGATAATTGCCGCAAACGCGGAAGATATGGATCGCGGTCGATCAGAAAGCATGCACCCTCAATTACTGGATCGCCTGATGCTCAGTGCTGAACGCATCACAGCAATTGCGCGGGGGGCTAGGCAAGTCGCTGATTTGCCCTCGCCCCTGGGAATCACTCTTCGAGAGTCGACGATGGCAAATGGATTGCACTTACGACAAAAGAGCGTTCCATTTGGTGTGGTTGGAATGGTTTATGAGGCACGGCCCAATGTGACAGTGGATGCAGCAGTAATCTTGCTGATGTCCGGGAATGCGGCGCTGCTGCGCGGCTCATCTAGTGCTGCTTCCAGTAATGCAGCTTTGGTTTCTGTGATGAAGGATGCCTTGTCGAAAACTTCGATTTCACCCGATGTCATAGCTATGGTCCCATCCGATGATCGAGAAAGTGTGCGAGCACTATTACATGCTCGAGGTAAAGTAGATCTCGTCATTCCTAGGGGAAGTGCTGCACTCATTCGAATGGTTGTTGATGAATCCACGGTTCCGACGATTGAGACGGGCGCTGGCGTTTGCCACGTGTATATCGATCAATATGCTGCTTTCGAAAAAGCTATTCCGATTCTGATTAATTCCAAGACCCATCGCCCCAGTGTCTGTAACGCTGCTGAAACCCTGCTCGTTCATGAAGCGATCGCGGAGAAGTTCCTACCTTTAGCCCTAAGACAATTAAGTGATGCCGGGGTGATTCTGCATTGTGATCCGATTGCCCTCCGCATCGCTCAAACGCTGGGTATCGAGGCAACTTTGGTAACACAAGAGAATTGGCAAACCGAATACGGCGTGCTCGAAATGAATGTCGGTGTAGTCGCATCAATTGATGGAGCTGCCGATCACATTGCAAAATTTGGGACCAACCACACTGAGGCGATCGTCACTGAGTCTCAAGAGGCCGCTGATCGATTTATTGCCCTTTCCGATTGTGCTGCGGTGATGGTTAATGCCTCAACGAGATTTACCGATGGCGAACAAATGGGATTTGGGGCCGAAATTGGAATCTCAAATCAGAAGTTGCATGCCAGAGGGCCGATGGGGCTTGAAGCGATGACCACAACAACCTGGATTGTCACGGGCAACGGTCAAATTCGCAGTTAACGCTGCGACTAAATAGAATGAGCGCCATGAGCAACCTGTCACGAAGTGATGTCGCACATCTTGCCCGCCTAGCGCGAATAGATATGACCGACCCAGAACTAGATGCACTTGCCACCGAACTCGATGTCATTCTCGAGGCAGTTGCGCGCGTTCAAGAAGTTGCTACTCCTGATGTTGCGCCCACCTCGCATCCATTGCCTCTGCGCAATGTGACAAGGCCTGATCTTGTTACCCCTAGCTTGACTCCAGCGGCCGCTTTATCAGGAGCGCCAGCCAGCGAGGATGAACGTTTCCGGGTTCCACAAATTTTGGGGGAGGAAGCGTGATCACACGTGCAGCTCATGAGATGTCTTCGGCTATGGCGGCAGGTGAAATCTCCTCTGTTGAATTAACCCAGGCACACCTGGATCGTATTACTGATGTTGATACACAAGTTCACGCCTTTCTTTATGTTGATACCGAAGGCGCACTTGCTCAAGCAAGATCTGTTGATGATGCACGTGCCCGAGGCGAAGAAGTTGGCCCCCTTGCAGGTGTGCCACTAGCTCTCAAAGATGTGATGGTTCAAAAGGGAATTCCCACCACTGCTGGTTCAAAAATCCTCGAAGGATGGCGTCCGCCTTATGACGCAACTGTTGTCAGCAAATTAAAAGCAGCAGGGGTTGTTATTTTAGGCAAGACAAATATGGATGAGTTTGCAATGGGATCATCAACGGAAAATTCCGCGTATGGCCCAACCCACAACCCATGGGACCTCTCGCGCATTCCTGGCGGTTCTGGTGGCGGATCATCGGCCTCCCTTGCAGCATTTCAAGCCCCTCTGGCAATTGGCACAGATACTGGTGGATCAATTCGCCAACCTGCGGCAGTTACTGGGACGGTGGGAGTGAAACCAACATACGGCGGAGTTTCTCGATACGGCCTCATTGCTTTTTCTTCAAGCCTTGATCAAGCAGGCCCATGTGCTCGTACAGTGTTAGATGCGGCGCTCTTACATGAAGTGATTGCCGGACACGATGTTCATGATGCAACAAGTATTGATGCTCCCGTCCCACAGGTAGTTCGCGCCGCGCGTGAAGGCTCTGTTAAGGGGATGAAGATCGGTGTTGTTAAGGAACTCAATGGCGATGGATATCAGGCTGGCGTACGTTCTCGCTTTGAAGAATCCCTTGAACTTCTTGCAAAGGCCGGGGCAGAGATTGTTGAAGTATCGTGTCCGAACTTTGAGTACGCGCTGGCTGCCTATTACTTAATCGCACCGAGTGAATGTTCTTCTAACCTCGCTCGCTTTGATGCAATGCGTTATGGAATTCGAGTGGGCGATGAAGATGGTGCATCTGCAGAGTCGGTAATGAATGTAACTCGCGAAGTCGGATTTGGCCGTGAAGTAAAACGTAGAATCATTCTCGGAACATATGCCCTTTCATCTGGATACTTTGATGCCTATTACGGCAGTGCTCAAAAGTTCGAACATTGATCATGCAGGATTTCAATAAGGCGTTCGGGCAGGCTGACGTTCTTGTTTCGCCAACGTGCCCAACAACTGCATTCAAAATTGGCGAGAAAGCTAATGA
>Ga0194061_1000533_pt1 | contig 23182 bp, 18 predicted proteins | sample SepL2221m_MetaG_FD_163423 | JGI IMG/M metagenome (GOLD analysis project Ga0194061, IMG submission 163423) | Anoxic zone freshwater microbial communities from boreal shield lake in IISD Experimental Lakes Area, Ontario, Canada - Sep2016-L224-21m | ecosystem: Environmental > Aquatic > Freshwater >... | reverse complement strand
GTCCCAACGAATACCGGCGACGTCAAGCCCGCTCCGGTCGTGCCTGTCGTTCCTGTCACTCCGTCTGCCAATGTTGCTGAAGACGACAAGAATAAAGACAAGACGCCGCCTGCGCCCACTCCAGCACCCAAGCCCGAAACGCCGCCGGTCGCTGAAACCATCGAACAGCGCGCCGCGCGGTTGTTGGCCGATGCTCATAAAACCCAGGGCGTTCAACGTGAAGCATATGCCCGCGAATCCGAAGCGGCCTATCAAACGGGTCGCCGGTTGTACGACACATGGGAATACGAAAAGGCCAAGCCGTATTTCGAACGCGCCCTCACCATTGACCCGACCCACGAACGCGCTCTGGAATCCTTGAAGACCGTCAAATCGCTCCTCAATATGGATTCCGGTTTCGGCCCGATGATGCGCAATCTTGCCAACCAGGAACGCGTTAAGGTTCAGGAACAGGCGATCACGCTTTCGCACAATTTTGAAGAAGCGCGTACCCTCGAAGCACGTGGTAGTGAAACCGTCATGGAAGCAGTTGGCGCGAAGAAAACCGCGTCGATCTCCGAACGCCTCCGCTTCCTGGAACAAGCTCAAGACAAGTACCGCCGCATGATCGAAATCATCAACTGGATGCCGCCAGCGGCTGAATTGCCCGGATTGCGCGCTCAAGCCGATGAAGCCTTGAACCGTGTTCGCGGAAAGATCGACAAATACAACGAAGAAATTCGCTTCAATAGACGGACTGAGGCTGCTGCTGCTGTGGTGGACAGTCGAGATAAAGAATCCCAGATGCACAATTTCCGCATTTCAAAAATGTTGGAACACGTCGACGCGTTGATTCGAATTCACGACTACAAAGGTGCCGAACAAATGGCCCTGCGCGTCTTGATGAATGACCCGTTGAATGCCGACGCCGAAAAGCTCAAGCAGCGCGCTCGTTCTCTCGCTCACGACAATGAACGCAAAGAATTCAAAGAACTGTATCGAGAAGAATACCGCCAGCAGATGCTGGACAACGAAGAACAGACGATTAGCAGTGCTCCACTCATTCAGTATCCTGCAGGCTGGGATACAATTAGCAAGCGCTCTGAAGTGGCCATTGGTCGAAAAGTTCAGGAAGAACCTTGGAAGCTCGAAATTCGTAAGAAGCTCCAACGCAAAGTCGCGCTGGAATTTGTTGACACGCAACTCGTCGACGTCATCGGACAATTGCGCAGTTTGTCGAACGTGACCATGATCGTGGACCCGAAGGTTCTGGCCGCAAGTCCACCCTTGATTAACCTCCGCGTTCCCGACATGAGCCTCGACGTGGCACTCGACTGGATTTTGAAGCTGGCCGAATTGGAATACGTGCTTCAGGATCACGCCGTGTACATCGGCAAGGCGCAAGCGCTTCAGGCTCCGCTTGAAATGCGCATCTATGATGTGAGCGATTTGACCTCGGGCATCACCGATTTCCCGGGCCCTGAATTCCAGATCACAGTCGCGGGTGACAAGAGCGGCGGTGGCGGTGGTGGAGGGTTGGCAGCATTCGGTGCCGGCGCAGCCAAAGCCACACCTCCGACGAATGCGACCATCCAGGAAATGATCAAGACCCGCATCATGCCGCTGTCATGGGATCCGGCGACGGGTGCATCGATCGAAGAAAAGGGTGGAAAGCTCGTCGTCATGCAACGCCCTGAAATTCACAAGCTTATCGAACAGTTGCTCGGAAACTTCCGCTCGACGCAGAAGATGATGATCAACATTGAATCGCGCTTCTTGACGATCCGCGAAGCCTATCTCGAGCAGACCGGTGTTGAATTCCAAGGGTTGGATCCGAACGTTCTGTTCGGCGACTTCGGCGACATCCGCCGCCTCGGAGCTCCGACTGGCTTCCAGCAGCCGCGCGTTCCAGGTAACACCGATCAGACACCGCCGAACGTGCCGTTCCCCGGTCTCGTGAGCGCACCGACGAGAACCAACGGCGGCTTGTTCTCGACTGTCGGCTCGATTGTCAATCATGCCATCAACTTCTTCCCGAATGATCCGAGCACGATTTCGGCGCAGGACGCAGGGAACACGGTACGACAAGGTGGATTCTCCGGCCAAGTCACCATACTTAATGGCACTCAGATGCAGGCGTTCATTCGAGCGCTGGCCGTCCGCGAAAACACCAGCACGTTGATCGCACCGCGTTTGACCGTGTTCAACACACAACGCGCGAACATGTTCGTGGCTCGCCAACAGTCATACGTTGCCGACTACGAAATCTCCGGCGACAGCTACGATCCAGTGGTCCGTCAGTTCCTTGTCGGCGTTGTATTGGACGTCAAGCCGATCGTATCGAGTGATCGTAAGTACGTGACCTTGGAATTGCGCCCGACCGTGACTGAATTGACGAACTTCGTGACGCGCCAGATCGACACGTTCTCCGTCAACAGCGGCGCGCAAGTTAACGTGATCGTGCTGTTGTCCTTCCCGATTCAATTCCCCGAACTTTCGATCCAAAAAGTCCGCACCACGGCGACCGTGCCGGACGGCGGCGTGATGCTGATCGGCGGTCTGTATAAGAACGTGAAATTCAACGCAGAAAACGGTGTTCCGTTCATGAGCGATCTGCCCGTGATCGGTCGCTTGTTCCGCTGGAACGTGGTAGACAATGCCAAGAGCAATTTGGCGATTTTGATCAGTCCGCGCATCATTTTGTTCAATGAAGAAGAAGAGAAGCTGCTCCGCTAGTCGCGCTGTTAAACACGCTCGCGGCTGACTGTAGGACCGAATCGGAAACTGGACTTGGCGGGGTAGGGAGAATCTCGATGAGAATTGGACACGACACTATGCACTTTAAGAAAATTGGCGCAGTTCTATTGGCGCTGGCCACAGCGTTGACGTTCACTGTTCAGGCGGGAGAACCCACACCTGCTCCGGCTCCGTCACCGACCGACGACAAGATCAAAGCGCTGCTCGATACTGAAGCTGCCAACCAGGCGAAGTTGCAAAAAGAAATCGAAGCTGAAGTTGAAAACCACTACCAAGTAGGCAAGCGGATGTACGACAGCTTTGACTACGAAGCTGCCAAGAAAGAATTGGAACTCGCGGTCAAGCTCGACCGCACCAATGAAAAGGTTCGCGCGTTGTTGCAGCAGGTTCGCGATAAATTTGGTGTCCGTTCAGAACGCATTCGTGGCGCGATGCAAAATGTCGCCGAATACCGCCAGGTCGAAATTCAGGCGCGCATGGTTGAACTCGACAACCGTCTGGATCGCGGTCGGCGCTACATTCAGCAGTCCAAAGACGAATCCAATTTGGGCACCGCTGAAAAGATCATGCGCTTGGAAAATGCCATCAAGGAATTCGAACATGTCCGTGAAATCTGCAAGTTCCTGCCGGCTGACGTGGACACCTCGACTCAAGCCGCAGATGCGACCAAGTTGATTTCGGAATGTGAAAAGTCAATCAAATCACTGCGCGACAGTATTGAGAAAACGGCTCGCACCGAAGCGGATCGCGCTGCACGTTCCGAAATGGAACGCCGCCGCCGCGAGAACGAACGGCTCCTCAACGAAGCGCTTGATCGCGCTCGGAACGCTTTGGACACGGGACGTTACGCCTTGGCTCAGTCCCAAGCTCAAAAAGTTCTCGAATTGGATCCGGGTAACGTTGATGCCAACAAGATTCTTGTCGCCACCCGCGACTTGGCGTTCGACGCTCGCGATAAAAAGATTAAGGAAGAGTACAAAGAAAACTTTGCGCTGAATCGTGAACAGGCGGATCGCTACAATATTCCACACAGCAGCTATTTGATCTATCCAGACGACTGGCGCCAGATCGCTCAACGCACCGCGCAAGAGTCCCGCCGTCGCGCCGAAGAACCGTGGAAGGACGAAATTCGCAATAAACTCAAGCGTCTCGTCACGTTCGAATTCTTGGACAATCCGCTTGAAGAAGCGATCAAGTTCCTGAGCTCACAGAGCAAGATCAGCATCATTCTCGATCCGAAAGCTGCTGGCGAAGTCGGCAAGAATCCGATCAGTCTCAATGTCAAGGATATGCCGCTTGATTCAGCCTTAAAGTGGGTGTTGAAGCTCGCTGAGTTGGAATACGAACTTCGCAATCAAGCCGTGTTCATCACGAAGAAGGCGGATGTGGCTGCGGGCGGAGAGCTTGAAATTTATGATATCCGCGATTTGACGACGACCGTAACAGACTTCCCCGGACCGCGTATTGACGTGGGTACGGCGGCTGCCGGTGCAGCGGGGGCGGGTGGTGTCGATCCGTTCGCAGCGCCGCCTTCAAGTGGTGGACTGCTCGACACCGATTTGGCGTCGTTGATTAAAGAAAAGATTCTTCAGGCTGAATTCACCGATCCGCAGTTCACGATCGACGTCAGCAACGGAAAACTCGTCGTTTTCCAGCGTCCGGAAGTTCATGACCGCATCCGCCAGCTGTTGCGCAGTTTCCGTGAAACGCAGACGATTCAGGTGCTCACTCAGGTTCGCTTTGTTGACGTCAGCGACAATTTTTTGGAAACAATTGGTATTAGCTTGACGGGCTTGGATGCGGCTCCGAATGCAACGCAGTTGGCCAATGCGGCTGTGGATCCGTTGAATCAGCCGTCCCGTTTCGGCTTGTTTGGTGTGGGCGGTGGACCGGGTTTGCAACAGATTCCGTCTGATATTCAATCGTCGCCAGCGTTCCAGTTCCAGAACTTCCAAGCGACTCCTCCCTACGTCAACCGTGCAAAGGGACCGTTGCCTATTTTGTTGTTACACCCACGATTGGACGCCAATTTTCCGAACCAGGGCAATTCGTCCGTTGGCCCTGCATTGGCCCCGGTCGGTGTGCGTCGCCAGTGGTTCTCGAAGATTTTGAATTCGCCTGTGTTGTTCCAAGGTTTGACTCAAAACATTCTGCCCGCCAATCCGCTGTCGTCAGTTTTGGGGCAGTCAGTGCAAAGCAATCCTCAGCAGGGCGCATTGTTCCAGTTCCGCTTCTTGCAGAGTTTGCAGACGAGCGCTGTACTTCAGGCCGTTCGAAAGGATCAAACATCCGATCAGCTGTTGGCGCCGAAGTTGATGCAGTTCAACAATCAACGCGCGCACGTCATGGTGGCCCAGCAACGCTCGTACATCAAAGATTACGACGTTTCAGGCGCCGTGTTTGATCCGGTCATCAGCAGCTTCCTGACCGGTGTGGTCCTCGAAGTCAAGCCGACGGTTTCGAATGACAAGAAGTATATTACGCTTGAATTGAAGCCGGGCACGGCCGTCGAATTGACTCCGCCGCTCATCGTCTTCATTACGAATGGTGGAAACATCAGTGCCGGTGGCGGATCGATCAATTTGCCGATCGAATTACCGAATTTGGAATTGCGCTCGATCAACACGACCGTGACGATTCCGGACAACGGTACGATGCTCTTCTCGGGTTTGATCAACGATCGTAAGATCGACACGAAGACGGGTGTTCCGATGTTGTCTGACTTGCCGGTCGTCGGTCGGTTCTTCTCGACGAACAACAAAGAACGTGTTCGCCGCAATTTGCTGGTGTTGGTCAACTCGCGCATCATTTTGTTCGATGAAGAGGAAGCGAATATCAGCGAAAAAAGCTCCCCGTTGGCGAAGTACCCTCGCCCGGAAGAACCGAAGATTGAAAAGTGCCGCAGCTGCAATACCTGCAGCACCCCTTTCAAGACTTCACGGTAGAATTAATTAGCGCGTCAATAGTCCTACGACGGCCCAGGTTTTTGCTTGGGCCGTTTCTTATGTATTGAAATGGGATACGAATATTGTTTGCAAGTTTTCGATGTGAAATTCGTTGAATTCATTGAGGTCAAGTTCATCACGCCGGGCGCAGCACCTCCTGCTCGAAATCAAGCACCGGCTTTTTAGTTTGGTATACTTTAGAGGAAACGGGGCTATGAACAGCAACTCCGCCTTTTTTCGCTTTTCATTCGCATGTGCCACACTCGTCCTGGCCGGATCATTCGGTAGTGCTCGGGCAGAGTCAGAATACGAATACGCGAAGCAGTTGATGGATTTGAACTCGCCGAGCTATGCGACGTATGACCTCATCGAGCGCCTTACGACACGGTTGGACGAGTCCACTTCGACCGTCGTCAAGATGGAATCGAAACTTATTCGAGCGGCGTTGAAGCGGCGCAAAGCAGGCGAAGCCACTGTTGAAAAGCGCGCGGTCTTGTTGAAAGAAGCGAGCGACCTTTACAAAGAAGTGACCGCTGGCGACAAGAAGTTCCGCCTCTTTGATACCGCATCCAAAGACAGCGACACGATCAACGTCGAAATTATTACCAACAATATCGATAATGCCAAGAACAACCCTGCCGAAGCCAAGAGGTTCCGCGCAGAGGCGGGCGCGATGTTCGACAAGAAGGCGCAAGGCTACAAGGAAGAAGCTGAAAAAGCGTACCCGGAATTCCAAGCTGCATTAAAGCGCTTTAACGATGAAATGAAGCGCCTCAATCCGAAAGATGAAGGCCGAGTTCCCGGAATGGCCTTTATCGAACCGCTTGATAAAGCGTTTTATGGTTGGAACATTCCGGACCGTCGTTTCGTGTTGATGAAAGTGAAGCAGGTGGAAGTACTCGACGAAAAGGACGCCGCACGCAAGACCATCGCGACGGAAATTATTGCTCATTGCCAAAAGCGCGTCGATGATGAAGTCCTGGCGGATTTCCCGGCCATCACAGCACAGTATTCTTACTCACAGGGAAGCTTGCATGCAGCCATTGGCAACGAAGACGGTGCGGCGAAATCGTGGAATGATGTGCTTGAAATCGACTTGGCCACTCAGCCGGAAGACGTCAAGAAGCAAGTCGTTTCGATCATCAAGCTGGTGCTGCATGATTTGATTAAAATGAAAATGAAGGCGAAGAAGTACTCCGACGTTGAAGAGTACTACGTCAAGATTCGATCAGGCGCGATGCGGACGATTTTCGATGAAGACAACGGCAAGGAATTGATCATTGAGTATGCACGCGCCTTGACGATCCCGGCTGAAACTGCAGCCGAATACGAAAAAGCGATCAAAGAGTTGCGCGCTGCGATTACCAAGGAACGCGCGGGTTCGACGTGGTCAAACGAATTTTCCCGAGCCATGGGCGAAATTTTGATCGACGCGCGCAATAAGAAAATCTCGCTGAATCTTAAAGCCGAGGAATGGTACGATGCGGCGCGTGGCATGCAATTAGTTGGACGATTCATCTACACACAGGAATACGAAAAGCTGTTGAATTCAACTGATCCGAAAGACAAGGAAAAAGCTCCGGCCAAATTCAAAGAAGCGTATAACGAATTCGCGAACGCGGTCGATTACTACCGCCGCGCGATTGCCAAAGCCCGCCGCCCGGAAACGCCGCTTGAAACGCGCTTGACGATTGAGCCTAAAGCCTGGTTTGAAATGGGTATCAGCTACGTGCGCATGAAGCATGACTACGAAGCGATCATCGCCTACAAGGCGCTGCGCGATTCGTTCCTGCCCGAAAACCGCGTGAAGTGGTTGCCGAACGAGAAGAAGGAACCTAAGGCGTATACACCCAAGATTAAGCAGGCACTTGCTACGCTCGATTTGCCGAAAGAAAAAGATGGCATGTTGGCGAAGTCGGGCACGAATATTATCTACGCGTTGGATCAGAACGAACGGACCCATAAAGATCCGTGGAATATTGCTTTGAAGCCCAAAATAATTATCACTACCGCCAAGGGAGATACGCCACTCGATCCCGATAGCGTAAGCGATCAAGACTACATCATTGCAGACGGTGACGAAAAAGTGTCTTCGAATTTGACTGAAAACGCTAAGAAGCAAGAAGCGATTGGCGATGAAAAGAGCAAGGATAATGCGACCGAATTGTGGAAGCAGGCGTATGCGAAGCGACTGTCTGCTGCAGAAAAGTTCGGCAAGGTGAAGACGACGTCGGCAGCGTATGATTTCGCGCTGGTTCATGCGGCGTATTGTTTGACCCAGGCGCAGAAGATCGTATCTGACGGGCTGTTGCCGAAGATGGATCCGAAGGAAGCTGAAAAGGTTGGCAAGGAATTAGCTGAAAAGGCACTCGCCGGGTATTTGAAGTACGACGAGCATGTCGCCAAGAATCCGACGACGGACGAAAAGGTTTTGGCTCGCCGCAAGAGTGCCGTGGGTCAGATTCTTCTCGCCAAGAATTCGCTTTATATTGGAGCAGGAAATTGGGATCAGGCGGTCAAGACGGCGGATGAGTACATCGCGTTCGAAGCTGAAAACCCTCCCGCGAAAAGCATTGCGCATATCGCGTATTTGAACAAGTATCGAGCATTGTTATCGCAAGCCGCCGCCACGCCGGCTCCGGGTTGCGATCCGTATTTGAAAAGCACGATGCAATCGTTGCGCGATTTCCGTAATGCTAACAAAGACGACAATAAACTGTTTGTCTTTATGTTGAATAAACTGTCTGACCGCTATTTGATCGCCGGCTTCCAGTTGGAAAAACTCAAGAAGACGGAACCCAACATGCCAAAGGAAACGGCTGATAAATATGACGCCATGCTGGTTGAATACGACAAGATGGTTGCCGATTTACAGGGCGAACGCGTTGAGATTTTGGAAGAATCCAACAGCACTGAATTGGCGTTAGATGACTACAGCCGCTTGGTCTATCTGTTTGACAAAACGGGTCAGACGAAAAAAGCTGCGGATGTTGCAATCAAGTTGCTCAAGAAATTCGATCCTCAAAACAAGAATATGCGCTTGCAGGACGACGAGAAAGTGTACGGTCCGTTCCTGAAGGCGATGCAGAAGATCATTACGTATCCGTCGATCGACAAGCAGGACCGCTGCATCAAGGAGCATGGCGTGCTCATCGATTACATGTACGATACGGCGGAAGGTGTGCAGTTGGCTGAAAACGGCGCGCGCCGACCGAAGGACGACAAGCTGAATCAGAACAATGAAAAGGCGCTGGCGAAGCTTGAATCGATCAAGAGCGCGACGGGTGAATTCAAGGATTGTGCGACGTTGAAAGTCGGACCGGCTCCGGGTAGCGACGTGTACAAGTTGTTGACTGACGCGGGCATAGTCCCGGGAACGAAATCGTACTTGGCGTTGTTGGAAGATGAAATTCAATACCGCCGCAAGATCGTCAGTGTTCGCGATTTGTTGTCTGAAAAAGCGCTGGTTGTAGCCAAGAAGTTGGGCAAGGAAGGCAACGAAGAGGAATCCAAGGCGTACATGGCCGCCGCCAAGGAACAGATCGAAATCCTGAAGGAAATCAAGGGTGATAAAGAAGGTGCTGCGATTGAAATCAAGGTCGTTGAAATTGACATTGCGCTCGGCAAGAACCAGGATGCAATCAATCGCTTGATCAGCATCACGGCGCGATTCGATCCGGCGTCGGAACGCTACTTCTATGTCAAACGTCTCATTTCAGAACAGTATGCTGAATTGAAGAAATGGAATGACGCGTCCGAATTCCCGGCGTTTGTGTACATCACGCAAGGCTTCAAGAGCGACATGGTCATCAAGCGCTGGCCGGACATGAAAGCGTTCCTGAAGTCGTGCGCTGAAAATGGTGCGAAGCTTGCGCCTGCAGTCAAGAAGGGGCTGGACACGAACAGCGATGGCGGTCCGACTTTGACGGCTCCGAAGGTTGAAGCGCCCGAGAAGGTAGCACCCAAAGCAGAAGCGCCGAAGACTGACGAAAAAAAGTAATTCATTCAGCAGGCGTTGCGCCTGCATCGTGAACGAGACATTCTTGAGACGTGTGAAAATTCGACGGAGGCTGTAGCATGAAAACGAATCGTTATCTGGCAATAGCATTCTGCCTCGCGGCGCTGGTGGCAAGTGCGCGGGCTGGGGAGGCTGGGCAGGAAGAAGATTTGGATGCAGTTATTTTAAACAATCCAAACTCGCCGACCGTCCCGCCGACGAAAGTCACGAGCGATGATTACATCGCGGTCGTCGGGAAGTACAAGAACTCGACCGTGAAGAAGGAAAGTCACCTCGTCAAAGACGTGGTTTACGCGGACAAGGATCAGAATTATTCGCTCGCGATCGACAAGCGCGACGAAGGCCGTTGGACACTGGCGGCGCTGTATTTCAGCAAGGCGTTGGACAACTTGAAAGACGCGAAGTGGGCTAACGAGTACTGTAATTATGGGATCGGTAACGCGTTTTATTCAGCTGGAATCTTTAGTGGTTACAAAGGCCGAACGCTGACGTACACGCCTGCTTCGGACTATTTGAAGAAGGCACTCGACGCGAATCCGAAATCTCGCTTCATGCTGGACATCATCGTCAAGTTGCCTGTGTGCTACGCTGAAAATGAAAAGCTCAAGGACAATTTGGCATTGGCTGATGCGGCTGTAGTGGACGCGGCCAAGCGGATTGCTGATTACAAGAAGGAAACCGGATCGCTCGGTGCGGGATATTCTGAAGCTGCGGACCGAGCGGTGGTGTTGCTGGGTGTTGCAAAAGCGCGCATCGCCGAGAAGAAAGTGGCGGCTGGGGTGGCCGGAATTACGGCGCAATCTTCACGTGACATGTGGCGCGAAGCTCGCGTGAAAGCGGCGAAATATCCCGATGTGATCGGCGAATGCGTTGAAGGCGAATTCCGCGCGATGATCCAGATGAAGCAGTACACGCAGGCCGTGACGGAAGCGAATGCGATCATCGAAAAGTTTAATCAGCAGAGCGACTACACATTGGTGCCGCAGTTGCCGGCTGCGTACATGTCGCTGGGCCAAGCGAATCTTGCGCAGGGCTTGGACTTTGAAGGTAAAGGTAATAAGCCGCTGGCCGAGAACGCGTACGCCGAAGCGCGCTGGGCGTTCTTGAATATCATCGCGCAATTCTTCGACAACGATGACTACGTGGCTCAGGCTCATTATCTGTCTGGACTGTGTTATGAAAAGTTGATCACGGTCGAACCGTCGGATGCGCAGACCAAGGCGATTCGGGAATGGCAGTCCGTGGTGAACAACTTCCCGAAGAGCGCGTACAAGGCTGACGCAGTCAAGAAATTGGCTGCGTATGGTGTGAAGATCGAAGAAGCGCCGAAGGCTGCACCTGCGGCTCCTGCGACTCCTGCAGCTCCGGAAACACCGAAGAAACCTGAGCCCAAAAAGCCCGAACCGAAGAAGCCTGAACCGAAGAAGAAGTAGTCGAATTCACATAAGAGACGAACGAAAAAGGCGCATCGATCATCGATGCGCCTTTTTTGTTGGGCGACGGAATTTCAAAGATTGGGCTTGAAAAACGAGAGTCGGGAACGTTGTATATTGAAGGCGTTTCGATTGCTATTATCGGGATGTTCGAGATCGAAATGCGCAATGTGATTGTTTGGGAGCGCGAATGTGCTGAGGACTGAATCTTGGACATTGGCAAGCGGGTTTAAGCGATCGTTGTAGTAATAAAAAAGGGTAGACCTGTGTAGGTCTACCCTCGATTCATTCAACGTATATGACGTGCTACTTCGACGGCGAATAATCCGTTGGCACCATGAACACCGATTTCACTCCGTCTTTTTCTGTCAGTGATCCGCCGGCTGCTTTTTCGGATGCTTCTTTGGCTGCGACCCAATCCGGATCAGCGCGGAAGGCTTTGAAGCTGGCGTCTGCGGCGTCTTTGGATTTGTGCGCGAGGATGTAGAGCAGCGTGTTACTCGGGAGCGGCTGCTTGGCGTCTTTGTTTTTCCACTCGGGCTGTTTCTCATCCAAGTTCCAGTACGCGAAGTTCGTCATGCCGTGCTTTTCGAAGAGCTTGATCGTGTGATCGCGGAAGCGGGCGTTGATGTTGACGAGATTGTTTGGCGTGCAGGTGTACGTGCGAAGTTCGAACGTGCGCGGTTCGGCACCCTTTGACGCTGCAATCACGGGTGTGTAATCCGTGGCGTGGAAGAAAATCTGTTCGATCTTGGTGACGAGCTTACCGTCTTTTTCGGATGCAGCGTACGCCGCTTTCCAATCCGGATCGGCCATGAAAGCCTTCCAGGACGTTTCGCGTGCTTCGCGGGTGGGGTAGGCGAGGACGTAGATCAATTTGCGTTCAGTGTTTTCGATGGGCATCCAGTAGCCGATGTTGGTGATGCCGTGCTTTTCGAAGAGCTTGAGCGTATGGTCGCGGAAGCGGGTGTTCAACGCGTCCAACTTGCCTTCAGCGGCGTAGTAGACGCGCATTTCGAAACAACGCGTATCCTTGGCGTCTGCGGCCGTGGCGGTAGAAAAAGCAAAGAGCAGCGCGATGGCAGCGAGAGCCGCGAGCGAAACAGAATAGTGCATGAACGGTTTCCTATAAATGAGTTGGAAGAGAATGGATCGACTGGATGTGACTACAACGCGGCGGGAAAAAATGCCAAATAAAAAAGGCGTCCGAAGACGCCTTTCCTGTTTCAATCGCAAATAAAAGGTTAATTACTTGATAGGGCGAACCTTCGTGGCTTTCGGACCCTTCGTGTCTTGGATGGCTTCATACTCAACAGCCTGTCCTTCTGACAACGAGCGGTAACCATCGGCCTGAATTTCGCTGTGGTGGCAGAACAAGTCCTTGCCGCCTTCATCTGGGGTAATGAATCCAAAACCCTTTTGATCGTTGAACCACTTCACTTTGCCCGTCGACATCGCTAACTCCTTCACTTCACTGAGCTCGGCCACACACCGTCCACATTGGCCGATTTGCTTGGAGCTTTAATACATAGAGTCTAACAGACGTGCCGCATTATGCAACTCGATATTCCAACAATTTATTCATATTTTTGAATGGCACCGGCCTCAATTCTATATTTTCATAGGAGAAAATGGTGCTTAAAAATTCGTAAAAAAATATGAATTTGGTCTTTGATTGCGACAAAAAGTCGCTTACCGATACCGATTGTGTCGATTCGAGCCTGAAGTGCCACGCTTTCAGCACGGCGTTATTAACCTGGAATTTAGAAGCAAATCAAGCGCCGCTCCTGAAATGAATTGAAGCGAAATACCTCGATGCCATTCTCTTTGGATTTTTCAATTCCAAACGCCGCGCTTTCGGGTAGTATAAGTCCCATCAGACTCCGCGCTGTCGAGGCCCCAAGGATGAGGGTACAGCGCGCGGAACCATATTGTGGTGCACGCGCCCTGCCTGCATCCGAAAGGAGCTTTTGTCATGCCTGTCCGCATCAGCAAGTTCATCAATGGTTATGTCACTCCCGAAGATGTTGGCCCCGATTTAAAAGTGCGCAAAGGCCTCCCGCCTTTCATGCTCAGCTTCACGAGCGATTACAAACCGGTGATGACGTGGAACACCACCCGCACCTGTAATCTGCGCTGCGTTCACTGCTATTCCGACAGCGAAACCAAAGCCTACAACGGCGAATTGGATCACCAAGAAGCGCTGAAGATGCTCGACGACATGGCCGAATATGGCGTGCCGATTCTGCTCTTCTCCGGCGGCGAACCACTGATGCGCAAACGCGTTTTTGAATTGATGGCGTACGCGCGCAAAGTCGGTGTCCGCCCGACGCTTTCGACCAACGGCACGTTGATCTCGCGCCAAGTCGCGCAGAACATGAAGAAAGCCGGCCTGGGTTATGCCGGGATTTCGATGGACGGTTACGGCGATACGAACGACAAGTTCCGTGGCAAAGTCGGCGCGTTCGACGCGATGGTCAAAGGCGTCGATAACTGTCTCGCCGAAAACGTGAAAGTCTCGCTGCGCTTCACGGTCACTCAGCACAACATTCAAGATTTGGGCAAGGTGTTCGACTTCCTCGAACAGCGCAATCTCCCGCGCATGTGTGTCTACCATCTCGTGTATTCGGGACGCGGCAGCGACATCATGTCCGACGACGTGGAACGCAAGTTCAGCCGCATGGTCGTCGATCAGATCATCGACCGCGCGTTGTACTTCCACAACCACGGCATGGAAAAAGACATTCTGACGATCGACAACCATTGCGACGGCCCGTACCTGATCATCAAGTTGCGCGAGAAGGGTCAGCACAAATTGGCCGACGATATCTACAGTCTGCTCTTGAAGCAGGGCGGCAACCGCAGCGGCATCGGTTTCGGCGACGTCGATAATTTGGGCAACGTCCACGCCGATCAGTTCAGCTGGGATTACAGTTGGGGCAACGTGAAGACGAAGACGTTCCGCCAGATTTGGGACGGCGTCAGCGACGAAACGATTGCCGCGTACAAGTACCGCAAGCCGTTGATCAAAGGCCGCTGCGGCAAGTGCCAGTTCTTCGAAATCTGCAACGGCAACTTCCGCGCCCGAGCGCGTTACGCGACAGGCGATTTGTGGGAAAGTGATCCGGCGTGCTATTTGACGGATGACGAAATCAACGTCTACAAGGACGCGAAGGGCGAGTATCACAGCCACGATCCGAAGATTGAAGCGGAGACGAACGAGCTGAAGCAGAAGGCCGAATTCTATGGCAAGCAGGGCTTCAACGTTCCGTTGGCGATGGCTGCGGACGCGGTCGGGTGCCTGAGCGCGATCCCGAAATCGGTCTCGCAAGACTATCTCGCGAAGGCGAAGGAAGTCGGATCCGTCCAAGCCGCAAAGATCGTCAGCGACGACTTCACAAAAGCCGATCCGAAGCGCTTAGCTGAAGTTGAAACGTTGCGCCCATTGGCGTTGATCGAAGCTGAGAACGCGAAGGGGATTAATCCGACGCTGGAGCAGTTGCAATTGAGCGGTGCGGCGGGGCAGTAAGATGCCGTTGGCCGTTAGCCTCGAAGGGGCGACCTTCTAAAGCCCAGGGCGCGAGCCCTGGGTTTGGTAGTTAACGCAAGAAACGAAAGGAATGCGAGCATGGGAATTGTTGCATTAGCCTTTCTCTCTCTCTTTGTTGCCCTACCATTATTTTTGTTGTACTGGCCTGTCTGTGCAAGAATTGTGACACGCTATTATCCGGATTGTTTCTTCGGAGGAGAGTGACGATGGAATTGTTAATCGAAGCCGAAGCTCCTCCATTGACTCAATGGGATGATGGTTCCATCCGGGTGGCGAATTCTCGTGTGCCGTTGGAGCGTGTTGTTTGCGCTTACAACAGTGGCGACACGCCGGAAGAAATCCGACAGGATTTTGAGTCGTTGTCGCTGACGGATGTCTACCGGGCGGTGGCTTATTATTTGGGCCATAAGACTGTCGTCGATAACTACATGAAGACGCGCATGGCAGAAGCGACGCGAAATTTTGAGTCACATCCAGATTCGAATGACACAAACGGGATTCGGGAGCGATTGTTAAATAGGCATTCGAAGGAGAATTCAAATTGTGCGCCTCGGAGCTGATGAGGATTTCAGCGGGAAGATTATCCGGGGTGTGCTTCGACGAAACGCTGAAATTGATTTGATTCGGTTTCCCGAGGTGGGTCTCAAAATTCCGGATGAAGTTGTTTTAGAGTGGGCAGAAAGTGAAGGTCGAATACTACTTTCACATGATGTTAATACCATGAAAGATTCGGCCAATAAACGCGTCCTTTTCGGGTTTTCACATCCGGGTGTATTGATCGTTCCACAATGGGCGGCCATTTTAGAGATCATCGAAGACATAAAATTGATCGCGGAATGTTCGTTAGATGATGAATGGCGAAACCAAGTGAAGCATTTACCGCTGAATAAACACGGCGCGTAAGGGCAATGTCTTTTTAATGTCGTAGAGAGAATAAAATGATTCTTGATCTGTCAAGTTCGACCACCCTTTCCCCCGAAGCCCCGACCCTCCCGGCGTTGCAAGGCGAGCGCACAGGAAAGCCTGATTTCCTCAGCGCCGACTTTGATCGCGCACCGTTCATCGTGATTTGGGAGGTCACGCGGGCGTGTGATTTGAAGTGTGTGCATTGCCGGGCGGAGGCGATTACCATGCGCCATCCGCTGGAGCTCACCTTCAAAGAAGGTTGCAAACTCATCGATCAGATTCGTGAGTTTGGCAAGCCGCTCTTCGTCATCACCGGCGGCGATCCGTTGAAGCGGCCGGATATTTATGATTTGATCAAATACGGCGATAAGAAGGGGCTGCGCGTCGCGCTCACGCCGTCGGGGACGCAGTTGATGCAGCCGACCGTGATCAAGCGCTTTAAGGACTCGGGGCTTTCGCGGCTGGCCGTCTCGCTCGACGGGTCGTGCAAAGAGATTCACGACACGTTCCGCAAAGTCGATGGTTCGTTTGATTGGACCGTCGAATCGATCAAAGAAGCGCGGCGCTGCGACATTCCTGTACAGATCAACACGACGGTGTGTAAGCACAATCTCAAGGACATTCGCGCAATTGGCGAACTGCTCGGCACGCTCGATATTTGTTTGTGGTCCGTTTTTTTTCTCGTACCGACCGGGCGCGGATTGCGCAGCGATATCGTCAGTGCGCGCGAGCACGAAGATGTGTTCAATCTACTTTACGACATGAGCAAAGAGATGCCGTACGACATCAAGACGACGGCGGCTCAGCACTATCGGCGCGTGGTCGTACAGCGTCGCCGCGCAGAAATTTCGGACCTCATTGCACAAGGCAAAACGCAGGACGAAGCCGCTCGGATCGTGCAACTCAATTCGATGCCGAAAGCGATTCCCGAAGGCAACTACGAACCCGGCGGTTGGTCGCGTAACGCCGCTACAGGTGCCGCGAGTGGTCCTGCTTCGATGATTGGTTCGATGATGGATTCCGAACAAAAAGGTGCGCCGATGCGTTCGACCGGTGAAGGTGCTGACGCGTTGCGCGCGAAGATCGCTCGGATGCGTTCGGGCGGAGCGCCTGAATTTGTGATCGCGAAACTTGAAGCGCAATTGTATTCGGCTGAAGGCAAAAGCGCGGACGGCACCAGCGCCCCGGTTGAATTCCTCACGCGCCAAGACACCGCGCGCGGCGACGCCTCGCTCGACATTGGTCGCGCGTCGAAGGGAGTTAACGACGGCAACGGCTTCGTCTTCATCGACCACATTGGTATGGCATACCCGAGCGGCTTCTTGCCGATGGTCGTCGGCGACGTACGCAAGCAAAGCCTCGTGGACATCTACCGCGACAGCCCGATTATGAAACAATTGCGCGACTACCCGACGTTGAAAGGTAAATGCAGCTGGTGCGATTTCCGCGATGTGTGCGGCGGTTCGCGCAGTCGCAGCTACGGCGTCACCGGCGACTACCTTGCGAGCGAACCGTATTGCAGTTACTTTCCGCAGAAACCGAAGAATTGGGGGAAGTAAGAGGTTGTTTGTGCCGGGATGATAGATAAAACTGAGATGTAATTTGCGATGCCTGCGACGAAGATAATTTTCTTTAAAGACGATAATGGGAGTGTGCCATTCGTCGAATTCGTTTAAAGCATTCCCTTGCGGCAACGTGAAAAGTTGTTGTTGAGATTGGAGCGCTTGCAGGAATTGGGGCACGAATTGCGGCGTCCCGAAGCCGCTTATTTAAGAGACGACATATACGAATTGCGAGTACGGTTCGGGCACGTGAATTATCGTATTTTGTATTTTTTTCATGGGCACGATATAGCAGTACTTGCAGCGGGCTTGACGAAAGAAGACCAAATACCGTCCATAGAGATTGATCGCACGATTGAAAAGCGTATTCGATTTATTCGAAACCCGGCGCGGTACAGCTTAGAATTTTTGGAAGGGTCAATTACATGAATAAAACGACCGACGGAGTTAAAATCTTTTACGAGATGTTCATTCGTGGCAATCCTGAATCGGAAGCGCGAGTGGAAGAGGACCGAAAAAAAATTCGGCTAATCGTCCAACTCCGCGACCTGCGCGAAAAAGCCGGACTCACGCAGTCCGCTCTTGCGCTCAAACTCCACACCTCACTTGCCGCGATTCAAGCGCTTGAAGACATTGATTCGGACGAGCATAAACTGGAAGACCTCCAGCAGGCTGTTTCAGCGTTGGGTATGGAATTGCAAGTGCGCATCGTCAAGAAATCTACGAAGCCACGCCGTCGAAAATCTGCTCCCTCTACCGCATTCTCGGCCGCACACGTGTGAGACACGGGGTATGTAGCTCCACGCGTATCATCTCACATGCTTCGCGCGTCCTGTTTGGGACGCGCGATTGTTTAACCGCTTTTCGAAAAGGATTCGTGATGAAACACCTCACTGCACTCGCATTCGCCATTGTGTTGGGATTCTCCGCGCTGTATGCCGAAGAAGGTTTCGAAAATTTGTACAACGGCAAAGACCTCACCGGTTGGCAGTACAAAGCGGACGACACATTCGATGGCAAGACCGACGCCAGCGATGGCCGCTATTCGGCCAAGGGCGAAACGCTCGTCGTCAATCCATTCAAAGACGGTTCCGGCCCGAAGCTGCGCCAGCTCTGGACGACGCGCCAGTTTCCGAAGAACTTCGTTTTGAAGATTGAGTTCCGTGCCGCCGTGAACGCCGACAGTGGCATCTTTCTGCGCAAGCCTCAGCTGCAATGCCGCGACTACCTCGTCGCCGGCCCTTACAAGCTGTTGAAGAAGTACAAGCCCCAGGAATGGAACGAGATCGTCGTCACCGTGAAGGACAACGTCGCGCACTGCGAATGCAATGGCGAAGTCCTCGAAGACGCCTTGAAGCTTCCTGAAACTGGCAGCATCGGTCTTGAAGCGGATCGCGGACAGTTGGAGTACCGAAACATCCGCATTAAGGAAGAGAAGTAAAACGCATAGATTTGCTACCAAACTGGCATACTCACAACTACAAACAGAGTATTCTTGAAAAAGTAAGGAAGTAAGATAGTATGAATTTAAGGTTTTTGTGAGGAGGTTGCGATGCTGGCGAAATTAACGTCCAAGAATCAATTGACACTTCCCAAGGCTGTTGTGAGGCGTTTCGTTGGCACGGAATATTTTGATGTGACGTCTGAAGAGGGACGGATTATTCTTCGTCCATTACGTGTTTCGAAAGCTGATGCGGTTCGATCCCAATTGGCTGCTCTTGGGATTGAAGAAAGCGACGTGGCAAAAGCTGTTAAATGGGCACGAAGTAAGAAATGAAACTACTTCGAGTCGTTTTAGACACGAACATTGTCATATCCGCGCTGCTCTTCTCCAGAGGGAAGCTGTCATGGCTAAGAGAAGCATGGCAGGCGGGACAATTCATTCCACTCGTTTCGAAGGATTCGGCTCTCGAAATCATTCGCGTTTTAGCCTATCCAAAATTCAAATTGAGCACGGATGCACAGAATGAATTAATTGCGGATTATCTTCCGTGGTGTGAGACAGTGTGTGGGTCTGAAAATCCGCGGAAGTTGCCGGAATGCAGGGATGAATTCGATGTGCCTTTTTTGAAACTGGCGCACGTTGGAAAAGCTGATTTTCTTGTGTCTGGTGACAAGGATTTACTCGTTCTAGCCCCGCAATTCGAAATTCCAATAGTTTCAGCGGATGAATTTCAGCGCTACATGAAGACCACTGATCGTTGATATTTTTGGAGTGGAATTACATCAGTGATTGGCACGTCAGTTTGGTCCTTAATACATGCATCATTTTTGCCGAAATTGAACATAGGCTTGTTCTTGAAAGTGCTCCATTTTTACACCTATTCCACGTGGCAAACTCCGCATGGGCGGGTACACTGATTCTTTACGATTCGATGAACGAGTCGTCTGCGAACGAGGTTAGTCAAAAACTTACTACATGTCGAAACAGCCCTCCAACTCATCTCCTCATCCGAATCCCTTGGTCGTCCAGAATCAGCAGGCTCAAGCTCACGCCGCCACGCTGGAAGGCATGCCGCCTTTTGCGTCCGCTCGCATGGGGTTGCTGCCGCCTTATTTGGCCAGCCGAATCAACGCCAACAACGACGCTTTGCGCGCCCAGGGCAAGGACATCATCGACCTTGGCATGGGCAATCCCGTTGATCCTGTCGCTGAGAATGTCGTCGAAAAGCTGAAGGAAGCGCTCAACGATCCGTCGTGTCACCGCTATTCGCCAGCTACTGGCATTCAAGTGTTGAAAGACGCTTTTGCTCGGCATTACGACCGACACTTCAACGTCGCACTCGATCCGAAAAAAGACGTGATCGCGTCCCTCGGGTCGAAGGACGCGTTCAGCCATCTGTGCATGGCGCTGCTCGGACCGCAGGACGCTTGCGTGGTCCCGACGCCAGCGTACACGCCTCATTTCTACGCGCCTCAAGTCGCCGGAGCCGTCGTGGTGGGTGTGTTCATGGAAGAAGAACAGCCGGGTGATAAGTTGTTGGAGAAAATCCGGGGCGTCTTCGAAACTGTTCGTCCGCGCCCGAAGTTTTTGGTGCTGAATTTTCCGCACAATCCGACCGCCCGAACCGTCGATCTCCCTTTCTTTGAAGAGATCGTGAAGATGGCACGGCATTTTAAATTCTGGGTCTTGAACGATTTTGCCTACGGCCATAATTGCTTCGACGGGTACAAAGCGCCCAGCATTTTGCAGGTGAACGGCGCGAAGGATGTTGCCGTCGAAATGTTCACGATGTCCAAGCCGTACAGCATGGCCGGCTGGCGCGTCGGGTTCCTCGCTGGCAATCCGATGCTGATCGACTCGCTTGCCAAGATCAAACCGTATTTCGATTACGGCCATTTCCAGGCGATCCAAGTTGCGTCCGCTTTCGCCCTCGACACGGGCGACGAGTACATCAAGGCGCAATCGGTGCGATATCAGCGACGGCGCGACACGCTGTTGGATGGCATGACGCAAAATAGCTGGGGCCGGACCATCAAAAACCGTGCGACGATGTTTTCGTGGCAGCCGATGCCTGAGGCGTTTTCGACGATGGGAACGGTCGATTTTTGCACGAAACTGGCGCAGGAAGCGGGCGTGAGTTTCTTCCCGGGCGGCGGGTTCGGACCCGAGGGCGAAGGTTTTGTCCGCATAGCGTTGGTCGAGCCGGAAATTCGTATCGCCGAAGCGTGCGCCCGAATTGGTGCGTTTTTGAAGCGCGGATAAATGCTTGGATTCTTTGACAACGGGGTTTGATCATGTCTGACGAAAATACCGATCCCACATCGCCTGCGCCTCGCAAACGTGCGCGCAAATCAAAGAGTGTCGAGAGCAGCCAGACAGCGTCGAATGACGTCGCGGCCGAATCTGGGAATCCACTTCCGGAGACACGGCTGTACGTTCCCGAGTCGTCTGAAAACGCAATTGGAACGTCGCTCGGAGAAGGCCAACAGGATGAATCTGCGGGCGGAGATCCTAATTCGCCTGCTGATTCCGCGCTCAGTGCCGCGCTGCGACGCGAAGAGAGTCTCGCGTCACATGTGGTTAATGCGGCCACGCACATTGGCGGAGCGCACTCCGATGCCACGTCTGATTTAGGACAGGAATATCCGGGCGAACGTGATCCCAGCGAAACACCTTCTGAGACGCAAGCCGCTGAAACAGCTTCATCTGAAAGTGCCGAAGAACCCGAACTGCCGCCAGACGAGCCGACGGATCCCAACGAATTAGAACGCATCGTCGAAGCCTTGTTGTTCGCCGCGTTGGAACCGATAACGGTGCGTGAAATCGCGCGCGCAGCCGACAGCGACAGTGCCACGATTCGCAAGGTTCTGAAAGCCTTGAAAGAAACCGGTGACCGTGAACGCCGCCCGTGGGATTTGGTCGAAATTGCGAACGCCTACCGCTTGGTCACGCGCTCCGAATTTCATTCCGCGATCCAGCGGTTGAAGACGCAAACGTCTCAGCGAAAACTGACGCAGGCCGCGCTTGAAACCTTGGCGTTGATTGCCTACCGACAGCCCATTGGTCGCGCGGAAATCGAATCGATCCGAGGCGTCAATGCGGGTCCAGTGCTGCGTTTGCTGCTCGAAAAAAAGCTCGTCCAAATCTCCGGACGAGGCACAGGCCTCGGCCAGCCGTTGCTCTACGGAACGACCGATTACTTCCTCGAAAACTTCGGCCTCAAGAACATCACCGAGCTTCCCAAGCCCGGTGAATTCAAGAACGCGTAATTTAGGAGCGGCAAAATTGCCACCGCTCCTTTTCGTCTACAATGGATCCAATAATTTTTCCGATGGAGTCTGCGGCAAATCGCCCGCGAGAATTTTCAGGATCACGCCTTGGACGTCGTGAACCAGGCAGCAACTCGCCACAGACGCGACGACGTGCGGCCATTCGTTTTCGCCGTACCATAAATCCGGCGGAGGATTTTTCAGCAGTGAATGCTTGATCAGGTCTTCAAGGAAATCGACGTTGCCGATAACTTCCTTGAGTTGGTCGTGCAATTCCGGTTCAAGTTCCTCGACTTCCGACTCCGTCAAATGGCCGTCGTTGGCGTGGCGTTCGATGAAAATGTTGGCTTCGCGATAAACCATCGTCAGCCATTGTTTGCGTTCCATGCGGTTCCAAAAAAATGAGTTGAAGGCTGGTGGGCGGCGCCCGTGTGCGCATCGCCTTGAAGCCTGTTTGTAAATCGATAGAGTATGATTCACTCATGACGATGAAATGTCAAGAACCGGAGATTCGAATATGGCAGTAAAAGCGATAGATTTGAAAAGCATGTGGACTGCCGGACAGACGTACGCCGAATGGTACGCCGCGATCAAGAACCCGCATATGCGCACGGACATGGAGCGAGTTGAAAAAGGCATCGAGATTTCTGACGCGGTTGCCGCGAAAATCAAAGGACTGAAACGCGCGGTGCATGGGCTGGCGATCATCGAAGATTGGTGCGGTGACGTGCGGCACAACGCGCCGGTCCTGGCGAAACTTTGCGCGCTGAATCCGGACAAACTGCGCCTGCGCTGCGTCGATAAAGAAACGAAGCCAGACCTGATGGTCCGCTACTTGACCAACGCGGCCGAAGCGATTCCGATCTTTGTGTTCTTCTCCGAATCGTTCGTCGAAATCGGCAATTGGGGCCCGCGCCCGTATGAATGCAAGCGCTTGATTGCCCGGGGCAAAGCCGCTGGAAAGATCGATGACGCGCGTGAAAAAATTCACGATTACTACGCCGCCGACAAACACCAAAGTACGATCGCGGAACTGTGCGCGCTGATTGACATCGCCACCGCCGAAGAAGTGTGAGCAAGTGCCGCTTGAAAAGGTATCCAAACGAATGTCCTCGATCGTCCGTCCCTCGCGTTCGCGTCTCCTTCAGCTCATCACGGCGATGCTTCCTTACGCCGCGTTGATCCTCATTTTTGTGGGGATGGGCGTGCGCGATTTGATTCGAGAATCGCATGTCAATAGCGATGGGGTTCATGACACGCCAGCGATTTTTTGTACGCAGCAAAACTTAAGTTCTCTCGCTCGCGAATGCGCGCCGACC